>ERZ832317.628-NODE-628-length-50480-cov-15.815310_pt1 | contig 50480 bp, 41 predicted proteins | sample MGYA00519695_ERZ832317 | MGnify/ENA primary metagenome ERZ832317 (study PRJEB31850, sample SAMEA3708726) | human gut metagenome | biome: human gut; feature: human-associated habitat; material: faeces | place: China | collected 2014 ...
GACCCGCGGAGTGCTCCAAACTTGGAAAGACACGGATCATCGAAGATGCAAACATTCGGCTGGTTAGAAATGCCACATTTTTTGAACCGAATGTCCATCTGCATTTTCATCTGAAATCCCATGGTGTGGTCTTCTCATAATATTACTTATCACTCAAAAGCAGTCTATGCTTATTGCGACAATTCTTTTGATTCTTGACAAGATGCCTGATGTCGTATATGATACAGTTAGTTAGAAGAGACTAACTCAAAAGATCGTTGACACAGGAGGGATCGGCATGAGTCGTGAGACGTGGGAGATTTTGCAGCAGATGGAGCCAAAAGATGTGGAATTGCAGCTTGCACTGCAGTGTGCGCCATTAATCGCAGGCTTAAAGCCGTCGAATCTGTTCAATATTCCGTGCGAGGGAGTATGTCAGGTCCGGGAACTGATCCGGGATACCGGAATATCCATGTATGTGCTTTTTTCAACCGGCAGAAAAGCGGCTGTGCTCTTATACCGAAGAGAAAGTCTGGAAGAATACATGGAACAGGAACAGGTGAAAAGGATGCTGCATAAACTGGGATATCAGGATACTTCCTTGGAGGCGGTGCTTCCTGTTTTCCGGATGCGTTACCGCAGATACATGCAGGAGCGCAGGGATTTCCCTCATGAGATGGGACTGCTTTTAGGCTATCCGGTGGAGGATGTGAGAGGATTTATCGAGCATCAGGGAAGAGATTATCTCTGCACCGGGTACTGGAAGGTATATGAGAACCGGGAACAGAAGCAGCAGCTATTCCAGCGGTTTGAGTACGCGAAAGAAAATCTGGTACTGCTGCTTTCCTACGGAGTGGGAATGGCGGATATTATGGATATCTTCGGCGGGACCGGACAAAAGACGCTGTACCAGGAATGTGCAGGTTAGAAGTGATGGGAGGACACTGAAGAAGATTCAGTGTCCGTTTTTGTATCATGGAAATTTTTTTTGCCGCACATTTTGCGCTGGAACCGGCGGGAGGCTTGACAAATAGGAAGTGATTGATAAAATAAGGTTAGCAAAAGCTAACTGAAAAGGAGGCTTGCATATGAACTGGAGTGTATTTTACGGAATATTGATACCGTTTCTTGGAACATCGTTCGGCGCGGCGTGCGTGTTTTTTATGAAAAAGGAGATGGGAGACCGGCTGCAGCGTATGCTGACGGGATTTGCCGCAGGCGTGATGGTGGCGGCGTCGATCTGGAGTCTTTTGATTCCGGCGATGGAGCAGGTTGTCGATATGGGAAAGCTGGCGTTTGTGCCGGCAGTTGCAGGGTTCTGGCTTGGGATCCTGTTTCTTCTTCTGCTCGACCATATCATCCCGCATCTGCACCGCAACAGCCAGAGGGCGGAGGGACCGAAAAGCCAGCTGAAGCGCACGACGATGCTCGTGCTTGCCGTCACATTACATAATATCCCGGAAGGCATGGCGGTCGGCGTCGTGTATGCGGGGTATCTGGCGGGCAGCACCCAGATTTCCGCGGCGGCCGCGATGGCGCTGTCACTTGGAATCGCGATTCAGAATTTCCCGGAGGGGGCGATTATTTCCATGCCGCTTCGGGCGGAGGGAACCGGAAAGCCAAAGGCATTCTTAGGAGGCGTGCTCTCGGGGATTGTGGAGCCGATCGGGGCGATTCTCACGATCCTGGCGGCGGGACTGATTGTCCCGGCACTGCCGTATCTGCTCAGTTTTGCGGCGGGGGCAATGCTCTATGTGGTCGTGGAGGAACTGATTCCGGAGATGTCGCAGGGAGAGCACTCGGATGTCGGCACGATTTTCTTTGCGGTGGGATTCAGCGTCATGATGATGCTCGATGTGGCGCTGGGCTGACACTTTTATTAGAACGGGCGGATGGCTTTGTGTCTGCTGGGTATGAAAACGCCAGAAAAGCTTCCGAAAAATATACCATAGAAACAGGAGTGGGAACAGATGAAAGTATATGAAGTTGGAGAGCAGGGAAAGCCAGTTCTCATGCTTTTGCCGGGAACCGGCTGTTACTGGCGCAGCAATTTTGGAAAGGTGATCGAGCCGCTGGCGGAGACATTCCGGGTGGCGTGCGTCTCTTACGACGGGTTTGACGAGACGGAACAGACGCAGTTTCCCACGATGATCGAGGAGACGGCGAAGATCGAGGAATATATTAAGGAACACTATGACGGGAAAATCTGTGCGGCGTACGGCTGCTCACTCGGCGGGTCATTCGTTGGACTTATGACAGCACGCGGAGTGATTCATATGGATTATGGCATTCTCGGCGGTTCGGATCTGGATCAGTCTGCAAAACTGCCGGCGAAGCTGATGACAGCCCTGATGCTGCCGATGATTTATCCGTTTCTTACGACCGGCAGATTCCGGCTTCCGTTTTTAAACCGTAAGCTGGAGAAGTGGCGCAAGGCGGGAGACGGATATGTGGATGCGTTTATCGGCATGATGCGCGGCGCCGGTGTAGATCTCTCCTTTATCACAAAGGAGAGTCTGCGCAATCAGTTCTATTCCGATCTGATTACGCCGCTGGTGGATGCGATCAATCCGGCGGGCACCGAGATCCATATTTTATATGCCTTAAAGATGGGAGAAAAATACCGGGCGCGTTATCACAGGCATTTTGCGCACCCGGTACTGCATGAACTGGACATGCAGCATGAGGAGCTTCTTGCAGTACATCCGAAGGAATGGGTGGAGCTGATAGAGGATATATGCAGACAGAAGTAATACGGAGGAAGAACAGCAATGGAAAAAATTGTGGTAAAAGTGGATGGCATGCAGTGCGGAATGTGCGAGGCACATGTGAATGAGGCGGTGAGGGCTGCGTTTCCGGTGAAGAAGGTGACCTCTTCCCATGCAAAAGGGGAGACAGTCATTCTGACCGAACAGGACATTGATGATGCAAAGTTAAAGGAAGTCATCGACAAGACCGGCTATGAGATGGGAACTGTGACGAGGGAACCTTACGAAAAGAAGGGACTTTTTTCCGCATTTCGTCACGAAAAGTAAGAACAAGGATAGATTAAGACATCCAGACATGATGTTGTCCAATCGGGACAAAAACGACGAAACGGGACAGATTTTTTCGCCGTTCTCCGTTAGGATAAAAGCGTGTTAGAAAGGACTAACCGGAAGAGGAGGAAAAGGATGTCTGGATAGAGCGCCCTGTCTGGGGTATTCCGTTTGATGAATAGGTGCGAAGGTGTGAAACCGGAGCTTTATTTATGAGGAATCCCGGGCAGGGCGTATTTTATGAGTTGCTGTTTGTTATGGTATTCCTGTTCTGGCGCGGAGAACAGTCATGCCGTACACGGTAAAAAGGAGAGGGACGATGGAGACTTACCGGAATGAGGAGCAGATGCAGTGTCTGGCGAAGAGCGAAGGATGCAGTGTTTTTCGGATGGAAAATGCCACCGGCGAGGGAACGATAGCGATGTATGAACTGTTCCCGGGTGTCATGCTCGGGTTCAACGATTTTCATATGGATTATTTTGATTCGGAATTTGTGCCGCAGAAGCATGTTTTTTGTATCGATCATTGCAGGGAGGGGCGGATGCAGTATGTGGCGGATGAGGATGCCTACGCCTATGTGGAGGCAGGAGATTTAAAGCTGGACCGCCGCCTGACGCACACGGGACATTTTGAATTTCCGCTGGCACATTACCACGGAGCCATGATCTGTTTTGATCTGGAAACCGCGGATGCGGGACTTGCCGCGCAGATGAAGGGGTTCCCGGTGAGCGCCGCGGCCATCTGCCGGAAATTCTGCGAGGGAAAATATCCGAGAGTGCTGCACGGACATCCGATGGTCGAGCATATTTTCGGAGAACTCTATGCGGTTCCGGAGCAGATCAGAATTCCGTATTTCAAGTTAAAAGTGATGGAACTTTTGCTGTTTCTGGAGGCGGCGGAGCTTCCCCGGCGCATTGACGAACCGGCGTACTTTTACCGGACGCAGGTGGAGAAAGTCAAGGCGATCGGACACTATCTGACAGAACACATGGATGAGAACATCACCCAGAGGGAGCTGTCGGAGCGGTTTGACATTCCACAGACCGGCATGAAACAGTGTTTTAAGTCCGTGTACGGAACTTCCATCGGAGACTGGCTGTTAAAATACCGCATGAACCGTGCGGCGGTACTGCTTCGGGAGGACAGGGAAAAAAATGTGGCAGAGATTGCGGGGATGGTCGGCTACGACAGCCCGAGCAAATTTGCCATGGCATTTAAGAGAGTGATGCAGATGTCGCCGGTGGAGTACCGGAACGCAATCCGATAAAGACGGATGCCGGGGAGATGCCGGGGACGTGGAAATGGAAATGGCGGACCTGGCAGGAGAACTGCGGCACCCGGCGGCATCAGAGAAAGGAGATTTATGTGGAAAAAGTAGATAAAACAGAAAAAAAGGGATGGCTTTCGATTGTGTTCTCCTACACGGAGGGGAGAAGAGGAAAACTGGCACTTTCCGTGCTGCTTTCAGTGGTCAGCATCGTGGCGGGGATTCTGCCGTATTTCTGCCTGTACCGCGTCATTGAGGCATTTGTGAACGGGACGGTGACGGAGAGTGTGATTGCATACTGGTGTCTTGCGGCGCTCGCTTTTTATGCGGTAAAAATTCTCTGCTTCGGATGGTCCACGGGACTGGCGCACTCGGTTGCCTATCACATTTTAGAGCAGCTCAGACTTCGCGTGGCAGACCGGTTTTTGCATGCCCCGCTCGGGGAAGTGCAGGCGCACTCGATCGGGGAGATCAAAGCGGTCATGGTAGACAAGATCGAGAATATGGAGCCGCCGCTCGCTCACATGATCCCGGAGGGAGCTGGGCATCTGGTGCTTCCGGTGGTCAGTCTGGCGGCGCTTGCGGTACTTGACTGGCGGCTGGCGCTTGCCTCGCTTGTGACGCTGCCGCTCGCCATGGTGTGCATGGTGCTCACGTTTATCATCAGCGGAAAAAGCTTTGAGATCTACAATGCGTCGAACGAGCGCATGAACAGCGCCATCGTGGAATACATAGAGGGAATCGAGGTCATCAAGGCATTCGGACGTGCGGGTGTGTCCTATGAAAAATATGCGAAGGCAATCACGGATTTCAGAACGTTTGTGGTGAAGTGGCTTTCCTCCACATGGGTGACGATGAAGCTGGCATTTGCCCTGTTTCCGTCCATACTGCTCGGCACGCTTCCGGTCAGCCTGTATCTGGCGGACCGCGGCAGCATTACCGGGGCACAGGCGGCGCTTGCAGTGATGCTCTCGATGTCGATGGTCGGATCGCTGGCAAAGCTCGAAGTGTTTTCCGAAAATACCCGTCAGATGAAGATGACGGTAGAACAGCTGGATGCCTACCTCACCATGCCAAATCTTCCGGAACCGGAGTGCGAGACTACGATAAAACATCACGATGTCGAGCTGAAAAACGTGCATTTTTCCTACAGCGGGGAGAAAAAGGACGAAGTGCTGCACGGCATTGATCTGACACTCCCGGAGGGAAGTTATACGGCGCTTGTGGGGCCGTCCGGAGGCGGAAAATCTACAGTGGCGAAGCTGATTGCGCGTTTCTGGGATGTGACGGAGGGGACAATCTGCATCGGCGGTGTGGATATCCGCAGGATTTCGGTGGGACAGCTCGCGGAGCATGTCAGCTTTGTGACGCAGGATAATTTCCTGTTCCGCTGCTCGATACTGGAAAATATCCGGCTCGGCAATCCGGCAGCGTCGGACGAGGAAGTGAAAGCGGCGGTGCGCGCGGCGCAGTGCGAGGAGTTTATCCTGAAACTGCCGCAGGGTTATGACACGCCGGCAGGGGAGGCAGGAAAGCGGCTCTCCGGCGGTGAGAAGCAGCGCGTGGCGATCGCGCGCATGATGTTAAAAAATGCGCCGATTGTGATTCTGGATGAGGCGACGGCATTTACGGATCCGGAGAACGAAGAAAAACTGCAGCAGAGCATTGCGGCGCTCACAAAAGGAAAGACGCTGCTTGTGATTGCGCACCGGCTGTCGACGATTCAGACGGCGGATCAGATTGTCGTGCTGCAGGCAGGAGAGATTCTGGCAAAGGGAACACAGGAGAAACTGCTTGTGAACTGCCCGCTGTATCAGAAGATGTGGAAGCTTCATATCGGGGCAAAGCACTGGGCGGTATCCCAGGGCAGAAAGGAGGATGTGTCCTATGTTTAAGACAGTGAAGCGCATCATCGACTGGTGCGGGGAATTTAAAGGAAAATTATATCTGGGTTTTATTTTCTCATTCTTTTCCTACTGGTTCGCGGCAATGCCGGTCATGGTGGCAGCGTACACCATCGGAATGCTCTTAGATGCCGGGCGCGGCGCCGGGACGTTTGACCGCGCGTGGATCTGGAAGAGTCTTGTTATCATGGGAGTGTTTGTCTTTCTGCGGTTCTTGTTTGACTATCTGCGGGCGCGGTGCCAGGAGGCAATCAGTTATGAGCTGATCGCAAGGGACAGACTGGCGGTCGGAGATGCCCTAAAGCGCGTGTCGCTCGGCTATTTTGCGCAGATGAATACGGGAAATATTTTAAATTCCATCACAACGGGGCTGGGAACGTTAGAGAGCATGGGAATCCGCATGATTGACAATTTTGTGGGCGGCTATCTGAACTTTTTGTGTATCTTTCTGTTTCTGCTGTTTTTTAACCCGGTGGTGTCTCTGATTGCGCTGGCAGGTGCGTTTGCGTCGTTTCTGTGTCTGCTTCTGGTGTCGAAGCACAGCGTGAAGCATGCGCCCGCTGAGGCGGAGGCGGGAAGAAATCTTGCCGGGGCGGTGCTCGAGTATGCGCGCGGAATCTCCGTGGTGAAGTCGTTTGGCAAGAGTGGGGCGTCCATGGAGGCGATGCAAAAGGCGTGCCGCGACAGCAGGGACATCCGCCTCGCCATTGAGTGGGGCTTTACGCCTGCAAACTGTCTGCATCTGCTCGCCCTAAAATGCGCGTCGGTGGCGCTGGCGGCAGAGGCGTGTTTTCTCGGCTTCCGGGGAGAGATGGAGTTCCCGGTGATGCTGATGTTTGTCTTTTTCTCTTTTGGAATTTTTGGCAGCTTAGAGCCGATCAGCGACAGCGCGCATGTCCTCGGTGTGATCGACGAGGCGATGGATCAGCTTGACGAATTAAAGCAGGATCATTTTATCGATGAGAACGGAACGGATATTCCGCTTACAAATTATGATATTGCATTTTCAGATGTGAGCTTTGGGTATGACAGCCGAACGATCTTAAAGGGAGTAAGCTTTCGGATTCCGGAGCACACGACGACGGCGATTGTGGGACCGAGCGGTTCCGGCAAGACGACGATCTGCAACCTGCTCGCGCGTTTTTACGATGTGAACAGCGGCAGCATCACGGTGGGCGGACATGACGTCAGGGAATTTACCTGCGACAGCCTGCTGTCCAATATGGCGATGGTATTTCAGAATGTGTATCTGTTCCACGATACCATCCGCGCCAATATCTGTTTTGGAAAACCGGATGCCACCGAGGAGGAGATGATCGCCGCAGCGCGCGCGGCACAGTGCCATGATTTCATTATGGAACTGCCGCAGGGCTATGACACGATGATCGGAGAGGGCGGCGACACGCTTTCCGGAGGGCAGAAGCAGCGGCTTTCCATCGCACGCGCGATGTTAAAGGACGCGCCGATCATCATTCTGGACGAGGCGACAGCGAGCGTCGATCCGGAGAACGAGCATCTGATCCAGGCGGCCCTATCAGAACTGACCAGAGGCAAGACGATCATCACGATCGCGCACCGGCTGGCGACGATCGAGAATGCCGACCAGATCCTTGTGGTGGCAGACGGCAGGATCGCTGAGTGCGGCACGCATCAGGAACTGCTTAAAAAAGAGGGAACCTACCGCAGATTTATCGAGGCAAGGGAGCGTGCGGAAGGCTGGCAGATGATGACGCACGACGGAGCAACGGTGCAGTAAGGGAAAGGGCGTTCTTATCCGGCGGAGAATCCGCAATGAGAAAAAGTATCATCATCCGGGGTTGCAATCTTTTTCTCCAACCGTTATAATGACGACAGTTAGGTGCGACTAACTACAGTGTAAATCATTTTAGGACTTCTTACAGGTGCGGAGCTGCTGAATCCGTTTCCTGCCGGAAAACAGCTGCACCGGGACGCGTTCCATCCTATGTAACGAACGCCTTCCGGTGTGTTTTCCGGAAGACGGAGTCCGGATGGCGAGAGGGAAGGAGAACGAAGCATGAATTTTTTGGAGATTGAAAAGGTAATCGGAAGAGAGATACTGGATTCCAGAGGCAATCCTACCGTTGAGGCGGAGGTCACACTTGCGGATGGCACCGTGGGAAGAGGCATGGCACCGTCAGGCGCTTCGACGGGAGAGTTTGAGGCACTGGAGCTTCGTGATGGAGATAAAGCGAGATACCTTGGAAAGGGTGTCACAAAAGCAGTGGAGAATATCAACACGGTCATTAACGATACGATCTGCGGCATGGATGCAAGCGATATTTACGCGCTGGATGCGGCAATGATTGCAGCGGATGGAACAAAGGACAAGTCAAAGCTTGGAGCAAATGCCATCCTTGCCGTATCGATTGCGGCGGCAAGAGCGGCGGCGATCGCGCAGGATATCCCGCTGTACCGTTTCCTTGGCGGAATTTCCGGAAACAGACTTCCGGTTCCGATGATGAACATCTTAAACGGCGGCGCACATGCAGCCAACACCGTGGATGTGCAGGAGTTTATGATCATGCCGGTCGGTGCGGGAAGCTTTAAGGAGGCGCTCCGCTGGTGCGCAGAGGTATTTCATGCACTGGCAGCGCTGTTAAAGAGCAAAGGGCTTGCAACTTCCGTCGGCGATGAGGGTGGTTTTGCACCGGATCTTGCCAGCGATGAGGAAGCGATCGAGTACATTTTACAGGCAGTGAAAAATGCTGGCTATGAGCCGGGCAAAGATTTCATGATTGCCATGGATGCGGCGTCCTCCGAGTGGAAAGGCACAAAGAAGGGTGAGTACATATTGCCGAAGGCAGGTACAAAGTTTACTTCCGAGGAGCTGATTGAGCACTGGAAGAAGCTGGTGGAGAAGTATCCGATCATTTCCATCGAGGATGCGCTGGATGAGGAGGACTGGGAAGGCTGGCAGAAGCTGACGAAGGAGCTGGGCGATAAGGTGCAGCTTGTCGGCGACGATCTTTTTGTAACGAACACCGAGCGTCTCAAGAAGGGAATTGACAGTGGCTGCGGAAATGCAATCCTGATTAAATTAAATCAGATCGGCTCTGTGTCAGAGACACTGGAGGCAATCAAGATGGCACATAAGGCAGGCTATACGGCGATTTCCTCTCACCGCTCCGGCGAGACGGAGGACACGACGATCGCAGATCTTGCGGTGGCATTAAACACCTGCCAGATCAAGACCGGCGCACCGAGCAGAACCGAGCGTGTGGCAAAATACAACCAGCTTCTGCGCATCGAGGAGGAGCTGGGCGATGCTGCGGTATATCCCGGCATGGCGGCATTCAATGTAAAGCGCTGATCTTAGGGAGTGAGCCCGGATCGGGATAGCGGATCGTTTCGGGACTTGGCATGGCGGCAGTGCAGACAGCCACAGTGCAGAAAGAAAAGAAGTCTGCAGAAAAAATAAAACTTTGAAATGGGAAATGTACGGACAGCCGGCGCATTCTACGCCGGCTGTTTTTTCTGCCTGCCAGGTGCAATTTTTTTTCCAGTCTATTTGGATGCATTTTTTCCAGTTTGATAGATGACCTGTTTTTTGCTTTTTTCGGGTCAATGGAAGTATGGAGGAGCTTGTCAGTCTACTGCGGGTCTACAGAAGGAAAAAAGACTTGCGGGACCCGAAAATGCCATTGCAAGAGGGAAAAAGAAACGAAAAATCAGCTCTTGCGGGTCTGGGAGGAAGAAAAAGCTGTGCCAGACCCGAAAAAGCAGAAAAAACGGGTCTGGAAAGTTGATTTTCACGAATCAGACCCGAACAGGAGGAAAATAAGTTTACATAACGCGAAAAAATATGCTATTGCGGGTCTGAGAGAGAAAAAAAGCCGTGTCAGACCCGCACATTGCTATGCAGGCAGGGAAGACCCCAGAAATATTTGAAGAACAGATTTGTGGGAATAGAAAAAAGCCGTCAAAAAGTTTGCCGGCAGGATAAATAAATTTTGATGGATCGGGCATACTAGCGCAATAAGGCAAGGCAAGAGCAAAAAGCTGAAGCCAGAAGTTGGAGCAAAGAGTTAGAGCGAGAGATCGTGTGAAAAATGGAGGATTCTATGAACAAGTATGCCGGAACACAGACGGAAAAGAATTTGAAAGCAGCATTTGCAGGGGAATCACAGGCGAGAAACAGCTATACTTTTTTTGCGGAGATCGCAAAAAAGGAAGGCTATGAGCAGATTGCCGCGATTTTTGAGAAGACGGCGGATAACGAGCGCGCACATGCGCAGATGTGGGGCGAGGAACTGGGACTGATCGGCGATACGGGAAAGAATCTGGATGCCGCAGCCCACGGGGAGAACTATGAGTGGACAGACATGTATGAGGATTTTGCAAAAACGGCGGAGCAGGAAGGCTTTGCGGCGCTTGCAGCGCGATTTCGCATGGTTGGCGCGATTGAGAAAATGCATGAAGAGCGGTACCGGGAGCTCCTGCGGGATGTGCAGGCACAGGCGGTGTTTGAGAAAAGCAGTGTGAAAGTGTGGGAGTGCCGGAACTGCGGGCATATTGTGGTTGGAACCAGTGCGCCTAAGGTTTGTCCTGCCTGTCATTATCCACAGGGGTATTATGAGGTGCGGGAGGATGTCAGGGGAGCGTAGAAGTGTCTGGCGATTTGTGAGCGTTCCGTATCAGTAATATTTCACAAAATTTATAGATCAAATACATGAAAAATATATAATTGACAGAAACTATGCTGTTGGTATAATAAATAGTGTGTTGAGTACACGCGTCCGCAAATGCGCGGACGATATTTTTGCACAAAAATGTACACGTGTACGCAAAACAGAAAAAATCACAACAAAACAATGTATGGGGAGGAAGTAGTGCAAAAATGCGGACGATACTGCATTTTGCACAGGGCTGTTTGATGCGGCAGACACCACAAAATGAGCCCTTATCGCAGAGCAAACGAGATGGAAGACACGTTACGGGTGCAGATTCATTGCCCGTGCAAATCAGAGGTTGCATCTGCGGTTGCCTCGACACAAAGTGTCTGCAGAATGGAGGATAACATGAAAAGAAGAGCAATGGCGGGATTACTGGCAATGACAATGGCAGCGACCATGTTTGCAGGGTGCGGCAGCACAGCAGCAGACAGCCAGACAGCGGATGCACAGGGGAGTGCAGGCACGGCAACAGAGGCAGCAAAGACAGAAAAAGACAGCGGAAGTGCTGCGGGAGAAGGAATCACATTGACTGTGTGGGCACCATTTACCGGATCAGACGGAGATGTGCTGCGGGAAATCATCGACAACTACAATGAAACCAATACGGACAACATCACGGTGCAGATTGATATTATGGACAATGATACCTTGCAGACAAAATTTGCAACGGCAGTATCGACCGGTACAGGACCGTCGTTTGTGCTGGTGGGCATTGAGTATCTTCATCAGTATGAGGAGAATGGACTGATCGAGGATATCAGCGATTTCTGGGATACGATGGGCATTGACAAGAGTAATTTCTATGAAAATGTACTTGCAAAATCCTACATAGACGATGCGCTCTACGGCGTACCAATGCAGTACAATGTGCAGTATCTGTATTACAACAAGGATCTTTTCACGGAGGCAGGTCTTGATCCGGAGAACCCGCCGACCACGCTCGATGAACTGCGCGAGGCGGCGATCGCCTGCACCGATCCGTCTAAGAACCAGTATGGACTGGGACTTCCGACCGATTACGGTTATTACTGCGAGTACCTGTGGGCGAACGGCGGAGATGTCATCAATGAGGATGCAACACAGAACCTTTTAAATTCCGAAGAAAATATTGCAACCCTGGAGTGGATTCAGAAGCTTGCGACGGAGGATGGGGTATCCCCGGAGGGACTCACCGCAGCGGATGCGGACACGATGTTCCAGTCCGGCCAGCTTGCAATGTATACCAGCGGTCCATGGAACATCAACGGGCTGACACAGCTTGGTTTGAATTATGGAATCACGGCGATCCCGGGCGGAAGCGACGGCGCGTACTCCCCGGAGGGCGGATGCTCTTACATGCTGACGAAGGGGGCCGATGAACAGACCAAAGAGGCAGTGTATAAATTTATGGCATACTGGCTGTCTGATGATGTGTTAAAAGAGTGGTCGAACCGGAACGGCTTCCCGGTATGGTCTTACTCTGTGCTTGAGGATGCGGACATTCAGAACAACGAGATCTTAAGTGCAGTATCCAAGGCATCCGAGATTGGACGTGACTGGCATCTGGGACTGGAATGCGGAAGCATGATTGACAATGATGTCATGAAACCGATGATGGAGAAAATTTTATCCGGGGCAGACGTGACGCAGAGTGTACAGGAGGCTTCGGACGCGCTGGACGCGGTGATCTCCGACTGATGTCTGACGGTCACTGACGCAAAAATAGCTGCAAGCCGTAAAGGATGGAAATTATGAAAGTAAAAAAGAGACAACACCGTATGGAGCATCAGGTGAAGGCGTATGCGTTTATCGCGCCTTCCCTGCTCATACTTACCGTATTTGTATTTATACCGCTGGCGGGAGCGATCGGGATCAGTCTGATGAATATTGATATTTATATGAAAAATATCTCGTTCGCCGGAATTGCCAACTACATCAAAATGTTTCAGGATGAGCGTGTGGCAAATGCTACGTTTCATACATTTTATTTCGCACTGCTTGAGGTGCCCCTCCAGATGATCGTGGCGTTGCTGCTGCTCATGTTTATGCTACGCAATACAAAACTGCACAAGCTTTTGAGAACCGTATTTTACCTGCCCTATGTGTGTTCTATGACGGCAGTCAGCATCATGTGGTCGATGCTGCTCAATACGCACTACGGAATGCTGCCATATCTGCTTGGAAAAATCGGTATCACGATGCCAAACATGCTCTCGAGCACGACATGGGCGATGCCTACGGTGATTTTTGTTACGGTGTGGAAAGGGTTCGGATATACGCTTACCATCCTTTCGGCGGCGGCGCTCGGCGTCTCTGAGTCGTTATATGAGGCGGCGGAGATTGACGGCGCGACCGGGCTGCAGAAATTTTTCTATGTCACAATACCCGGTATACGGGATACGATCGGTTTTTGCGTGGTGACGACGTTAATTATGGCGCTGCAGGTATTCGATCAGATCTACGTCATGACGGGAGGCGGCCCGCAGTACGCGACCGAGACGCTCGTGGGTTATATCTACAACCGGGGATTTCAGACAGCGCCGTATGATCTCGGATATGCGTCAGCAATCGCCGTCTATCTGTTCTGCATGATTGCGATTATAACCGTGATCTTAAGAAAATATGCTTTCCCCCAGGGAGGTGACGAGACATGAGAAAAATAAGTGCGCAGCGGGTGATCGGAACATTGGTACTTCTGCTGTTTGCAGCGCTGGTGCTGCTTCCACTGTTCTGGCTCGGCGTATCCGCCTTCAAGTCGGATGCGGACGTCATCAAGTGGCCGCCAATCTTTTTCCCGACAGAGTGGGTCACAACACAGTTTGCCTATGTGTGGAAAGTGCTCCCGATTGCCAGAATGCTGCTTAACACGGTTGTGTTCGCAGGGGGTGTCACCATCATCAGTCTGTTTTTTGATTCTATGGCAGCATATGCATTTGCCCGAATGAAATTTACAGGAAGAAAACTGCTCTTTGGAATCATCCTGCTCACGATGATGATTCCGTTTCAGGTGGTGATGATTCCACTCTATATGGAAGAATATAAGCTTGGAATTTTAAATACGTTCTTAGGACTGATTCTACCACGCGCAGCGAGTGCCTACGGTATTTTCATGCTGACCTCCTTCTTCTCGGGCATACCGAAATCGCTGGATGAGGCTGCGAAAATTGATGGTATGGGAGAGTGGAAAATATATCTGAAAATCATTCTGCCGCTTGCAAAGCCGGCACTTGTGACACTGGGAATCTATCATTTCATGAATAACTGGAACGATCTGCTCTATCCGATGATGCTGACAAGTTCGGTGGAAATGCGGACGCTGTCAGCAGGACTTGCAATTCTGGTTGGAAGTAATTCGATCAAATATGGTCCGACACTTGCTGCTACGGTGATTGCGATTCTGCCGCTGTTACTGCTGTTTTTGTTCGGACAGAAGTTTTTCATGGAAGGAATCGCAACATCGGGAATGAAAGAATAGAGGCAGAGGAGAGAGAAGATGAGACATGTGACAATTAAAGCTGATACGGCATTTACAAAAGGCAGGATTGACGACCGTATCTACGGCTCCTTCGTGGAGCACATGGGAAGAGTGGTGTACACCGGCATCTACGAGCCGTCGCATAAGACTGCAGATGAAAACGGATTCCGGGGCGATGTGCTGCAGAAGGTAAGGCAGATGGGGGTCACGGCGGTGCGCTATCCTGGGGGCAATTTTGTCTCCAACTATGACTGGCGGGACGGGATCGGACCTGTGGAGAAACGCCCGAGGAAGCGGGATCTGGCGTGGAAAAGTATTGAGACAAACGAGGTCGGTCTGGATGAATTTATGAAGTGGGCGGACGCGGCAGAGGTTGCACCGATCTATGCAGTGAATCTTGGAACCAAGGGAATCGAGGAAGCGCTTGCGGTGCTGGAATATTGTAATATGGAGACCGGCACATACTACAGTGATCTCCGGGCGGCAAATGGACATGAAAAGCCGTACGGCATCCGGACCTGGTGTTTGGGCAATGAGATGGACGGAGACTGGCAGATCGGGCATAAGACGGCGGAGGAATACGGCAGGATCGCCTATGAGACCGGAAAGGCAATGAAAATCTTAGATCCATCCATCGAGCTGGTGGCGTGCGGAAGTTCGATGTCCACGAATCCGACGTTCGGTGACTGGGAACAGACCGTACTGGAACATTGTTATCCCTGCCTCGATTACATTTCCCTGCACCAGTATTACGGGGGACAGGAGAAGGGCACGTCAGAGTTTCTGGCACAGTCGCTGGATATGGAGCGCTATATCGAGACGGTCTTAAACATCTGCGACTATGTGAGGGTAAAAAAGAAAATGTCACATAAGATCAACATCTGTTTTGATGAGTGGGGCGTCTGGTCGATGAGCGACGTGCAGGTGCAGAAATCGGTGGAGGATGCACCGTGGCAGACGGCACCCGCGATCAGCGAGCAGATCTATACCATGGAGGATGCGCTTCTGTTTGCAAGTATGCTGATGAATTTCATAAAACGGGCGGATCGTGTGAAGATCGCCTGCCAGTCGCTTCTTACGAATATCAGCTCCTGCATTATGACAGAGGAGGACGGCGGTGTGTGGGTGCAGCCGGTGTATTATCCGTTTGCCCTGATGGCGAAGTATGCGCACGGCGTGACGTTAGATACACGGTATACGGGAGACACCTACGCGTGCAGCACGTTTGAGACGGTACCCTGTGTGGATCATGTGCTCGTCTATGACGATCAGAAGCGGGAAGTGACCGCCTTTTTTGTAAACCGCATGGAGGAGAGTGCCGAGGTGACCGTTTCTTTACAGGGCATGGAGACGGAGGCGGTTTTAAAAAGTATTGCACTGTTTCACGGGGATAAGAAAGCGACAAATCAAAAGGAACATGACTGTGTAACACCTGTGGAACTGGAAAACGCCTCCTGCAGCGGAAACGAAATTTCAGTGGAACTTGTACCTCTCTCTTTTCAAATGGTTCAGATTCGATTAAAATAGAAGAAAGTCTTTTGAAAAGAAAACGGGGAGCAGGAAAAATATGGCGATCACGACAAAAGATCTGGCGCAGTTATGCGGCGTTTCCAGAACAACGATACACCGGGCATTAAATGGAACCGGGCGGATTAAGCCGGAGACAAAGGAGATGATCCTTCAGGTGGCAAAGGAACACGGCTACCGGCCGGATCTCCTTGCCACCGGACTGGCTAAGGGACAGACGTACAACATCGGTGTCGTCGTGCTGGACGTGAAGAACCGCTATTTTGCCCAGATGCTCTCGACGATCAGCACGGAGGCATATGCCCGCGGCTACGGCGTCAACATTACGCTGCACGGCGGGGATGCCGGGACGGAGCGCGAGCAGCTGACAAGACTTGCGGATTACCGGGTTGACGGGATCATCCTCTCCTCGGTCAACGAGGGGGAGGCGTACCGGACATTCCTGGAGTCCCTGCACCGCCCGATTGTCTCTGTGGATAACCGGATTGCGGACGGCATCCCGTTTGTTGGGATCGACCAGCGGGCAGCAGTGCGGGAGGCAGTGCAGAGAGCGGCAGAGAAGGACTATGAGCGCATCGTGTTTGTCTGCCCGCCGTTAGATACAAAAAACCGGCAGAATCTGTATGTTCACAAGGAGCGTCTGCTGGGGTATGAGGAAGAGATGAAACGCTATCCTGCGCTCCGGCCGGAGTGTATTCTCTCCTGGGATTACCTGCAGAAAGTGGATGCCATATTAAAAGAAGGAAAGCGGACGGCGTTTGTCTGTACCGCAGATGAGTATGCACTTGAGATCATGAAGGATCAGAAGCGGGCAAAAAGAAAGGCGCCGGTGGATTACGGCATTACCGGATTTGACAATATCGATACGCTGGCATATGTGACACCGCAGCTTTCCACGATCTCCAATGTGGTGGATGAGGTGGCAAAAAGTGCCGTTGAGATGCTTTTTGCCATGATAGACGCTGAACCGGAAGTGGAGCAGATGACAGGAGACAGTCAGCGGATTTTACCTCATCGCTACCTGGAGGGAGAGACGCTGTAGTGCCAGAAGGATATAGTATATAATCAGAAAATAATTCAACAACCCGGTTAAAGCTGCGGAAATCAGACTGCCTGTCCGAGGCAGGTGCGGATGTCGTCCCTGGCGTTGCTGATGGATTTTAAGTGGAACGTGTCTGTCAGGTACTGCAGGACATTCGGACTCAAAAAGGCGGGCAGAGTGGGACCGAGATAAATGTCATGGATGCCGAGACTTAACAGAGCGAGAAGATCAGCGACGGCTTTCTGTTCATACCAGGAAATAATCAGCGAGAGAGGAAGACCGTTGACATCCGTGCCAAATGCATCGGCGAGAGCAGTGGCAATGCGGATGGCAGAGTAGACATCGTTGCACTGTCCGATGTCGAGGAGCCTCGGAAGACCCGCCACCTCCCCGAAGTCCAGCTTGTTGAAGCGGTACTTGCCGCAGGCGAGGGTCATAATGAGGCAGTCCTGTGGAACCATCTCGGCGAATTCGGTGTAATAGTTGCGTCCGGGGCGCGCTCCGTCGCAGCCGCCGATGAGGAAGAAATGGCGCAGTTTTCCGGATTTTACGGCATCCACGATCGCATCAGCATAGCCCAGTGTGGCGTGGTGACCGAAGCCGACGAGGATTTCCTGTACGTCCTGGTCTTCGGGATAGCCGCCGAGTTCCAGTGCCTGCTCTATGATGGCGCTAAAATCCTTTTCGCCGTTCTCGTTTTTGCCAATGTGCTTCACACCGTCCCAGCCGACCACATTTGTGCTGTAGATGCGGTCTTTGTAGGAGTCGCGCGGGCGCATCAGGCAGTTGGTGGTCATGAGAATACAGCCGGGAAGATTGTCGAACTGTTTCTGCTGATCCTGCCAGGCACCACCGAAATTCCCCGCGAGGTGCGGATATTTGTTCAGCCCCGGATAACCGTGACAGGGAAGCATCTCTCCGTGGGTGTAGATATGGATGCCGGTTCCCTCCGTCTGCTTTAAAAGCATTTCAAGGTCTTTTAAATCGTGCCCGGAGACGATGATAAACGGACCTTTTTTCAGGTGGACATTGACTTTTTGCGGGGCTGGGTTCTGATAGATGGTTGTGTTGGCTTCGTCCAGTTTTTTCATGACTTCGATTGCCATCTCACCGGTGCGCATGGTAAGGCGGATCAGTTCCTCGACCGACAGCCGGTCGTCCGTGAGGGCTTCCAGGGCGAGAATATAGAAATCATCCGCCTCATCGCTGTAATAGCCGAGCTCTCTCGCCTGATGCCCGTAGGCGCTGATGCCTTTGAGTCCGTAGAGAACGGTCTGACGCAGGGACCGGATGTCCGGATCGAGCGACTTGTCATACATGATACCGGCGATGGGCGCGTCGCGCAGCATCTCAGTTTTGGTCTGCGGAAGATCGTAGGTGGCGTGAAGCGTGGGCTGACTGGGAGCGCCTGCGTAAGCCCGGAGTTCTTCTTTGATGCGCTGGGATTCGCGCAAAAGTTCGACATGTACTTCCGCGTCAAAATTAACGTTCGTAAGTGTGGTAAACAGCACATTTTCGATGAAGCTGACAACACTTTTATCCATAGGAGTGCCTTTTTCGATCAGAGGCTTGGCATAGCAGCTGATGCCCTTGATCTGAAAGATTAAAAGATCCTGCAGATTTGCGACTTCGGGAGTTTTTCCGCATACACCGAGCTTGGTGCAGCCTTTCTGGTTAGCAGTCTGCTCACACTGGTAGCAGAACATTTCGTAATCGAGTTCCATATTATTTCCCATGTTGATTTCTCCTATTTTTATTGATATACCGGGTAATCCGTGTTGTGACAGGCACAGTATGTGCAGAATATGGGAAAAAGATGCGGCAGAGCCGGATATAATGAGAAAACTTATCAGCAACCCCGTTTTCATTTCAGATCGCAGTGCTATAATAAAAACAGGATTAGATATAACTAACCCCAAACATGCAACGATCAGAAAGGATGGCATTATGGGAAGATATTATCGATTATCAAAAAAGCTGACAGAGGATGAGAGCAGGGAAGTACAGCGGGAGATGAGAGAAATCGCTGACGTGGAGGACGTCTCGATCAAAGCGGACGAGCGGATGCTGTTTGTCGTCACAAAGGATGGACAGTTTTCGGATGTGATGAGCCGGGCAGTCAATATCTGCAGCCGCGTGGCAAACGGAGCGGAACTTTCATTCGCACGTTTTGCGGAGGCATAGATTCGGAAGAGAGCGTGCCGACAGACAATACGCGGACTTTTTAGTGTTCCTAACATCACCGCTTCACAGACAATATAAAACCGCGCGAACCGAAACTCGTTGGCATCTGCTATTGAAAATAAGGCAGATGCCAATTCAAACATCGGCTTCGCGCGGTTATGTTTTGTTCATTGGTGATGTAAGGAACACACAAAAGTCCTTAAATTGTCTGTCGGCCTGCGGACACACCCGCGGAGTGCTCAAAACGTGGAAAAACACGGATTATCGCAGATGTAAAAAGCGGCAGGGTTAGAAATTCCGTATTGTGCGATCCGAATTTCCCCGCCTGCTTCTATCCGGAATGCGATCGCACGCCCTCTGTGAATATGAGAAACAATCTCAATAGCGGGGCAATTTCTCTCTTGCTTTCTTAACGGTTTCGTTCTAGAATGTGGTTGAATCATATCCTACCTTGCGACTAGGATATGAAAAATGTGTGGGAGCGTCGCAAAGAAAACCAAAAGGGCAGCGGAGGGAATCGTGAAAGAGGATTCCGGCTGCAGAAAACGCTTCAGAAACGGAGGCAGCTATGGCAGAGCAGATTTTACAGGTAGAAGGGCTTACGGCGCGCGTGGAGGACAAGGTGATCCTGCACGAGGTCGGGCTTACGATAAAAAAAGGAGAGACGCATGTGCTGATGGGACCGAACGGTGCGGGAAAGTCGACACTGGGGTATGTTCTGACCGGCAATCCCAAATACAGCGTCACAGAGGGAAAAATCCTTTTCAAGGGAAATGACATCACGGAGGAGGCGGCAGACAAGCGCGCCAAGGCGGGAATGTTCCTGTCGTTTCAGGAACCGCTCGAGGTGCCGGGACTCTCCCTCGAGAGCTTTATCCGTAGTGCATTGAGCGAGCAGGGCAGAAATAAAATGCGCGTCTGGAATTTCAGAAAAGAATTAAAAGCGGCAATGGAAGTGCTGCACATGGATCCCTCCTACGCCGGGCGGGATTTAAACGTGGGATTTTCCGGCGGTGAGAAAAAGAAATCCGAGATCCTGCAGTTGATGATGTTAAAACCGGATCTTGCCATTTTAGACGAGACAGACTCCGGGCTGGACGTGGATGCGGTGCGGCTTGCATCCGAGGGAATCCGCGAGTACCAGAAGGAGAATCCGGACGGCGCACTTTTAATCATCACGCACAGCACGCGCATCCTGGACGCGCTTCATGTGGACGCAACCCATATCATGGTGAACGGGCATATTGTGGCATCCGGGGATGCATCGCTGGTGGATAAGATCAACCGCGAAGGTTACGAGGAGTATGAGAAGCTGGCACAAAAAGGAGAGGATGAGCGGTGAAAGAGAAGACATACGTAGAAGACATTGACCGCAGCATATACGATGTGAAGGATGAGGAACGGGATACTTACAAGGTCGATGAGGGACTGACCGAGGCGATCGTCGAGCAGATCTCCCGTGAAAAAAAGGATCCGCCGTGGATGGAACTGTTTCGGCTTCAGGCACTGCAGATTTACAATGAGATGCCGGTGCCGGACTGGGGACCGTCGATTGAGGGGCTGGATATGAGCCATATCGTGACGTATGTGCGGCCGAATACAAAGATGACGGCAAAGTGGTCGGATGTGCCGCAGGACATCAAGGACACCTTTGAGCGGCTCGGTATCCCACAGGCGGAGCGCAAGTCGCTGGCAGGTGTCGGGGCGCAGTATGACTCGGAGCTGGTGTATCACAATGTGCGGGAAGAAGTGGCAGCCCAGGGCGTGGTCTACACGGATATGGAGAGCGCGTTAAAGGGCGAATACGCGGATATGGTGCAAAGCCACTTTATGAAACTGGTCAAACCGAACGATCACAAATTTGCCGCACTGCACGGAGCAGTCTGGTCAGGCGGATCGTTTGTCTATGTGCCGCCGGGCGTGTCGGTGACGATTCCGCTGCAGTCCTATTTCCGGCTCAATGCGCCGGGAGCAGGGCAGTTTGAACACACGCTCATCATCGTGGATAAGGGGGCGTATCTGCATTTTATCGAGGGCTGTTCCGCACCAAAATACAATGTGGCGAACCTCCATGCGGGCTGTGTGGAACTGTTTGTCGAGGAGGGCGCGACACTGCGCTATTCCACGATCGAGAACTGGTCGAAAAACATGTACAATCTGAACACCAAGCGGGCGCTGGTCAAGGAGGGGGGACGGATCGAGTGGGTGTCCGGCTCCTTCGGCTCCCATGTATCGTATCTCTATCCGATGAGTATCTTAAAGGGAAAAGGGGCGCACATGGAGTTCACAGGCATCACGTTTGCCGGAAAAGGTCAGAATCTGGACACCGGGGCAAAGGTGGTGCATGCCGCACCGGATACCTCCTCGTACATGAACACCAAGTCGATCTCCAAGGACGGCGGTATCAGCACGTTCCGGAGTTCCGTGAGCATTACAAAGGAAGCCGCCGGCAGCAAATCGGCAGTTTCCTGTCAGTCGCTGATGCTCGATGACATCTCAAGATCGGATACGATTCCGGCGATGGACATCCGCACAGGAGACGCGGATGTGGGACATGAGGCTAAAATCGGCCGCATCAGCGGCGACGCCGTATTCTATCTGATGTCCCGCGGCATCAGCGAGGAGGAAGCACGGTCGATGATTGTCAGTGGTTTTGCAAGCAACGTGTCAAAGGAACTGCCGTTAGAGTATGCGGTGGAGATGAACAATCTGATTGATCTTGAGATGAAGGGCAGCATCGGGTAAAGGAGGAGCTTATGACAAAACAGAATCAGACGATCACAGTCAACCGGCTTCCTGCAAAGACCTGGAACTGGCTGAAAATGAATGAAACCGTGATTGGGATGCCGCGGATCGACGGCAGTATAGCGATAAAACAGAGTGTGGCAGAAGCAAGGCAGGCAGAGGATGAGCAGCTGCGGATGGCACAGCAGACAGATTGGGATAAAATCACAACCGGGATGGGCGAGGCGATGGATCAGCCGTCGGAGACAGATGTGGCATGGGATACCGAGCTTTTGACGATTCCGGAACATGCAGACTGCGGCGAACCGTATGTGTACCGTTTTTCCTACCAAAGCGGGCAGCACGCCTATAACCGCCTGCATATCTATGCCGGAGCGCACAGCCGGGCAAAAGTAATCCTGCTCTGCGAGAGCGGGGAGACGGGCGGGATGATCTCCGCCATCCAGACGAAGGTATATGCCGGGGAGGGCGCGAAAGTAGAACTGTATGTGGTGCAGACGATGAATGCGGAAGCCGTCTGCCTGCATGATGTGGGTGTCTCGTGTGAAAAAGATGCCGCTGTGAAGGAAGTGCAGCTGGAACTGGGCGGCGCCGAGGTCTATACGGGAACACTGTTTGAACTTAGCGGAGAAGAGAGCACGGCAGAACTCGTAAGCGGATATCTGGGCACCGGCAGGCAGAAGATTGATATGAATTATGTCGCCAGGCACCGCGGGAAAAAGACGAAGAGCAATATGCAGATATCGGGCATCTTAAAGAACGAGGCGAAGAAGCTGATGCGCGGAACGATCGATTTTGTGCACGGCTGTGTGGGAGCTAAGGGAGACGAGAAGGAGGATGTGCTTCTTGTCGGTGACAATATGGTCAACCAGACCATCCCGTTAATCCTGTGCGCGGAGGAGGATGTGGAGGGCAATCACGGCGCTTCCATCGGTAAGCTCGACGAGAACATGCTCTTTTATGCCGCCACGAGAGGCATTCCCCCGGAGGAGGCACAGAGACTTCTGACACTGGCGAAGATCGAAGCGATAAACAGCCAGATCCCGTCAGAGGAGGTGCGCGGCGCTGTTGAAACTTATCTGAAGGAGCAATGCATATGACAGATTATAAAAAGGATTTTCCGCTGCTTGCGGAAAGCGATATCGCTTACCTCGACAACGCGGCGACAGAACAGCGGCCGGCGTGCGTGCTTGATGCGGAGCGGGAATTCTATGAGCGCTGGAATGCCAATCCGCTGCGCGGGCTCTATGAGCTGGGCGTGGAGGCGACAGAGCAGTATGAGCATGCGAGAGAGCGCGTCGCACGGTTTGTACATGCGAAGAGTGAGAGAGAAATCATTTTTACCAGAAATACGACCGAGGGCATCAACCTGGTGGCGTACAGCTATGCGCTACCCTGGTTAAAGCCTGGGGATGAGATTCTTGTCACGATCATGGAGCATCACAGCAACCTGCTTCCGTGGCAGATGGCGGCCAGACGAACCGGAGCCACGCTTAAATATCTGGAGTGTGAACCGGACGGCAGTTTTACGGAGGAGAAAATCCGTGATGCCGTCACACCGCACACAAAGCTTGCCGCGCTGACACTTGTCTCGAATGTGCTTGGACGGGCGACCCCGGCAGAAAAACTGATCGGGATGGTACACGAAAACGGCGGTGTGGTACTGGCGGATGCGGCACAGGCAGCGCCGCATATGCCGATCGATGTCACGGCACTTGACGTGGATTTTCTGGCATTTTCCGGACACAAGCTGATGGCGCCGATGGGGATCGGTGTGCTCTATGGAAAACAGGAACTTTTAGAGGAGGTGCCGCCGTTTCTGACCGGCGGGGAGATGATTGACCGTGTGACGAGAGAGGGAGCCGTATTTGCCGAACTTCCCCATAAGTTTGAGGCAGGGACGGTCAATGCGGGAGGCGCGGTCGCGCTTGCCGCCGCGATCGATTATCTGGAATCCATCGGCTGGAAAGAAATCACGGAGCGCGAGGAGATGCTTACCGCCCAGCTGCTTGCCGGAATGAAAAAAATTCCGGGCGTGCATATTCTGGGAAGCGGGGACGAAAAGGAGCACTGCGGAATTGTGAGCTTTACCGTGGATGATGTACACCCGCATGATATTGCATCGATCTTAGATGAGGCGCACGTCGCGGTGCGGGCGGGACATCACTGTGCCCAGCCGCTGTTGGAATGGCTTGGCATTTCGTCCTGTGCCAGGGTGAGCGTGGCATTTTATAATACGCCAGAGGATGTCGGACGATTTCTGGATCAGCTGGCACAAGTCAGGAGGATGATGGGATATGAATAACCGGACATTTTATAATGAGGTGCTGACGGATCACAACCGCTATCCGGGTCACAAGGAGAAGCTTGCGGATGCGAATCTGGTGCTTGAGGGTGTGAATCCGAGCTGCGGGGATGATATTGTGCTGCAGCTGCGCGTGGAGGATGGCAGGATTGCGGAGGGAACCTTTACGGGCGACGGCTGCGCCATCTCACAGGCTTCCGTGGATATCATGCTGGATCTGGTCATCGGAAAGACCAAGGAAGAGGCCATGCACCTGGCGGATCTGTTCTTTCGGATGATTAAAGGGACGGTATCGGACGAGGAATTAGAAGAACTCGAGGAGGCATCGGCGCTTGTGGACATTTCACACATGCCGGCGCGTGTCAAATGTGCGGTACTCGGCTGGCACACGCTTACGGAGATGCTTGGGGACGAACCGGAAGAGAAATAGAAAAATATAGAAATAAAAGGAGTGGCAGGGATCGAGTAAATCTCTGCTGCTTTACAGGTTTTTGATGCCATCGGTTATTGCAGCCGGTATGAACCGGTTTATAATAAGGAAAAAACGCAGCCATCCGGCGGAGGTATTAAAAACCGGGAGCAGGATGGAAAATGGCGGATAATGATGAAGTTTATCAATAACGAAAAAATACTGGAAAAATACAAAAAGCGGTACTATAATGCACAATAATGTAAAGAGCGAACAACATGTTCAGCAAAGGATGCACGGGATTGTGCATGGAATGGAGGATACATATGTTAAAGTGTTTTGAGAAGATCGATTGGAAGAAGACAGGAATTTTTGCAGGCGGCGTATTATTTGGAACAGCCGGTATCAAGGTACTTTCCAGCAAGGATGCCAAGAAGGTTTACACAAGCTGTACCGCAGCTTTCTTAAGAGCAAAAGAGTGCGTGATGAACACCGTAAGCACCGTACAGGAGAATGCCGGAGACATCTATGCAGGCGCAAAGGAGATCAATGAGGAGCGCGCAGCCAAGGCTGAGGCAGAGGCATTTGCAGATGCAGAGGCAGAAGCAGCAGAGAAGACCGAGACTGCAGAGAACACCGAAGAATAAGATTTTGATAAGAGGCGAGTAAAGTGAAGTTTGCAATCAAGCATGAGATTAAGGGGCGGATGCGGATTCATGTGGCACAGTACCGCATGAGTTGTGCACAGGCGGATACGCTTCTGTATTTTTTACAAAATGATATACAGGTCTCAAGCGCCAAGGTGTATGAGCGTACGGGTGACGCAGTCATCTGTTATGACGGCAGCAGAGCGGAACTGATTGACAAGCTCAGACATTTTCACTATGAAGATGTGGAAGTGCCGAACGGGCTGATCGAGAATTCCGGAAGAGAGCTGAATGCAAGCTACCAGGAGAAGCTGATCGGCAGAGTGGTGAGACGCTATGCATCCAAGATTTTTCTGCCGTATCCTATCCGGGCGTGCTGGACGACGGTCAAGTCGTTCCGCTACATCTGGAAGGGCATAAAGACACTGGCGGCACGAAAGATCGAAGTACCGGTACTCGATGCGACGGCGATCGGAGTGTCTATTCTGCGCGGTGATACCGAGACGGCGGGATCGATCATGTTCCTGCTTGGCATCGGTGAGCTGTTAGAAGAGTGGACGCACAAGAAGTCCGTCGGCGACCTTGCGCGCACCATGTCCTTGAATGTCGGCAAAGTATGGCTGAAGAAGGACGGCGTGGAGGTTCTTGTCGGCGCGAAGGAAGTCCGTGAGGGAGACGAGGTGGTTGTCCATATGGGCAATGTGATCCCGTTTGACGGCGTCGTGACAGACGGCGAGGCGATGGTCAATCAGGCATCCTTAACCGGAGAATCCGAGCCGGTACGCCGGATTAGTGAGAATTATGTCTATGCAGGAACTGTAGTCGAGGAAGGGGAGCTTACCATTCTCGTGAAGGCGGTAGGCGGTTCCAGCCGCTACGACAAGGTTGTGCAGATGATCGAGGAATCCCAGAAGTTAAAGTCCGGGCTTGAGAGCCGGGCAGAGCATCTGGCGGACCGTCTGGTACCGTATTCCCTCGGTGGCACGGCGCTCACATACCTTCTGACTCGGAATGTGACGAAGGCGTTGTCGATTCTGATGGTGGATTTCTCCTGCGCATTAAAACTTGCCATGCCGATCTCCGTATTGTCGGCGATCCGTGAGGCTAGTTTTTACAATGTGACGGTCAAGGGCGGAAAATATTTAGAGGCAATGGCTGAGGCTGATACAATCGTCTTTGATAAGACCGGCACACTGACCAAGGCAAAGCCGACCGTGGCAAAAGTGGTTTCCTTTAACGGGGACAGCCCGGATGAGCTTCTTAGGATTGCAGCCTGCATGGAGGAGCATTTCCCACATTCCATGGCAAAAGCGGTTGTTGCGGCAGCCAGGGAAAAAGGTCTGGATCATGAGGAAATGCATTCCAAGGTGGAGTATGTGGTGGCACATGGTATTTCCACCACGATCAACGGCAGGAAAGCCGTGATTGGAAGCTATCATTTTGTATTTGAGGATGAGGGAGCTGCCCTTCCTGAGGGTACGAAGGAACTGTTCGAGAGCCTGCCGGAGGAGTATTCCCATCTGTATCTGGCCATCGAGGGACAGCTTGCAGCCGTGATCTGTATTGAAGATCCGCTCCGTGAGGAGGCGGAGGCAGTTATCAATTCCCTGCGCCGCTCCGGCATCAAGAAGATCGTCATGATGACGGGAGACAGCGAGCGGACGGCAAGCGCCATCGCAAAGCGTGTCGGCGTGGACGAGTATTATTCCGAGGTGCTTCCGGAGGATAAAGCCGGTTTTGTCGAGCGTGAAAAGGCGGCCGGACGCAAGGTTATCATGGTCGGAGACGGCATCAACGATTCCCCGGCACTCTCTGCGGCGGATGTCGGCATCGCGATTTCGGACGGTGCGGAGATTGCGCGTGAGATCGCGGATATCATGGTAAGTTCGGATGATCTCTATCAGATCGTGACCTTAAAGCTGTTGAGCGACGGCTTGATGAAGCGGATTCGCAAGAATTACCGCGTGATTGTCGGATTCAATACCGGATTGATCCTGCTAGGAGTCGGCGGCGTTTTACAGCCGACCACATCAGCGCTTCTGCATAACACCTCTACGCTGGTTATCAGCTTAAAGAGCATGCAGAATCTTTTGAGCTAACTGAATATGTATTTTGAAAAGTCTTTACAGATTTGCCACCGGCAGTAAAATGCGGCAGAACTGTGAAGGCTTTTTTATTTCATAGGAAATACCGTGATACATTCATGTGTGAAAGTGGAACTTTCCTATGAAAGTTTCAGAGAAAACATTCTGATACATTTCCAAAAATTTACAAATTTATTGATGACAAAATAAAAAATGTGTATAATAAAGGCAGATGTAAAAAGTTGGCAGATAATAGCATACAGAAAGAGAGTACCGGATATGAGAAAAAAATGGATCAGACTGATTGCGGCAGCCATGGGAAGTTTTCTGCTTGCCGGCTGCGGTGCAGATACGCAGATTGATGATTATGCTACAAATGCCGGAGCGGAGAGCGTGCAGCAGACGTCAGGGACGGAGTCGGCGGCTGCGGCAGCATCCGCGACGGAGGGAATTCCGAAGGACGAGATCAAGGTCGGGGTGCTTCATCTGTCAGACCCGGCAGAGGGAAGCGGATACACATACACGCATGATCTGGGAATTCAGGGAATGCAGCAGAACCTCGGACTTTCCGACGATCAGATTGTGCGGAAAATCAATGTCTCAGATTCCGACGAGGATGCGACAAAGCAGGCGATTCAGGAGTGTATCGACGAGGGATGCAACATTATCTTTGCGACCAGCTGGGGTTACATGGAGGCGACAGCGGAGATGGCGGAGGAATATCCCGATGTTTATTTTTCCCATGGAACCGGTTATATGAGCAACGGCAGGAATTTCAATAACTATTTCGGCAGAATCTATCAGGCGCGCTATTTAAGCGGTATTGTGGCCGGAATGAATACCACGACGAACAAGATCGGTTATGTGGCTGCCATGGATAACAGCAATTCAGAGGTGACGGGAGGAATCGATGCGTTCGCGCTCGGTATCTATTCGGTCAATCCGGACGCGAAGGTTTACGTCAAGGTGACGAACAGCTGGTATGATCCGGAGGCGGAGGAGAATGCGGCAAAGACACTTCTGGATATGGATTGTGATGTGATCGCCCAGCACTGTGATACGGAGTATCCGCAGACACTTGCCCAGGAGCGTGGCGTATACAGCATCGGGTACAATTCCGACATGAGCAAGAATGCGCCGGAGGCCTGCCTGTGCAGCGTTATCTGGAACTGGAGTGCCTACTATACCGCGGCAGTGCAGAGCTTAATTGACGGAACCTGGGATGGAAGCAATTATTACGGCGGCATGAACGAGAATCTGGTCGGTCTTACCAATCTGGCGGATTTCTGTGCGGAGGGCACACAGGAGAAGGTAGACGAGGCGAAGGAACAGATCCTTTCGGGGCAGAACGGTGTATTTGACGGTGTGATCGAGACAAATACCGGAGAGACGGTCGGTGAAGCGGGCAAGACGCTCGACGATGCGACAATCACCGGCGGCATCAACTGGTATTTTAAGACGGTGAATGTTGTGGATTAAGGAGCAGCCGGACGAAAAGCGACATGCAGATGCACAGACGAAATGGAGATTAGTATGAACATTAAGAAAAAGATTCTGGGGATTACAATTGCACCGGTTATTATATTGGGGTTGATTTCCATGTTTTTGACAACCACAATGGTACGGAGCGCCATGCTGGAGGAGATTGAGGAAGCACTTCGGGGAACGGCGGCAGCCACGCTCGCAGCCTACGATCAGAACACGGGAGATTATCTGCAGACCAGTAACGGGGATATCTGGAAAGGCAGCTATAATATTTCAAAGTCCGAGAGTCTGGTAGACCGCATCAAAGGCAATACCGGCATGGATGTCACATTTTTCTACGGAGATACCCGCATTATGACATCGGCGGTCGATGCAAACGGTGACCGCATCTTAAATTCCAAAGCCGGTGACCGGATTGTGGAAAAGGTATTGCAGGGCGGCGAATCCTATTTCAGCCATGCGGTGTCGATCGAGGGCACTTTGAACTATGGATATTTTATACCGGTATATCAGAACGGATCGACGGATGAGATTATTGGTATGATTTTTGTGGGAACGGACAAGCAGGAAAAGGATGCCGTGATCAACAAGATTCTGGGAACAATCAGTATGGCGGTATGCGCTGTGATGATCTTATGCATTGCGATCGGCATGAAGCTTGCAACCTCAATGAGCCGCAATATCCGCAGCAGTATTGAGGTGGTAGGAAAAGTGGCGGACGGCGATCTGAATGTCTGGGTAGAAGACAAGCTGCTCGGGAGACACGACGAGATCGGTGATCTGTCCCGCGTGACGATCACGCTGCGGGATGCCATGAAGGCAACTATCCAGGAGATTTCACAAAATGCCAAACGCCTGCTCGATGCGTCCGAACTGCTCGGTACAGCGGCAGACCAGACAAACGGAACCATGGATCATGTGCGCATGGCAGTCAACCAGATTGTGGAGAATTCCACCGAACAGGCACAGAATTCCCAGAATACATCGGAACATATGCGTATTATGGGTGAGAATATTACGGAGACGTCGGCAGAGGTGGAACTGTTGGATGACAATGCAGCTTCCATGCAGCAGTCCAGTGAGAAGGCGGCAGAGACGCTTAACAATCTGCGGAACATCAATATCGAGGTGGAACGCATTATCGGTGAAGTGCAGGAGCAGACGAACCGGACCAACGATTCGGTACAGAAGATCCATGAGGCAACCGCGTTTATCACGTCGATTGCGGAGGAGACGAACCTTCTCAGCCTGAACGCTTCGATCGAGGCGGCGAGAGCCGGAGAGAGCGGCAGAGGATTCGGTGTTGTGGCAGACCAGATCAAGAAGCTCTCCGAGCAGTCGAATGAGTCGAGCAAGGAGATCGAGGAGACCGCGAAGACACTCAGTGAGGATTCTGCAAAGGCGGTTGAGATTATGCAGCAGATGCAGGAGATCATTATGAACCAGAGCGCGAGCATGCAGGATACGCAGAAGGTAGTGGAAGAGGTAATCGCGCAGATCGGCAGCTCCATGCAGAGTATCCGTCAGATCAAAGAAAGCACAGGACATCTGGAAAATTCCAGAAATGAAGTGCTGCAGGCGGTGAGTGAACTCTCAGAAATCGTGCAGGGCAATGTGGACAGCACGAAGAAGACATACGATGAGACGGAAGAGGTAGTGGATACTTTCAAGCAGGTGTATGTCAGTGCAGAGCAGCTACGCGAGATCGCAGATGAGCTGGTCAGCAGTATTGATTACTTTAAGATGCAGTAAAACGAGGGGCAGCCCCATAAGCGGGCAGCCCCTTTTTGACTTGATAAGTAATATTATAAAGAGAAGATCATATCCTTCGATTTCAGATGGAAATGAAGATGGAACATTCGTTGAAAAAAATGCTTGCATTTCTTTCTGCCGGATTTTGCATCGGATTCCGTGTCTCTTCCACGTTTTGACAATCCACGGAATGTGTCCGACAAACCGCAGACAATGAGCGGATTCCCTAGCGTCCCTAGCGGCACTGCTTCACAGACAATATAAAACCGCGCGAACAGAACTCGTCGTCATCAGCTATTCAAAACAGGGCAGATGACGACTCAGACAGCTGCTTCGCGCGGTTATGTTCTATTCAGCAGTGCCGCAGGGGACACACGAGAATCCTAAAATTGTCTGCGGGTTGCGGACACACCCGTGGAGTGCTCAAAACTTGGAAAAACACGGATCATCGCAGATGCAAAACCCGACGGGGTAGAAATGCCGCATTTTTTGATCCGAATTTCCAGATACATTTCCATCTGAAATCGGTAGGATACGCTTCTTATCGTATTACTTACCACGTAAAAAGGGACTGACCGCTTTATGCGGCAGTCCCTTCTTTTATGATTCTTAGGCGGATTGTTCGTAGCAATTATGCCTGCGGACCAGCAGATACAAGTGCCTTACCAGCATCGTTGCCTTCGTATTTTGCGAAGTTCTTAACGAATCTTGCAGCCAGATCCTTAGCCTTTGTCTCCCAATCGGAAGCATTTGCGTAGGTATCACGCGGATCAAGGATTCCAGAATCAACACCCGGAAGCTCTGTCGGAACCTCGAAGTTGAAGTATGGAATCGTCTTGGTCGGAGCAGTCTTGATGGCGCCGTTTAAGATGGCATCGATGATACCACGGGTATCCTTAATGGAGATACGCTTGCCTGTGCCGTTCCATCCTGTGTTAACAAGATATGCCTTAGCACCGCTCTTCTCCATCTTCTTAACAAGCTCCTCAGCGTACTTGGTCGGATGCAGCTCAAGGAATGCCTGTCCGAAGCAAGCGGAGAAAGTAGGAGTCGGCTCAGTGATACCGCGCTCTGTACCAGCAAGCTTTGCTGTGAATCCAGACAGGAAGTAGTACTGTGTCTGCTCCGGTGTCAGGATAGATACTGGCGGAAGTACGCCGAATGCATCTGCGGACAGGAAGATAACATTCTTTGCTGCCGGTGCAGAAGAGATCGGGCGAACAATGTTCTGAATATGATCGATCGGGTAAGATACACGGGTGTTCTCGGTTACGCTCTTGTCTGCGAAATCGATCTTGCCGTTTGCATCCAGAGTAACGTTCTCAAGAAGTGCGTTACGCTTGATTGCATTGTAGATATCCGGCTCGGAATCCTTGTCAAGGTTGATAACCTTGGCATAGCATCCACCCTCGAAGTTGAATACACCGTTGTCATCCCAGCCGTGCTCGTCATCACCGATCAGAAGACGCTTCGGGTCTGTGGAAAGTGTTGTCTTACCTGTACCGGAAAGACCGAAGAAGATAGCGGTATTCTCGCCGTTTAAGTCTGTGTTTGCAGAGCAGTGCATGGAAGCCATACCCTTGAGCGGAAGGAAGTAGTTCATCATGGAGAACATACCTTTCTTCATCTCTCCGCCGTACCAGGTGTTAACGATAACCTGCTCTTTGCTTGTGATGTTGAACATAACAGCAGTCTCGGAATTCAGACCTAACTCTTTGTAGTTCTCAACTTTTGCCTTGGAAGCGTTGTATACAACGAAATCCGGCTCAAAGTTCTCAAGCTCCTCAGCGGTTGGCTTGATGAACATGTTGGTTACAAAGTGTGCCTGCCAAGCTACCTCAACGATGAAACGGATAGCCATACGGGTATCTTTGTTTGCACCGCAGAATGCATCAACTACGAAAAGTCTCTTGTTGGAGAGCTCTTTGATAGCGATGTCCTTTACTGCATTCCAGGCTTCCTGGGTAGCCGGGTGGTTATCATTCTTATACTCATCGGAGGTCCACCATACAGTGTCCTTGGAGTTCTCATCTACAACGATGAATTTGTCTTTTGGAGAACGACCTGTATAGATACCGGTCATAACGTTCACTGCACCCAGCTCGCTGACCTGTCCTTTTTCGTAGCCTTCCAGCTCCGGTTTGGTCTCCTCTTCAAATAACATCTCATAAGAAGGATTGTACACAACTTCTGTGGTTCCGGTAATACCGTACTTGCTTAAATCGATTGTTGCCATCTTATTAAACCTCTTTCCTTTCATATTTATATGGTAAACACCTGCGGATAGCAGGCTTTACGATATCTTTTCCGGGATGCTGGAATTTGCCAACTTCCCCTACCATAATTATACATAGTTAACTCATAAAATCAATAAAAAATTGTTAAAATTTTAGCAAATTCTGTATATAAATGGGAGAGGAAAAGAGGGGGAACCTGCGGTGGGAGGCGTTGACAGTGCAGAAGGGATTCGGTATAATCCAGAAGAGTTCAAAACAGGAGTTTATCGGCAGAGATATGAAGTTCCATGGAAAAGAGAGGCCGCGGCAGACAGCCGTGGCTTTTGCACTGTAATATAGAAAGAAGTGGGTTTTAATTATGAGGTATCAGATCAGACATGCACGCGTCCAGTTCGGCGGGGATGTGATCCTGCGGGACGTCAATTTTGAGGTACACGACAGGGAAAAAATTGCGATTGTGGGACGCAACGGCTGTGGAAAGACAACCCTGCTAAAGCTGATTGCCGGGGATATAGAGATGAGCAACTTAGACAGTGACGAGGAGTGCGGCATCACGATGGCGGGCAGACAGGAGATCGGGTTCCTGCGGCAGGTCAACTTTGTGGACGCGGAGGTGACCGTGGAGGACGAATTAAAAAAAGTTTTTGTACCGGTGTTTGCCTGTGAGGAGCGCATGAAAGAGCTGGAGGAGCAGATGAAGACGGCGGCAGAGACAAAGGAGACTGCGCCGGATGGGGCGCTCCTGCGCGAGTATGACAGATTGCAGAAGCAGATGGAGGCGATGCGGGGATATTCCTGGCGCAGGGATATGGAGACGATGTTCCAGCGGTTTGGATTTGCACTGGAGGATCTGCGGCGTCCGATCGGCAGTTTTTCCGGAGGGCAGCAGACGAAAGTGGCGTTTATAAAGCTGCTTCTGACGCGCCCGGATATCATGCTGCTCGACGAGCCGACGAACCATCTGGATCTGCCGACAATCGAGTGGCTGGAAAATTATCTGAAAGGCTACGACAAAGCGGTCGTGATCGTGTCGCATGACCGGATGTTTCTGGACAAGGTGGCGGATGTGACCTATGAGATCGAGTATCACGAGATGAAGCGCTATCCGGGAAACTACACGTATTTCATGCAGCGCAAGCAGGAGGATCTCATCAAGCAGGAGAAGGATTACGAGGAACAGCAGAAAGAGATCAAACGGCTGACGGACTGGATTGAAAAGTGGAAGAACACACCGACCAAGGTGGCGGCGACGCGCTCAAAACGCATGGCGATCGAGCACATGGTGAAGATTGAGAGGCCGAGACGCTTTGATACGCGCGCATTTCACGGGCGGTATACGCCGCGTATCGAGAGCTACACCAATGTGATTCAGGCAAAAGACCTCTCCATCGGCTATGATGCACCGCTGGCAGAGGTGTCCTTTTTGCTGCAGAAAAAGGAGCGTCTGGCGATCATCGGGGAGAACGGCAAGGGAAAATCTACATTATTAAAGACGCTGATCGGAGAACTGCCGGCACTTGGCGGCAGCTTCAAATTCGGGCAGAACGTGGAGTGGGGGTATTTTGACCAGCAGAAAGCGGTGATGGAGCAGGCACCGCCCCAGCAGACCGTGCTTGAGAATTTCTGGGCAGCGTATCCGGGGTACCTGCGCGAGGAGGTGCGCAGCGCGCTCGGCGGCTTTTTATTTTCCGGGGAGGATGTGGAGAAAAAAATGGGGCAGCTCTCCGGCGGGGAGAAGGTGCGTCTCGCACTGTGCAAAATGCTTCAGACCAGACCGAATCTTCTGATCCTGGATGAGCCGACGAACCATATGGACATCATCGGAAAAGAAGCGTTAGAGCAGATGCTGCGCGAGTACGAGGGGACGGTGCTGTTCGTGTCGCACGACCGCTATTTTATCAGCAGGATCGCCACGGGCATTCTGGAATTTTCCGGGGACACCGTGAGGCAGTATGCGATGAATTATGAGGAATACCTCGCAGAGAAGCAGAAGTGTGCAGGCGGCGTGGCAGCGAATGCGGGAAATACCGCAGGGCGGAACGCGGGAGGCGCCGCGGGACGAAACGCGGGAAGCAAAGGAACAGGCGGCATGGCAGCGGGAATGGGAAGCGCTGCGGGGAGGAACGCGGGAAGTGCCGCAGGACAGGAAGCCGATGCGGGAGGAACGGCGGATGCCGGCAGTGTTCCGACGCTCTCGGATGTTTTTGACAAGAAGACCTATTACAATCCGGGCAAGGTGCGCTCCCGGCTGCAGCGCCAGAAGGAAAAGTATGAGCGGATGCTTGCGGAGAGCGAGGAGAAGCTGGCGGAACTTCAGATGCAGATGTTAGATCCGGCGCTTGCGAGTGATTATCCGAAGCTGATGGAACTGCAGAGCGCTGTGGATGCGGAGGAAGCCAACCAGGACAGTCTGCTGGAGCGGATGCTTGAGACGGAGACAGAGCTGGCGGAGTACGAGGAAACATAGGAGATGAATGCAGTGTGTCTGAATACAAAGACAGCAGGGAGAAACGGGTTACGCTTCTTTTTCCATCCGCTTTAATTCCGGCAGCACCGTAAACAACATTGTTATAAAGCAGAGGCTTCCACCGATGACGTTTGACACCGGTTCTGCGGCAAAGACACCGTCTGTTCCCATGCCGAAAGCATAAGGAAGAAGATAGGTCAGCGGCACGACGATGAATACTTTGCGCAGCAGGGAGAAAAAGATGGCGTGCTTCTTCTTATTCAGGGATTTGAAGACGGTCTGTCCGATGTACTGCAGATCCATAAAAATAAAGGCGGCAAAGTAAAGCTTTAATGAGGGGATGGCGTCAGCGACCAGTGCGGCATCCGAACTGAAAATGCCGATCAGCGCCCGCGGGGCAAGGATGATGATGCTCCACATGACGGCGGTATAGAGCAGAATCAGGACGGCGAGGGCTGTGATCGCCTTTCGCACGCGGCCCGGCCGTCTTGCGCCGTAATTGTAACTTAAGATCGGCGAGGTTCCCTCATTGATCGCGTAGATCGGTGTCTCCACCATCTGCCGGACGCTTGAGATGATGGTCATGACGGAGATGTAGACGTCGCCGCCGGTTGCACCGAGGACATTGTTGCAGAAAATGGATACCAGACTGTTCGTGAGCTGCATGATAAATCCGGCGGTGCCGAGGCTTACGATGTTTTTTGCTTCGATCAGACTGGCGCTCCACTCATCCGGGCGCAGCAGCCGCACCTTATATTCCGCGCGCCGGTGCAGAAAGCGGATCACATAGAGCGCGGACAGCGTCTGTGAGAGAACGGTGGCAAGTGCGGCACCGGTGATTCCCAGATGAAAGACAAATATAAAAAGCGGATCCAGGAGAAAATTGGTCACGGCGCCGATGGCAACCGAGAGCATGCCGGCGACCGAGTAGCCCTGCGCGTTGATAAAGGGGTTCATACCGGTGGCAATCATGGACGGCAGCGTGCCGAGCAGATAGATCATCAGGTAAGGATAGGCGTATGGCAGGGCGGCATCCGAGGCGCCGAACAGCTTAAGAATTGGCGCTGCAAACAGCAGACCGGCTGCCATCAGCACCAGAGCACCGGCGCACAGCATGGTAAATGAGGTATTCATGGTCTGACCGGCTTTTTTGGTATCTCCGCCGCCGCGGCTGATTGAGAAAAGCGGGGCGCCGCCGCTGCCGAAAAGATTGCTGAAGGCGGTGATGATGACAATGATTGGAAAACAGAGTCCGACGGCGCCGAGCGCTGTGGTGCCGACATCCGGGATGCGGGCAATATAGATCCGGTCTACAATATTGTAGAGCAGGCTTAAGAGCTGTGCGACCAGCATGGGAAGGGCGGCTCCCAAAATATTTCCGGTGATGGTTCCATGTTCAAAATCGATTCGTTTCATATGATAAACTTCCTTTATGTATCTGCGCGGATTTGTTGTTGCTTTACGCTGCAATCCAGTATACCATGATTTAGAACAGATGAAAAATATTGTTTGGATGAGACCTGATCAGACGGGAAGAGAGTGGAAACGGAGGATGGGACGGGGACCGGAAAAGTTACCGTGTACCCGGTGTTTTCCGAAATTGAACTGTACTACAATGACATGCACATGGCGTACTGCAACAAGGAACAGAAGACTGTGTATGGGACTGCCCTGTTTTCTTACTAATAAAAATAGAAAAACAGGGCAGTTTTTTGTGGAGGGAAAGGAGAGAGAGATGGATGTGGAGATAAAAAAGTGAATGCGATTGTGGCTCGCATGGAAGAAAGGATAACAGACACAAGTTTAATTGTGGAAAACAGGAACACCTGTGATGACAATTCTCAGACGGTACCGCTGACGGAGAAGCAGATTGCAGAATTACGTGCGTGTGCAGCAAAGTAGGTTCTGATGTGTCCAGGAGTGCGTTCTTTCTTTTTGCGTAGGAGTGTGCTATACTCGGTGACAAATGAGGTTTGATGAACGGCTTGCTGCGCAAAAGCGGGAGAGGAGCAATATGTTATATTACCGGGAGATCAGCTTAAAAGATCAAAGAAAATGTCTTTTGAAAAATGCGGAACGGGCGGATGCGGCGGCGTTTCTGCATTATTTTACACAGGCACACGCGGAGACAGATTTTCTGACAACGTATGCGGACGAAGGGACGCACTCGGTGGAGGACATGGAAGAACGGCTTGCCGCGCAAAAGGCGAGCCGCACGGAGATTGAGATCTGTGCATTTGTGGATGGCATCCTCGTGGGATCGGCGGGAAACCATGCGCTTAGTACACGCGAGAAGCTAAGGCACCGCGCGGATTTCGGAATCAGTATCCTGCGGGAATACTGGGGACAGGGAATCGGCGCGGCGCTGACCGGCGCCTGCATTGACTGCGCGAAAAAAGCCGGATTCCGGCAGCTGGAACTTGAGGTGGTCGGTGAAAATGAGACCGCAGTGAGACTGTATAAGAAGTACGGGTTTGTGGAATATGGAAGAAATCCGCGGGGCTTTCTGACACGCGACGGCAGATGGCAGGAACTCGTGCTGATGCGGTTGGAACTGGAAGATGTGGGTGCGCGGGAAAATGATGCGGGGAATGGAGAGAGCGATGTTTTTTAAGGAAGATACGACATTTAATGATATTCGGGATAAATCGCTGCAGCAGTGGCTGGATGAGATGGAGCAGCATCAGGACGTGGCGGTCCGGGGCGGTGTGAAGCTGACAAGAGAGTATGTGCAGTATTTGAAGGATGAGATCGGAAGACTCCGGCATGAGAATGAAGTGAAGAATGCATATCTGAAAAAGCTGCGGGAGAAGAAGTAGGGAATTACGGGCAAAAGCGAGAAAATAATAATCAGGTATCAGGAAAAAGAAGGTCAAAGTAATGAAATATCAGTCGGTTGCCATTCTTGGCGCAGGAGCAGTGGGTTCATATATTATGTGGGGGCTTGCAAAAAAGAAAGAGATTGATCTGTGTGTGGTTGCATCGGGAGAGAGAAAGGCACGCTATGAGAGGGAAGGCTTTATCATTAACGGGCAGATGTATCACCCTGCGGTCAGGACGCCGGAGGAGGCTTCCGGTGTCGATCTTTTCATCGTTGCCACCAAGTATCAGGCACTTCGCCCGGCACTCGGCGATATTCGGACCGTGGCAGGTGAACATACGACAGTGATGAGCCTGATGAACGGCGTGGATAGCGAGGAGATCATTGGAGAGGCCATTGATCCGTCCCAAATTGTCCATTCACTGATCAAGGTTGCTTCGGAGCGAAAGGACAATCAGGTAGTATTTGATCCGGAGACGACTATCGGTATTGTATATGGAGAAGCGGATCTTAGCAGAGGCACCGGACGCATTGAGGCGCTGAATGATTTTTTCGCGGATACAGGGCTGCACTACCGTGCAACAGACGTCATCCTCACGGAGATCTGGAGCAAATTCCGGCTCAACGTGCCGAACAACCAGGCACAGGCGATGGTGGGATGCGGGGTAGGCGCCTACCGTGACAGTGAGCATGTGGCATTTTTGCGGGACCGGCTGCGGGAAGAGGTGGACCGGATCGCGGAGAAAAAGGGGATCGATTTTGACAAGGCGGATACCTCGTCCACTTTCGGCAGTAAGGTGCGGGATCGGGCGCGCTATTCCACGCTGCAGGATCTGGATGCGGGGCGCCACACGGAAGTGGACATGTTCGCCGGCGCGGTGGTGCGCATGGGGCGTGAACTGGGTATCCCGACACCGTACAATGAGTTTACCTACCATATGATAAAGGCACTGGAGGAGAAAAACGACGGGAAGTTCGATTATGAGTAGGGGATGGGAAAAATAGGATAAGAAGAATGACGGGAAGTCCGATGAGAATGATCGGATTTCCCGTTTTTTACTTTATAGGAAAATGCGCCCTATGAAGTAAAAGACTCCGCGGGGATCGCACTGTGGCGATGACAAAGGATGTCGCAAGAGGCAGGAGCGATCTGTCGCAGGGAAAGAATCCTGAAAGAGGACATGCCTTTTGTCTGGTAATGGAAGAGACGATGCAGGGGATATTTTGGGGGCGGTGGTGGAAAGGGGGAGATTCTTGGGGCTTTTTGCGAGATGCCGATGGAATATGATAATTTTCGACAAATGCGGTATGACAAAATTTTTTATTATTAGGAAAGAGAAGGTGGCGTATATGGAGAAAATGGATAAGACGCTGGAGGGAATTTTGGAATATTTGAAACGTAAGGGAAAACTTACGGAACTGGAGAATGATATTCTTCTGGCAGTGCAAATCTGTCAATCAATCCCATTCGATAGCGAGGCGGCTAACAAAAAAATAATGGAGTTTAATGCAAAATATAGGGAAGTATGCAGTTCTATTCTTGCAACTCCGGGAATCAAAACAAAACCATTGTTTGACATGAAAGATGAGGAAGTCTGGGAAAGCCTCTGGATGCAAGTGGGGGCATTGTGTGAAAGGTAACTGGGGGAGATTGAGAGGGGATGGATGAGCAGAAAAATTGAAGACGATATGATGGATTATACTTGTAAATAGAACGACGATGGGGGTAGAATGAAAGAGAGGAGGTTTGAATATGCCGTTGGAAAAAGGTGGAAGAGCTGACAAAATGGGTAATAGATATGAAATAAGATGTATTATCTATGAGATGCTGAAAGTACTTAGAGAAGTAAATTATAGTATTGTTATAGAAGCCCTTGGGGATGATGAGATTGGAACGGATATTTTGGTTACGGATTTTGAGGGAAGAAAAGAACATCAACAATGTAAAGTTCGAAATGCAAGCAAGGAATATTGGTCGGTTGCTGACTTGAATTCGCGTAATATATTGAATAGTTGGAAAAAGCAACTAGAAAGAGGCGATAATAGAGAAGTAGCACTGGTAAGTGCAGTAGGGTGCAGTTATATTGTTGATTTGCACAATCGTGCGTTGAATTCAACAGACAGACCAAAAGACTTTTATGAATATCAAATAAAAACGGGGAGTAAAGAATTTCGTAATTCATACATGGATTTTTGCAATGGAATGGGGTTGAAAGTCGATGAAACTATGGACGTGGCGAAGAGCGTCGATTTTTTAAGACGCATTAATTTTAAACAAATGTCAGAATATGCATTACAGGAAAATATATCGCAAGAAATAAGTTTTTATTTTGTTACAGACAGAGAAAGAGTATATGATGCACTTGTCACGATGGTTATTGATTCTGATATTTATGGAAAAGAAATAAACGCTTCGGTATTAAGAGAATACTTTACAAAGCAGGGCATACACATGCGTATGTTAGATGGAGATAAGCGTATTCTCCCAAAGGTTGAAGCTGTCAATAAGGAGTATCGAGACAGTTTTAAATCATTGCGAGAAGGGTTAATTCATAGAGATGAATTTGAGGAATGCATAGATGCAATAAATAATGAGCAATCATTTGTGATTTCTGGAAATGCAGGATATGGAAAGAGTGGATGTACAGAAGCTATTTTGAATTATTGTGAGAAAGAGAATATTCCATACATTGCAATAAAACTGGATAGAAGAATTCCTCATGGTAACAGTGAAATTTGGGGGAAAGAGTTGGGGTTCCCGAGTTCAATAGTGTATGCACTTAATGTGATATCTAAAGACAAACCCGCAGTAATAGTTTTTGACCAATTGGATGCATTGAGATGGACACAAGCTAATTCAAGCGAAGCATTAACAGTTTGCATGGAAATGATTAAGCAAGTTGGATATCTCAACTATGAGAGAACGAAGAAAATTGTGATAGTCTTTGTGTGCAGAGAGTATGATTTGCACAATGATAGCAATATTAAATCTTTGTTTGAAAAAGAAAATAATGGTGCTGAGAGTGTAGAGTGGAGAAATATAGTAATCAAAGATTTTGATGAAAACGTTGTAAAAAGGATTGTGGGGAAAAAATATGAGGATTTAACATTAAAAACAAGGCGTTTGTTGAAAGTGCCAAGTAATCTATATATATGGCAACATTTAGATGCGGAAGTTACATATGGTGATTGTACGACAACGAGTCATTTAATAGATATTTGGTATCAACAAATTTGTAAAAGGAGTAACAGTATTGGCGTAGATGAAAAAGCGGTTAAGGATACAATACGTTATATAGTAGAGGAATTAGATAACATAGGACGTCTATACGTTCCGAAAAGAATCTTGAGTGTTGACGAAAGAGGAATCGACTACTTGATATATGCGGAATTACTAGTAAAAGATGGTCAAAGAATAGGATTTGTTCATCAATCTTTTCTAGATTATTTTATTTCAAATAGAATGGTACAACAGTTCTTGGAGAAGTATAAAATTGAACAGATAGTAGGAGAAATAAATAAACAAACGCCGGGTAAACGTTATCAAGTTCAAATGTTTTTACAAAATTTGCTTGAGTATGACAGTGGAGATTTTTTATCAGCTGGAAATCAATTGGTAGAATCTTTACAGATAAGATTTTATGTAAAATATGTATTTTATGAGATCTTGAGACAAATAGCCGAACCTGATAAAAACATTTTAGAATATGTAAAACAAGAATGCAAAGATGAAAACAAGTGTGATTATTTTGTAAATAATGTTGTTTGCGGGAGTCATGCATATATTACTATATTAAGAGAATCTGGCATATTGGAACAGTGGTTTTCGGATGGTAAAAGGAAAAATATTGTTTTTGCTTTGTTTAAAGGTATTAGTCCTAATTGGGATAGTGAAGATGTTGTATTTATAAAAAAGCACTCATTCTTGAGCGAAGAAGATGATAAACAATTTATGGGATGCTTTTGGCATAATATCATGAAAGAAAGTGACGAAACGTTTGAACTGAGAATGTTGTATTATGATAAGTATCCAGCATGGTCACTGGAATTATATGTAGATGTTAAAGTAATGATGAAACATTGTCAATCAAGGATGATTAGGCTGATATCGTTTTGGCTAAAAAATAAAATTATATCTAATGGAAAAAATGTGTATAAATATGAGGAAGAACTTGTTACGGTAACAGATTCGTATTTGTTGCAAGAGGGTGAGTATGTATTGGATGAATTGATACAGTATATTCCCTTACAGAATGCAGATGAATTGTATTTTAGCGATTGGTCAGCAAAGTTTTCTCATAGCAGCTTGGAAAGAATGGCTGTCGAGCTGCTGAAAAAAGCTAATGCTGCAATAATCGCGACACGTGCGGAATATTTTTGGGAATATTATACGCCTTATATGGGGAAGAACTATGCTATTTTTAATGAATTAATTTTAAATGGTTTTCAGTTATTGCCAGAATCATATAGCGACAAGGTTATTGCATATTTAACAGGAGATTTTGATAAAAAGATATTCGATCGCACAAGTGGAGCAGAGGATCAATTAGAATTAGTTAAGAAAGTACTTGAGTTTCATACTAAATATTGCTCGGAAAAACGCTTGAATATGTTTCTTGAAGCTGTGGAAAAGTATGTTTCGCCACAAAGTTCTGAATGGTATAAGCAGAGAATAGCGAATAATAAATTAAAAGAATATCCACACGTATATTGGAGCTTTTGGGGAGATTTTCAGTATAATATATTACAGTGTGTCACGCGTGAACGCCTTGCATCTAAGTATAAAAATTTATTAAATGTGCTTGATAGAAAATTTCAAGGAAAAACAGTTCGATATGTCAGCGAAGAGGGACATTCGGGTTGGGTGAAATCACCTGTTGCAGGTAAAAGGTTAGGGAAAAAACAATGGTTACAAATTATTACAAATCACGATATAACTGATAGAAATCATTCACCATGGAAAGAGGTGGAAGGCGGATTTATAGAAAGCTCACTGGATATGTATGTAGGAGATTTTCAGTCTGCAGTTAAGGATGAGCCGGTTGAAATGATCAAAATGGTTATAGAGAATAAAGAAAAGATTATACCGGCTTATATTGATGCAATGTATTCGGGGGTTGAGTTTTCAGAGACTTTTGAATTAGTTGAAAAAAATCTTTGGGAGCGAATGTTTAAAGAGTTTCCTTATGATATGAAAAGTCAGAGGGCATTGCATTTTTGTGGGATAATTGAAAAAGCAAAAATTTATTGTTGGTCTGATGAAGTACTAGAAAAATTAAAGGAAATAGCTATTAGTTATGAAGAAGACGAGGCAAAAGACAGTAAAAATTTGAAAAGCGAAGAGTTGATAAGCAGATCTTTAAATTGTATAAGAGGTTATGCAATAAGGGCAATAGGTCACCTTTTATGGGATAATCAAATGCTGTTTGTAAAGTTTAAAGATGTTATAGATAAACTCATATTAGATGATGATGGAGCTGCTAGAATAGCTTGTTTGAACGCATTATGTCCTATATATAATATTGATAGAGAATGGGCTGAAGAAAGAATACTTTGCATATATGAGGCAGATGTTAGAATGGCAGGTTTTTATAATACAAAGGATTTATTTTTTAGATTATACTCCAGATATAAAGAGCGTGTTTTGATGATTGTTCAAAGGTGCTTTGAGACAACAGATAAGCGGCTTGTGCAAGTGGGAGGGTATTCGATTTGTGAATTTTATATTAGGTACAATGAATTTGATGATGTGATGTCTAATATGGATCAGCTGAATGAAGAACAGGTAAAGGCAATTTTACATATGGCGGTTATGTATCTTAAATTTGATGAATATCGTGAAATAAGTAAAGCTATTATTTTGAAACACAAGAATTCTGAGATTGATGTAGAAATTTCATTAGGTAAAATGTTCCTTGACAATCTTGTAGATGTAGAGCGTGATTCACAATTCCTAATTGACATTATGAAGTCAAATGTAAGCAGAAGAATGGTGTATTCATTTGTGCATTTTTTGGAAAAGAATGCAGGATCGGTAAAAGACTATGCTGAAATAATAATTGTTTTGTGTGAAAATGTACTTAATACATCTGCAGAAGAACGAACAAGGCAATGGGGAATAGAAAGTGATATTTCAAAACTCATAATTACATTATATGATGAAACTGCTAGTTCACAAAATGAAATGGATAAGGATATAGCAGAAAAGTGTTTGGGATTGTGGGATATGATGTTTGAAAAACAAATTGGACAAGTAAGAGATTTAAGTAGAGAATTAATGGAGCGTTAATGTGCTTTGCAGGTAAAAGATAGGTGCTCTTGGTTGATTTGCCCAGAAGTGTTTTTGATGGAAAGGTATTAGAAGAACGATATAGATTCCCTGTTCAGACAGATTTGAGTATTTTGTCCGCATTTTCAGAGCGTATCACAATAATCCAGAAAATTCTTGCAAAATACGGCATTTCCGGGCAAAAAGGAGTAAATAATAACTATGATAAAAGTCCTCTTCATCTGCCACGGCAGTCTATAATAAATGTGAAGAATATCTAGTAAAATTGGGCTTTTGAACAATTGTAATTAAGTATTTACCTGTGATTTACTTATTTCGGTTTTGTGAGTAAGTAGGATATTTTTAGAGAAAAAGGCAAAATAACAACGGTAGATAAGTCCCAATCCAAAACAATAGCAATGAAATAGAGGGAGAAGTGGCACAAATGAACAATTATTTGAACAATAATATTGTACTAATTAATATGTACGAAAATCTTTATGCAAATGGAATTAGAATTGATGAGATAATTCAAATGTTTAAAAAGGGAGAATTTGCTCAATATAGCGGGTTTGATTTTGGGAGATTTAGAGTATTTGTTGATGGATGTTTGTTATTGCTGAATAAAGAAAAACTTAATAGATATTACAAAGATGAATATTGTTTTGCAAAATTTATAGATAAAGTTTCGGATGACCCACAGCTAATTCCTTATATTAATTATATACAAAATGAGGATTTGTTTTCAGAAATAGAGGATGTAGGGTTATATCATTCAATGGAAGGGAAAGTCAAAAGAACATGGGATCAGGTGTGGACAATTCGTAATGCACTTGCTCATATGCAATATGGAAATTTTCAATTTCAAGAGAGTGGACAGCTTATCTGTTATTATCTTTATAATAAAGATAAAGGTGTTCGTAAAGATGTGGGAATTGTTTTCGAACCAATATTGCACGAATTTGTAAAAAGTTTCTTTAGTAATTACAGTTTTGGAATACCATTTAGAAATACTTTTTTTATGAAATATTCAATGAAGAATATGCGAAAAACATTAAGAATGAGATACTATGAAATTACATCTCTTAAGGGTGTAGATGAAGTTTATGATGGATATTCTGAAAATTCTATAGCCAATTTGATAAAAAGAATGAATGATATGGTGGATTTGCCAGCTTACCTATCTGATAATAAAAATAAATTTGATATAAAAGAATATAAGATAAGTGAAAAAATTAATGAAAACCATTTTAGAAGAATTGCAAAGAATTATGAGCTTAATGATAAGAATAAATACTTTTATGGATTAAAAACATTTCTTGATTTCGAAACGGAAATATCGAATTTTTTAGTTCATATTGGACAGTTAAACGAAGTGTTATATGAATATTATGTTTTTTTGAATTGTGGTAAGTATTCAAAAACTCAAATTAAGGAAGCTGAACCTCTTTTTGAACAAAAATTGGGAGAATTGAAAGAGGATGAATCTGCTGTAATTGCTTTTGATATTGGATTTACCTTTATGAAAATAATGAATTTTGCATTAAGAACGGAGGATGATGATTATGAGAAATTAGATTACGCAAAGGTTGATGTTTCAATGTTTTTTTATGATGAAGAAGCGTTAAGAAAATATGTAATTGACAATAGTATAAAGAAAGATGGGACACAAAAATATGTTGTTGAAAGAATAAGAAATTCATTAATGCATGGAAATTTTAATATAGAAGCGACTTCAAGGGGTGAAATCTTGGTGATTTTTACAGATACATATAATAAGAGAAGCGATGTTATAAAGGTAACACTTAATAAATTAAAAGTATTTCTTTGCCAACCAAGTTTGTATGTGGGAATTCCAAGTGAAACAGATGTCATGCTCTTTCAGAGACAAGATATATAGTAGGGTAGGATATAAAAGGATACTATTAATAATTAATGACTTAAAAGATAAATGCTATCGTTATATATAAAAAGTGTTATAATTAAAAGAATATCGAATTAAGAGGTGTTTGCAAGTATGAAGCTATTTATGAAAAAGTTGTGGAAACTCATAAAAACGAAATGTTGGTACATTATCTTATTAGTGCTTAGTTCTACATATGTATGGTGTTATCGTTTTGATATATATGAATTGAAGGAACTTAATGCTAGAAATCTTATTTTTATATTATGGCTTATATTACTTTTATTACCTCTGTTTTCGGAAATGGAATTTCTAGGTGTTAAAATCAAAAAAGAAGTTCAAAAGGAGACAGAAGAGGTAAAAGGCTTGTTGCAAAATCTCCAAACACAGGTGAATCAATTACAGTTAACGAATTCGGTTGCTAATAATATTAATTTGAGTAATGCTACATTACCATCTGAACAAAAAATAGAAGAACTTCTTCAAAGAGTAACGGAATTACAAGCTTCATATCCAAATTCGGGTACAGAGGTGAAGGATTCAGTGCCTAAGGGAGAGGATAAAAATGTTTATCTATTTAAAGTTCGCTTAGATATAGAAACTTCTTTGCGTGAAATGTGTGAAAAAATTGGTCATACAGAAAGAATGACAATTGTAAAAATGGTACAGTTATTAAACCATGCACAAGTAATTAATGGAATGACTTGCGACTTAATTAATCAAGTGAACAAGATTGCTAATCGGGGGGTGCATGGAGAAATTGTAAGTGCAGAATATATAGATTTTGTTGAGAAAATGCATCCAGAGATAATGAGACAACTTCGAGAAGCATCTATTCAAGTGGAAGAGTATAAAATATGGCATGAAATTTAATATGTTGCGTGATATAGAAAAAGTAATGCGCAATGAGAGGAACAGGAATGTCTATCAAAGAGATAGGCGTTTTTGCTTCCACTTTAAAGGTGTTTCCTATTTTTTAACCGGAATTGAAATTGCTGTTATAAAAAAATTATTTATAACGGAGGTTCGGTTACATGGAAAACAACATTGTAAATGTATATGGCTACATAAGGGTGTCAACAGAAGGGCAGGTCAAACAGGGATATTCCTTAGCGGAGCAACGTGCGGAAATTGAAAAATATTGCAGTTTCAAAAGTTACAACTTGATAGAGATTTTTAAGGACGAGGGTATCAGCGGAGCGAAAGCTAATGAGGACGAAATGAGTATTGAGCGTGACGGTCTGCTTGATATACTTGCTTCACTGAAAGAAAATAAAATTCAATATATTGTTGTACTGTCAACAAATCGTCTGTGGCGGTCAGACTTGGTGAAAGTTCTGTTACATAGGGAACTTAAAAAGAACAATGTGGATATCAGAGCAATCGACAGACCGAATTATTCTATCTACACGCAAAATCCCAATGAGATTTTTGTAAATGGTATGTTTGAACTGTTGGACGTGTATGAGCGGTTGGAGATAGCATTGAAATTAAAACGTGGACGATTGCAGAAAGCAAAGGACGGTGGTTATGCAGGCGGTGGCGCTCCATTTGGTTATGAGTGTCTGCGTGGTGGCAAAAAATTGTATGTAAATGCAACAGAGGCAAAAGCGGTACAAAGGGTGTTCCAGTTAAAACAGCTTATGCCCGATATGACATTAAAAAATATATCGGAGTTTATGAAAGCAGAAGGGTACAAGGGCAGGAAGGGAGCGGACTTTAATGTTATGCTTGTAAAACGTATTCTTGATAAAGAAAATTTTTACAAGGGGTGCTACAACTATGGAGGGATAGAGAGCGTAGGAGAGTATGAGCCGATACTTTCATAGGAAAAAGAGTGGTGCATTGCAACACTATCATTTTGAACGAATGTGCATATTATTCGGTAAATTATAGGAAAATGAAAAAATAGGGGAATAACTGTTACGAAATAGTTACATCAACGACAAAAATGTCAGAAAGGCAGTTGGCATAGGTAAGACAGCATTCTGAATGGCATGGTTGGTATTACATTGTAGTTAAAAGTTTTATAAAGATTAACAGGCACTCGCCCTATCTCTCCATAGCTCTCCATAAGTGATATCCGTATTACCTTTTTGGGATTTCTACTTTCCCTAACTCGGTCTATCACACCATATCACGCCGTAAGTTTAGTATTACGATAGTATAAAGAAAAGCCTTGACTGGTTGTTGTTCCTGTCAAGGCTCTCTTTGTTTTCCCCATTTATTTTAATGTAAAGATTTCTGATGGGAAGTATCGTCCACCTGCTTCATTTTCTTTTATGCTGTCTTTGTCACATACGACCTTGCCAACATCTCCAAAATCAACTGTTATCGTGTTCCATTGACTGTCGTAATCAGTAAGTTCAAGTATAGCGTCTGTGATTGAACTTGTACGAGAGATTGCCAAGTCCTCTATTGTAAGAGGGCTGGGGTCTGCTTTACTCAAATCAACTGTTACACACAAATCTTTGTCTTTCAACGCAACATCTGTGATTGCTTCATTGTCACTGTCAATAGCACCAGAAATAGCGGTTTTCACATCTTCAACGAATTTGTCAGATGTTGCTTGCTGTTCCGCTGAATTGATTGCGTCTTTTGCTCCGTCCTCAACACCGTTCTTTGCTCCTGTGTTTCCAAAGATAGCGGCCAGAATAACAACAATAATTACCCAAAACCACCACTTCTTGAAAATAGGTTTCTTTCCATTGCTTTTGGTTGATTTATCTTTCATAATGCCATACCTCCAAGTTTTGGTTGATATTAGCATTATAGCAGAGCGTAACACAAAAGTACAGTACAATTTTAACTCACTATTGTGTCATAGTTTTGCATCTCTTGTCAATACTATAATGTAATCAAAACCAATGGAGGAATTGCATTATGGAGAAATTTATCGTAACACCAAAAGAAGATAAATCTGTCACCATGACGATACGCATAGATAGAGCCTTGCAAGAGGAATATAACGATTTGGCAGCTAAAACGAATCGTTCTCGTAATGAACTAATCAGCATGGCTTTACAATATGCCCTTGACCACATGGAATTGAAAGATGAATGATGACTAAATGAGAGCCTTTGGATTTTTTCCTCTGGCTCTCAATTATTTATGCGTTCAATCGTAAGAACTCATTTACCTTTGTTGCTACTTCCTCTTGCTGTTCCTCAAAGCTATGAGCATAGATGTTCATTGTAGTGGAACAGGTTGAATGTCCTAATGTCTTTGATATTTCAATGATGTTGACTTCCAGATAATTAAGCAAGGTAGCACATGAATGTCTCAACCCATGAAGCGGAATAATCGGTAATTCCTCTAATCCCTCAGCCTTTGCTTTGTCTGGATTATTCTGCACCCACTCATTATAGCGGTGTAATGCTTTGTGAAATACTGATAAGGTGTTGTATGAAGTGTACGAAGCATTTAAGCGTATCATTTCAAGCAGAAAGAAACCAAAGGTGGAACAGATGATTGATGGTGTCAGCGGTTTTCTGTTCTTGGATGATAAGGGGAAACCAATGTTGGCATATCAGTGGGAAAAGAAATTTCAACATTCTGTTGAGAAATACAATAAAATTTACAAGGTGGAATTGCCAAAGATTACACCCCATATATGCCGACATACCTACTGCACGAATATGGCAAAATCGGGAATAGCAGTTAAAACATTGCAATATCTCATGGGACACGCAGATATAGCAACAACTTTGAATGTGTACACGCATCTCAAATTAGAAGATGCCAAGGACGAACTGGAGCAGATGAAAGTAAGGGAGCAGTTAAAAAAGGAGATGGCATTGGTGGATATGGAGAATGCCAAGAGAGAATTGAAAAGAGTGAGTGCGGTATAAAACTGGGAGAAAAAATAGGGCTGCTGTACGAGTGGTAAAATTTACAGCCATTTGTACAGCTTTTACCTACCAAGATAAGAAATAATATGCTAAGATATATCGAGATAGGGTTCTAAGGAAAAATGGCTAGAACCCTAGTAAATATAAGGAAAATCGAGGTTATACTAATATATGCAAAGAAAAATTAAAGTCCTCATGATCTGCCACGGCAGGATTTACCGGGCATGATGAAAAATCTCAAATCGTCTCATAAGCCCCGTTTTTAAGCGTTTTTTGTGTTTCAGTCTCAAATTTACCAAAGATTTACCAATATTTCTGGAGAGCCAGACTTGCAAAAAAATGAGCCAGAATGAGGAGATTAAAACATGAGCGAATTGAAACCAAGAATAACGGAAAACGGAATTGATTATATCCTTG
>ERZ832317.634-NODE-634-length-50370-cov-5.026394_pt1 | contig 50370 bp, 44 predicted proteins | sample MGYA00519695_ERZ832317 | MGnify/ENA primary metagenome ERZ832317 (study PRJEB31850, sample SAMEA3708726) | human gut metagenome | biome: human gut; feature: human-associated habitat; material: faeces | place: China | collected 2014 ...
CCGAAATGGTTCTGGCGGGGGCAGTGGCGAAGGAAGGGGGAGCCGGAACCATTTCGGCCGCGCAGATCGGCTTTTTACAGCCTGAATTTGAACAAAACCCGGTTTTAGCAAATCTGAAGGCAATGGAGGAAGAACTGCAAAAGGCGAGAAAGATTGCACCGGATGGCATCCTCGGGTTTAATATCATGGTGGCAATGAATCATTATGAGACCTATGTAAGAAAGGCCGTTGAAACCGGTGCAGATTTTATTGTGTCCGGCGCCGGGTTGCCGCTGGAGCTTCCGGCAATGGTTTCGGATACAGACATTGCAATTGCACCGATCGTCTCCGGCGCCCGTGCGGCGGCACTGATCCTGAAATACTGGGAGAAAAAATATCATAGATATCCGGATTTTATAGTGATAGAAGGCCCGGAGGCAGGCGGACATCTTGGATTTTCCAGAAAACAGCTGGAAGAGAAAATGGATTATGATATGGAAATCTCTGAAATACTGAAACTGGTACGAGTCTATGAAAAGAAGGCGGAAAGGAAAATACCCGTTGCAGTCGGCGGCGGGATCTGTGATAAAGCGCGGGCAGAGCATGGGTTTATGCTTGGAGCGGATCTGATTCAGGTTGCAAGCAGGTTTATTACAACGAAAGAATGTGACGCGGACAGTGCATATAAAGATGCGTATTTGAAGGCACGGAAAGAGGATATTGTGCTGGTGTCAAGTCCGGTTGGAATGCCGGGGCGCGCAATCAGAAATCCTTTTCTGGAACGTGTGGAGAAGGGGGAGTTCCAAAGACCGCAGAAATGCTTTGGCTGTTTAAAGCACTGCAATCCGGCGGAAATACCCTATTGTATTACAGAAGCGTTGATCCATGCCGTAAAGGGAGATACAGAAAATGGCTTGCTTTTTTGCGGAGCCCAGGTTTACTTGGCAAATCAGATAGAGACAGTACAGGATGTTATGGAAGATTTGCTGGAAGGATTGTAAATAAACCGAAAGTTGTGCTATGATGCTACAATGCAGGGCAAAGGAGAAGGATATGGCGGAATTATTTGGGAAAAAATATACAAACAGAACCCGTTTTACGCGGATGTGCATCGGAGAAGCCGTTTTTTCCCTGATGGATAAAAAACCATATGAAGAGATCCGGGTATCCGATATTGTAAAACGTGCCGGTGTTTCCCGAATGACGTTTTATCATTATTATGAACAAAAAGAAGATGCGCTTGCAGATTACTTTCATGAGATCGTAAACGGGTATGTCCGGGAACGCAGCGAGATCCTAAAAAAAGGCGGAAAATTTCACGATCCGGGAAGTATAGAACATGCACTGAAGTATTTTGATCAGTATGCAGCCTTTATCTTGAAGCTTGTAGATGCGCATTTGTATCATATCATATTGGAAGCTATGAACTCTTTTATGATGGAACGGATTCAACCGGTTTATAAGATCCCGCCCTACGAGCTGTACTTTTATGGCGGTGCGTTGATGAATGTGTTTGTTATGTGGGAAAAAAATGGAAAACGGGAAACTCCGGAGGCCATTGCAAAAACGCTGGCGTCCGGAGCTGTTTTTACCGCAGATACGTTTCCAGCTTCGTGTGACGGTAATAGGTAAACAGAAGGATGCTGCACAATAGCCAGCCCAGCGGATAGCCGAGTGCGACGGCGATGACAGAGTCTGTAAACTGTGTGACCGTGTAAAGATAGATCTGGCGGAACACGATAAAGCAGCTCATCATGATGACCATGGGGGCTTTTGTATTGCCGATACCCCGCAGTGTGCCGGCGTGTACCTGATTGACGCAAAGGGCGAGGTAAAACGGCATTTCCAGACGGATGAAAAGTGTGCCATAGTCTAAAACCTCCGGCGTGCGGTTGAACATGGAGACAAGGGGACGGGCAAAAATCAAAACAGGAATCGTAATAAGGATCGCGACGGCAAAGCAGAGCAGTGTGCCTACCTTAGTGCTTTGCCGGACACGGTCTATTTTGCGTGCACCGAGGTTCTGACCGACAAAGGTGGTCACGCCAAGGGAAAGGCTCTGGATGGGAAGTACGCAGAATTTGTCAATTTTTCCATAGGAAGACCAGCCTGCCATGGCAGCAGAACCAAAACGATTGATGTATGCCTGTACAAAAACATTGGAAAAGGAAGTGACTGCCATCTGAATTGCGGCGGGAAGTCCGAGAAAGAAAATCTTTTTCGTCATGCCCGGATCCAGACGGACCTTGCTCCAAATGATGCGGTAACAGGCTTTTTCGCGGGTCAGGACAAAGAGTGTCAGGAGGGCGGAAATTCCCTGGGAAAGGATAGTCGCCCAGGCGGCACCCGCGATACCGAACCGCAAAACTGCGACGAATAAAAGATCCAGAAGCGTATTCAAAACCGCGCAGAAAATCAGAAAATAGAGCGGACGTCTGGAATCTCCGACCGCGCGAAGAATGCCGGCCCCCATGTTATAGAACAAAAGTCCGGTGACACCGATAAAGTAAATGCGAAGATAGGTTGCAGCCTCGGGGAAGACATCCTCCGGAGTGCCCATGAGGCGCAGCAGGGATGGAACAAGCAAAAGGGCGAGCACCGTGCAGAGAATGCTCATGCAAAGTGTCAGTGCGATGGTCGTCTGGACGGCGACAGAAACCTTTTCTTCTTTTTTGCCGCCATAATATTGGGAAATGATGACGCCTGCACCGGTGGACATGCCGGAAAAAAAACCGATAAAGGTATTGATAACGCTATCCGTGGAGCCGACTGCGGCGAGTGCCTCTTTTCCAACAAAATTACCGACGACGATGCTGTCTACCGTATTGTAAAGCTGCTGAAACAGGTTGCCGGCCATTAGCGGAAGCGCAAATAATAAAAGGCACCGCCAGATCGGTCCCTCTGTCATCAGAACTTCTTTTTGCCTGTGTTGTCTTTTTTCCATAACTTCTGTCTCTCCCCTAAAATAATGTCAGTACTTTAATCTTAATCGAAAAAGTCCGGGTACACAATTGGCAGAGTGGATATATTTTTTTGGACAGATTAGGAAAATTGACGGGGAAATTTGCTTGTAAAGAATAAGGAGTGATTTTATAATAGGAATGAAATTTCTGGTGAAAAGCAGAGGTCAAGGAGTGAATCGAATGGAAGAAAAAAAGGAAAAAGGGAATTTTTGGCTGACGGTAGCAACCTTTATTGTCAACAAAAGAAAAGCTTTTCTGGTTTTGTTTGCCATTGCGTGTATTTACTGTGCAGCATGCATGAATAAAGTTTCGGTAAATCAGGATATTACCAAATATCTGCCGGCAGACAGTGAGACGAGAATTGGTCTGACCCTGATGGATGAACAGTTTATGACATATGGCAGCGCCAGGATCATGGTGTCGAATATTACCTGGCAGGATGCAGATGCTCTGGTGGAAAAGCTGGAGGCGGTAGAGGGCGTGAAAGAGGTTGCCTTTGATGATTCCGCAGATCATTACAACGGAACGAACGCCCTGTTTGATGTGACCTTTGACGGCACAGAGGACGATGAGATCAGCAAGGATGCCAAGCAGGCGGTAAAGGAGCTGCTTTCGGATTATGATACCTACATATCTACCTCGGTCGGCGCTGAAGAAGAACAGACAGAATCCCTGAATAATGACATGAATCTGATTCTGGTTCTTGCAGTTGTGATTATTGTAGTGGTACTGCTGATTTCCACAAAGGCATATATGGAAATCCCGGTACTGTTGATTACGTTTGGTGTGGCTGCGCTTCTAAATAAGGGAACAAACTACCTGATGGGAACGATTTCCAGCGTAACGGATTCGATTTCTGTTGTTCTGCAGCTGGCGCTTGCAATTGACTATGCGATTATTTTTTGTGATCGTTTTATGGAAGAACATGAGACGATGGACGCGGAATCCGCGATTAAGGTTGCACTGTCAAAGGCAATACCGGAGATTAGTTCTTCTTCCCTGACGACCATCTCCGGCATGGTGGCGATGATGTTCATGCATTTTCGTCTGGGCTATGATATGGGTATCGTACTGGTAAAGGCAATTATTTTCAGTTTGATCTCCGTATTCTTCCTGATGCCTGCGATTCTGATGATCTTTGCAAAGGGAATTGACAACACGCATCATAAGAGCTTTGTTCCGAATATTTCGTTTGCAGGTAAATGGGCGAACCTGACAAGATTTATCGTTCCGCCTGTATTTGTGATACTGCTTTGTTTTGCAGCATGGATGTCAAATAATTGCAGTTATCTGTATGATGTCAATTCCGTTCCGGCCGCAAGGGAAAGTGAGACCAGAATTGCCAAGCATAAAATTGAAGACGAGTTTGGCGTTTCGAATCAGATTGCAATTCTGGTGCCGAAGGGCGATTATGAATCTGAGAAAAAGGTTCTGAAGGAATTTGAAACGCTGGATTATGTCAACACCGTGACAGGGCTTGCAAACGTTTCGATCAACGATGATTATGTCCTGACGGATAAAATCGCGCCCCGTGCATTTTCTGAATTGACAGATCTGGATATTGAGATCGTACGGGTTCTGTATATGGCCTATGCCTATGATCAGGGACAGAACGGTCCGATTTTTACAGGCATCGACGAGTACAAAGTGCCGATTATAGATATGTTTTTATTCCTGTATGATCAGTATGAGGAAGGCTACGTCACATTGGATGCGGATATGGATGAAAAGCTGACGGACCTTTATAATACGCTGCATGATGCACAGCTGCAGCTGCAGGGAGAGGATTATTCCAGACTGGTTCTGACTGTCAGTGTGCCGACGGAAGGGGACGAAACGTATACGGCAATGGATGACATCCGCAATATTTGCGCGAAGTATTATAATAAATCAGATGTGATCCTGGTAGGTGACTGCACAAGCAATCATGACCTGATGTCTTCGTTTGCAACAGATAATATTATTATCAGTGTACTGACAGCGTTGTTTGTTATGATTATTCTGCTGTTCACATTCCAGTCCGCCGGACTCCCGATTTTGCTGGTATTGACCATTCAGGGAAGTATCTGGATCAATTTCTCTGTGCCTACGCTGACAGGGGGAAGTGTATTTTTCATTGCGTACCTGATCGTATCCGCAATCCAGATGGGTGCGACAATCGACTATGCGATCGTTATATCCAGCCGTTACATGGTATTGAAAAAGCAGATGCCGATTCATGAGGCAATTATTGAAACGATCAATCAGGCATTTCCGACAATCTTTACCTCCGGTTCGATTCTGACCGGAGCAGGTTTTCTGATCGGACAGATCGCATCGGATGCGACAGTTGCTTCAATCGGTATTGCACTGGGAAGAGGAACCTTGATTTCCATTATACTGGTACTGTTTGTCCTGCCGCAGATTCTGCTGCTGGGCGATATCATTATCGAAAAGACTGCTTTGACAATTAGTCTGCCCCAGGCGACCAGAAGAGATGTATCCGGACGGATGATTGTAAACGGCCGTGTCAAGGGCTATATACAGGGTGAAATCGACGCGGAAATTAAGGGAAGCTTTAGCGGTTCCATGCAGGCTTCTTTTGAATCCAGACTGCCGATTGGCGGAAAAGAGACAGAGCTTGTAATGGAACAGGAAGGGTTGACACAGCCGGGTGAACAGGATGCGAAAAAGGAGGACAGCGATGAAGAACAGAACGAACAGCTGTAAAAAATGGCTGGCGGTGTTATTGAGCTTTTCCATGCTGCCAACAGCGATTTTACAGAACGGTTCTATGGCGTATGCGGAGGAAAAGAAGCAGGAAGAGGCAGTTACCGCAGAAGAAGCGCTGGAAGACCGGGAAGCCGATATCGTCGTAGAAGAGATTTCGATTTCCAATAAAGAAGAGTTTTTAAAATATGTTCAGAGGTGCCAGGACGATTATTACAGCTATGGCAGGATTTTCAACTTACAGAACGATATCGACCTGTCCGGCAGCTCATTTGATGGCATTCCATATTTTGCGGGAACCTTTAACGGAAACGGGCATACGGTAAGCGGACTGAAAATCTCCCGGGAAGGCTCTGATTACGGATTCTTCCGTTATGTCGGCAAAACCGGCAGGGTAAAGGATTTGACCGTTTCCGGCAGTGTGAAGGTGACTGGCAGCGCAGAAAATGTCGGTGGAGTCGTCGGAACGAACTACGGCATTTTGGAAAACTGCAGCTTTGAAGGAATTGTGACCGGCAACACAAACGTCGGCGGCATTGTCGGGGAAAACAGGGCGGACGGCATCGTGCTGACCTGTTATAATAAAGGCACGATTGTCGGCACGAATGAGGTCGGCGGTATCTGCGGCATGAACCGCGGTATCCTTCAGAACTGTGAAAATGAAGGAAAAATCAATGACGAGGACTTAAAGACAACGCTGGATTTAAACGGCATCGATATCGGAACGCTGAATCTGACGCAGAACGTCGTGACAAGAAATGACGCAGGCGGCATCGCCGGAAGATCCTCCGGCACGGTGGCAGGCTGCACCAACAAAGGTGAAATCGGCTATGCGCATATCGGCTACAATGTCGGTGGTGTGATCGGGCGCCAGAGCGGCACGGTTATCAACTGTAAAAATATGGGTCATGTCATGGGACGCAAGGACGTTGGCGGTATCATCGGTCAGGCGGAGCCTTACCGGGAATCGGAATATCTTTCCGATCATCTGGAAAAGGTGAGGGACGATTTTTCAGAGATCAATCACCTGATGGGGCAGATGTCCGATGCGATGCGCAGCGTATCCTCTGACACCAGGGGCTATGTCCAGACGCTGCAGCAGCAGTATGAGGATACGATGGGCAATCTGGACAGTGAGATCAATTCCATGAAGAGCACCGTTACCGGCAATAATGCGGCGATGACGGCCTATATGGATAGCCTGAGCAGCGCACTGAATAATCTGGGCGAGATCGGAAACGATACAATTTCGAGAATGATGGAGAGCATCCGGCAAAATACGGAGAATGCTGCCAATAATATCAATGGAAAGTTAAACGACATGAAGGATATATTGACAGAAAGTTCCTCCGAGAGCGGCAGCGCGTCGGAAAGTGATGGGGAAAGCGCGTCGGAAAGCAGCAGCCCGGAAGAAAGCTCTTCTCAGGAGAGCAGTTCTTTGCAGGAAAGCCCTGCAGAGAGCGAACAGCCTTCTTCCAGCGAAAACGGCGACACCCAAAACCAGTCGTCCAACAACGAAGAAGCTGCGGCAATCCCTGCAGACGACGCGGCAGAATATCTGGCAGCAGGGGACGATGAGGCAGGCGATTATGCGTGGTTTGCCAGGGACAGTGTATCCAGGGAATCTTCGGAAGAAAGCAGCTCCGGATGGGAATTGCCTTCGGAATGGCCGAGTGAACTGCCCTCCACACTTCCTTCTGAACTGCCGTCGGAATCTATTTCCATTCCGAGTCAGAGTGAAGTAGAGAGCAAGGCGGACGCAATTACGGATATCCTCAACAAAGATCCGATTAAAGTAAAACACGACGAAAAGATCGACGATAACCTGAATCAGATGAAGGGAGAAATTTCGTCCGCATCTGACAATATCAAAAACCTGCAGAGTACGCTTACAGGTACAGGAGATTCCCTGACGAACACGATGAGCAATATTTCCGGGGAGCTGACCGATCAGAGCAAAGCGTCTGGCGATACGATCGACAGCATGACTGACAGTGTCGATGGAGGAATCCAGTCGATTACCAGTGATCTGGACAGGATTTTAAATACGTCCTCCAGAATTACAGATATTATCAGCGACGATGTCAACGTCCTGCTCGGAAACGGAAGTGCGATTGACGATGTTTCGGGGAAAGCACTTACAGAGCGGACGCTCGGTGTCGTTTCGGGCTGCAGCAATCACGGAAAAATTGAGGGCGACATCAATGCAGGCGGTATCGCCGGAATTATGAATACGGAGTATGATGTGGATCCTGAGGTTGATATGGATCTGACAGAGCTGACCGATGTGGAGGTGCGTTCCACTACAAACGACGTGCTGATTCACTGTATCAACTACGGAACGGTAGCGGGCAAAAAGAGAAACAGCGGCGGTATTGCCGGAAGCGAAGAGCTGGGGTTGATCCATACATGCGAAAACTATGGAACGGTTCAGCTGGAATCCGGAAACGGTCTTGGTGGTATTGCAGGATATTCTGCCAGCAGGGTCAATCAGAGCTACGCCCTGTGTAATTTAAAGGGTGATAACAAAATCGGCGGCATTACCGGGGAAGGCTATGATATCAGCAACTGCCTTGCGATGGTGACAATTTCCGGCAATCGCACCGAAAAGATCGGCAGCATTGCGGGTTGTATCAACGAAGACGGTACATTGGAAAACAATTATTTCGTCTCTGATCTGTGGGGTGGTGTCGATCAGATCAATTATATTGGAAAGGCGCAGCGCTGTACCTACGAAGAACTGATGCAAATGGAAACAGTTCCGACCGGCTTTACGCAGGTAACGGTGACCTTTGAACAGGATGACGAGGTGCTTGCGACGCTGCAGATTCCCTACGACGGTACGGTGACGGAAGAAGAAGTGCCGGATATTGAGCCGGATGAGGACTGCTACATCAGCTGGGACAGAAAATTCCCGCTGACCCATGTGACTGCCAACGTAACAGTGACGGCAGAGAGCAAACGTTTTACCAAGAGCCTTGCGTGGTTTTCAGCGGCAGACCAGTTAAAACCGGATTTCCTGGTGGAAGGCGATTTCTATGACACGAGTGTGTTGTCAGCGGAAAGTGTGCAGGCGGATAAGATTTCGGATGGTGATCTTGTCTATGCCTATACCTGGAATATCGACAACATGCCGGAGCAAAAGGAGGAATATGTCCTGCATCTTCGGATACCGGACGGCGCAGACGGCGCTGCGGTAAGGGTTCAGACGGAAAATAAGTGGGAAAAGGCGGATACAGAAGAGGACGGTAGTTATGTGACTGTATCGGTTCCTTACGGAGCAGCGTTTGCGGTCTACCGCGTGCAGGATAACAGCGTGCCGATCTGGCTGATCCTTGCGATTGCCGCCGCAGCCGTCTTAGCGGCAGTCCTTATCATAAAGGTGACAAAGCGCGGCAAAAATCGGGTAAAAAAACGGCGGGAAAAACGTAAGAAAAAGAAACAGCAGCAGACGGATTCTCAGTAATACCTTGCGGATATTTTATTTTTGGACTTGTAAGAGACGAAAAGATTTACTATAATAAGACATGTTTGCAAAAATAAAATACCCAAAGGAGCGGGAAAATGAGAGAGTATATAGTTACCTGCTGTTCGACAGCAGATATGAGTCGTACCTTCATGGAAACAAATGAAGTTCCCTTTGCCATGTTCCATTATCAGCTGGATGGAAAAGAATATGCAGATGACCTGTACTCGTCCATCTCGCCGGAAGTATTTTATAAAATGATCGGAGACGGCGCGCAGCCTGTGACCTCTCAGGTGAATGCAGAGGCATACTGCGCGTTGTTTGAGCCTGTTTTAAAGAGCGGAAAAGATGTGCTTCATCTGACGCTTTCCAGTGGAATTTCCGGATCCATCAACTCGGCGAATGTTGCAAAGACCCAGATGGAAGAAAAATATCCGGACCGCAGGGTAATGGTCGTGGATTCCCTTGCGGCTTCTTCCGGTTACGGTATGCTGGTGGAACAGACACTGGAGAACCAGCGTGCCGGAATGTCTCTGGAGGAAAATGCAGCATGGATCGTGGCACATCGCAATACCCTGCATCACTGGTTTTTCTCAACAGATTTAACCAGCTATATCCGTGGCGGAAGAGTTTCCAAAACCGCAGGATTTTTCGGAAAGATGCTCAATATCTGTCCGCTGCTGAATGTGAATTCAGAGGGCAGGCTGATTCCGCGCAGCAAATACCGTGGAAAAAAACAGGTGATCCGTGAGATCGTTAAGCGGATGGAAGAGCATGCGCAGAACGGACGGGAATATTCCGGAAAGTGTTATATCAGTCAGTCAGCCTGCATGGAAGATGCAAAAGCGATTGCACAACTGGTTGAGGAAACGTTTCCTAAGCTGGACGGAAAAGTACAGATCAACAATATTGGAACTGTAATTGGCTCCCATACCGGTCCGGGTACAGTGGCACTGTATTTCTGGGGCGATGAAAGAACGTTGTAAGAAACAACGAAGGAGGAAGAAACGTGAAAGCATATGGTGTGAACGAATTGAGAAGGATGTTCCTTGAGTTTTTCGAAAGTAAGGGACATCTGGCGATGAAGAGCTTTTCTCTGGTGCCGCATAACGACAACAGTCTGCTTTTGATCAACTCCGGCATGGCGCCGTTAAAGCCTTATTTTACAGGACAGGAGATTCCGCCCAGAAGACGTGTGACTACCTGCCAGAAATGTATCCGTACCGGTGATATCGAAAATATCGGTAAAACCGCACGTCACGGTACTTTCTTTGAAATGCTCGGAAACTTTTCTTTCGGCGACTATTTCAAGCATGAGGCGATTGCATGGAGCTGGGAGTTTTTAACACAGGTTGTTGGACTGGATCCCGACAGACTTTATCCGTCTGTTTATGAAAATGACGACGAAGCGTTTGCAATCTGGCAGAACGAGATCGGCATTGCACCGGAACGGATTTTCCGCTTTGGTAAGGAAGACAACTTCTGGGAGCATGGTTCAGGCCCCTGTGGTCCCTGCTCTGAGATTTATTATGACCGCGGCGAAAAATACGGCTGCGGCAAACCCGGATGTACCGTTGGCTGCGACTGCGACAGATATATGGAAGTATGGAATAACGTATTCTCCCAGTTTGATAATGACGGCCACGGCAATTACAGCGAATTAAAACAGAAAAACATTGATACCGGTATGGGTCTGGAACGTCTGGCAGTGGTTGTTCAGGACGTGGATTCCATTTTTGACGTAGATACCATCCGTGCGCTGCGCGACCGTGTCTGTGAGCTGGCAGGCAAGGAGTATCACAAAGAGCACGCATGGGACGTTTCCATCCGTATCATCACCGACCATATCCGTTCCGCAACGTTTATGATTTCCGACGGTATTCTGCCTTCCAATGAAGGGCGCGGCTACGTTCTGCGCAGAATTATCCGTCGTGCGGCACGTCACGGAAGACTGCTCGGCATCGACGGTAAATTCCTTGCAAATCTGAGCACAACAGTAATCGAAGGCAGTAAGGACGGATATCCGGAGCTGGAAGAAAAGAAAGATTTTATTTTAAATGTCCTGACGCAGGAAGAAGACAAATTCAATAAGACGATCGATCAGGGACTTGCAATTCTGACGGATCTGGAAGAAAAGATGACGGCAGAAGGAAAGACTGTAATGGATGGCGAGGACGCGTTCCGCCTGTACGATACCTATGGCTTCCCTATCGACCTGACAAAAGAAATCCTTGAGGAAAAAGGGTTCTCCATTGACGAGGACGGCTTTAATGCAGCGATGCAGAAGCAGCGTGAGATGGCGAGAAAAGCACGGAAGGCAACCAACTATATGGGCGCAGATGCGACTGTTTATGAGTCTCTTGATCCTGCAATCACCTCTGCCTTTGTTGGCTACGACAAACTGGAGGCAGTTTCCAGAATCAGCGCGCTGACCACAGAGGATGAAGTGGTGGAAGCACTGACAGATGGTGACAAGGGTACAATTATTGTAGAGGAAACTCCTTTTTACGGCACAATGGGCGGTCAGGAAGGCGACAAGGGTGTGATCACCTTTGCTGACGGTAAATTCGCAGTAGAAGACACGATCCACTTAAAAGGCGGCAAAATCGGTCATGTAGGCTATGTGGTAAGCGGCATGTTCAAGCTGGATGACGAGGTGACGCTGTCTGTTGATAAGGAAAACCGCAGCGCAACCTGCAAAAACCATACAGCAACGCATCTGCTTCAGAAAGCACTGCGGGATGTACTCGGCACTCATGTAGAGCAGCAGGGTTCCCTGAATAATGCAGGACATCTGCGTTTTGACTTCAGCCATTTTTCAGCAATGACAGCAGAGGAGCTGGCACAGGTGGAAAAGGCAGTAAATGAAAAAATTGCAGAAAATATCCCGGTTGTCACCAAACTGATGACTCTGGATGAGGCAAAGAAATCCGGCGCCATGGCTTTATTTGGCGAAAAATACGGTGATACGGTTCGTGTTGTATGCGTGGACGATTACTCCAAGGAGTTCTGTGGCGGTACCCATGTTTCCAACACCGGAGAAATTCAGGCATTCAAGATCCTTTCCGAGAGCGGTGTTGCTGCAGGTGTGCGCAGAATTGAAGCGCTGACCGGACAGGGCGTATTCGATTACTACAACGATCTTGAGAAGAGGCTGGAAGAGGCTGCGAAGACCGTAAAGGCAACCCCTGCAAACCTGCAGGAGAAGCTGGAGCACCTGATGGCAGACCTTAAGAGCCTGCAGGCTGAGAATGAATCCTTAAAGAGCAAGGCTGCAAAAGAGGCGCTGGGCGACGTTATGGATCAGGTTCAGGATGTAAACGGCGTGAAGCTTCTGGCAGTCAGTGTAGCAGATGTGGATATGAACGGCCTGCGCGATCTTGGTGACCAGTTAAAGGAAAAGCTTGGAGAAGGTGTTGTTGTTCTGGCTTCCGCAAAGGATGGAAAAGTCAATCTGATCGCAATGGCAACAGATGCTGCAATGAAGCAGGGCGCCCATGCAGGTAACCTGATCAAAGGAATTGCGGCACTGGTTGGCGGTGGCGGCGGCGGCCGTCCGAACATGGCTCAGGCAGGCGGTAAGAATCCGGCAGGAATCGATGCAGCAATAGCAGAAGCAGCGAAGGTTCTGGCAGGACAGATCGACAAATAAATATTTTGAAAAAACTGTTGACGAATCAGAATTTTTTGTTATAATAGTTCATGTGCATGTGAGTTAATCAATTTTGTACATTATTAACCCGGTCAGTCGTGGATACGAGAGGGACTGAAGGGAGGTCAGGTGAGAGTATATGTCTAATATCATCGTTAAAGAGAATGAGACTTTAGATAGCGCTCTGCGTCGTTTCAAGAGAAGTTGCGCAAAGGCAGGTATCCAGCAGGAAATCCGCAAAAGAGAACACTACGAGAAACCCAGCGTAAAGCGTAAGAAAAAGTCTGAAGCAGCAAGAAAACGCAAATATAACTAAAGGAATGAGTCCCTGAGGGTTTTCCCCAGGGACTTTTTTTCACAATACATTCGTATTGTGAAAAAAAGTCCATCGGATGGGATCACACTGCGGCGGAATGGAAAGATGCCGCGGATGCGACCCGCCGCAGGTGAGGAATCCTGCAAGGCAGGATTCCGTTTCGCAAATTTTCACAGTACATAGGAGGACAAATGAAATTCGGATTCGGAAAGAGAATTGCCGGTTTTGTGCTGGCGGCTGCGGTAGCGGCAGGAACGTTTCTTTCAACACCGGCGACTGCCAAGGCGGCGGCACCGCTCGCGAAGGGAATTGATGTATCCAAATGGCAACCCAAGGTGGACTGGCAGAAGGTCAAGGCGGACGGGATCGACTTTGCCATCATCCGTGTGGGATTCTGCTACAACAACGGTGCGCTCAAACTCGACAGTGCCTTTACCCGGCACATCAAGGGTGCGCTGGCGGCAGGGCTGGATGTAGGCATTTATCTGTACAGCTATGCCACCACCGTACAGGCAGCACGCAGGGCAGCGCAGGAGGTCATCAAAGCGGTCAAGCCGTACAAGCTGACCTACCCAATCGCCTTTGACATCGAGTATGAGAGCATCTACACCGGCGGCAGCAAGCAGACCAACACCGAGATTTGCAAAGCGTTTCTGGAGGAAGTGGAGCAGGCGGGCTACTATGCCATGCTGTACTGCTCGAAGGACTTTCTCGACAGCTACCTCTACCCTGCACAGCTGACCGCCTATGACAAGTGGATTGCACAGTATGCAGGCAAATGCACCTGCAAGCATCCATACGGCATCTGGCAGCACACCGGTACCGGAAGGGTCAACGGCATTGTTGGGGATGTAGACAGAGATATTGCGTACAAAGACTATCCTGCCATCATCCAGCGGGCAGGACTGAACAAAGGGGTGTAAGACGATGGAGGTGGATTTGACACAGATTATGGTGATCCTTGTGACGCTGGTTTCGGCGGTGATGACCGGCATTTTGTTTCCGCTGATTCGCTCCAAGGTGAGCGCAGCACAGTGGGAACTAATCAAGGAGTTTGCTATTGCAGGTGTGCAGGCGGCAGAAATTTTGCTGGGAGCCGGTAACGGAAAGGAAAAGTTTGAACAAGCCAAACGCTACATCGAACAGCAATGCAAAAAGTATGGTATCAAAATGGATACGGATGCCATCCAGGTAGCCATCGAAAACGCATGGAAGGCGCTGGGACTGGACAAAAAGGAGGAAGCGGCATGAAATTAGGCGAGAAAACCAAAATCACCATCGTAAATGTAGGTAACAATCCGCTGGCAAAAGAGGTTGCGCAGGCTTTGCGGGAAAGCGGCTACAAAAACGTTACTGTGCTGCCGATGCAGGGCGAGTATGCCGGCTGGTACGGTCTGGCAACCACCGAGCCGGAGTACACCATCATCCTCAAAGAGGGCAGCGCCTGCAAGGTGCAGCCGTGCAGAGTACAGGGCTACACCGGCAAGCGGCTGGGGGACTTTGTAGCGCGCGATTTGGCAGAGAGCCAGCGGGCAAAAGCGCACTATCGCCACCAGCTCAAAATGCTGGGATTGGACCCGCAGCTGCTGGGCACCTACACTATCCCGTGGGACGAAGTGCGATATGACGAAACCGCCTGGTACTGGCTGGACAAGTCCCCGCTGCTGTGGGCAGAGCTGCCGAACGAGCCGGGCGTTGCGCGGGCAGTATGCAGGGCAATCAGCGGATACATTGATAGTAAATATCAGTAAGGGAGGGCATGCGTATGCCGGAACCGGTAAGCGATACCTTGTGCCGAGAGCGGCAGAGGGTGCAGGACGAGCGCTTTAAACGTGATTTAGAGCGGATTGAAGATTTAGAGCAAGTGTGTGATAAGCTCAACCGCCTGAGCATCGAGATGAGCGAGCTTGTCAAAAAGCATGATGAGCAACTGACTGCGCAGGCGCAGAGGCTGGAGAGCATCGAGCAAAAGCCGCTGCGCTGGTGGGAGAAGTTCACCGGTGCTATCATTGCCGCGCTGGGCAGTGCTGTCGGCGGCGGGATGCTGGCACTGTTGATTGAGAATTTGGTGCAGAGATAAAGTCCTTGGCATCAGACCCCTCACAATCTGAGGAGTGCCGAAACCCAGGACGAAACCTATGACTAACTAATGACTAGTTAGGACTAAAGCCCTCCTCAGTGTGATACTGGGGAGGGCTTTTTTATTGCTCTGTTTTATGATATAATATTCGAAAAGTAGTCTTATTGGTCGCAAACAAGAGATTGTTCTCGCATTATTGTAAATTTTTTGTGAATGAAGCAACGCTGGAAAGGTGGAGGAATCCGATGGTAACAGGTGCAATCAAAAATAAAGTGGACAAAATTTGGACCGACCTTTGGGCGGGTGGTATTACCAACCCGCTGACAGTTATTGAACAGCTGACCTATCTGATGTTTATTCGGTCGCTGGACGAGAAAGAGCTGGAAACAGAAGAATTTGAAAATATGACCGGTGAAAAGCTTGGCAAGATTTTTCCACAGTCACCGGTTGGTCAGGCGATGCGGTGGAGCCATTTTAAAAATAACGATGCAAGGGAGATCTATGAAGTCATCTCTCAGCGGGTATTTCCTGCCATCAAAAATATGAAGAATGGTCATCTGCCTGACTTTGACGAGAAGGGCGAGATGATCGAAGTCCAGGAGGAGCAGTCCGGCGAGCAGCAGGAAAGCACCGCCTTTGCCCGGTATATGAGCGATGCGATGTTCCTGATCCCGACACCGCAGGTGCTGCAAAAAATCATCACCGGATTGGACGACCTGTATGAACACGACCTCACCGGCTTGGATATGCAGGGCGACTTGTACGAGTATATGCTGGGTAAGCTGGCTACTGCCGGGCAAAACGGACAGTTCCGTACCCCAAAGCAGATACGCGAAATGATGGTGGAGCTGATTGCACCGACGCCGGATGATGTAATCTGCGACCCGTCCTGCGGTACGGCAGGATTTCTGGTGTCTGCGTCGGAGTATATCCGCCAACATTACGAGGATACCATGACCAGCGAGCAGTGGGAACACTTTGCCACCGATGCTTTCAGTGGCTTTGATATGGACCGCACCATGCTGCGCATCTCGGCGATGAACCTGATGCTGCACTCGATTACCAACCCGGATGTCCGTTATATGGACAGCGTGTCCAAGCAGAATCAGATTCGGGATCAATACACCATCTGCCTGGCAAACCCGCCGTTTAAGGGTACGGTCGATACCGAAAGCATCAACGATGACCTCAAGGCAGTCACCAACACCAAAAAGACAGAGCTTTTGTTTTTGGCGCTGTTTCTGCGCATCCTCAAAAAGGGCGGTCAGTGTGCCTGCATCGTGCCGGACGGCGTGCTGTTTGGTTCTTCCAAAGCGCATCAGTCCATCCGCAAAGAGCTGGTGGAGAACCACCACCTGCGTGCGGTGATTTCGATGCCTTCCGGTGTGTTCAAGCCCTATGCGGGAGTATCCACCGCAGTGCTGGTGTTCACCAAGACCGGCATGGGCGGCACCGACAAGGTTTGGTTTTATGACATGAAAGCCGACGGCTACTCGCTGGATGACAAACGTGCGCCGGTCGAGCAAAACGACATCCCCGACATCATCGAACGCTTCCACCACCTGGAGAGCGAGGAGGGAAGAGCGCGCACCGAGCAGAGCTTTTTTGTGCCGAAGCAGGAGATTGCGGACAACGGCTATGACCTGTCCATCAACAAGTACAAAAAGGTGGAGTATGTTCCGGTGGAATACCCTTCCACAGCAGAAATCATGGCAGACCTGCATGAATTAGAAAGGGAAATCACCGCAGGACTGGCGGAATTGGAGGAGATGTTGAATGAGTAAAGGTATCATTAAATTATCAGATATTCTGATTCCGCAACCTAAATCCAAAATCAAAGCAGGAGAAGGAAAAAATGCAGGTAAGTATAAATTCTTTACCTCCAGCAATTCACAAACTAAATTTGTTGACGAGTATCAATATGATGGACCAGCACTGATATTTGGAACAGGAGGAAATGCAAACATACATTTTTGCGAAGAAAAATTTGCAACCTCGACGGATTGTCTGGTTTTTCGGGCAGAAGAAAAACAACTTTTGAAATCTGTTTACCTATACTTATCTGGAAATATGCAGGTTTTGGAAAATGGATTTAAAGGCGCAGGACTTAAACATATTTCAAAGCAGTATATTCTGGATATTTCTTTTCTGCTTCCAGAAGCTAATGAACAGCGCAAAATTGCGGCGGTGCTGGACAAGGTAAGCTCTCTGATTGCTAAACGCCGCCAGCAGCTTGACAAGCTGGATGAGATGGTCAAGGCAAGATTTGTGGAGATGTTTGGGAATTTTGTATATGAGCGTGATAGATGGTCAATTTGCAAGGTTGGAGATGTGGCTGACACGGTAGATCCCCAACCCAGTCATAGAACACCTCCTATCTCTGCGGATGGCATACCCTACATAGGAATCGCAGAATGCAACTATAAAACACGACTGATTGATTTTGAAAAGGCAAGAAAAGTTGGTCAAAATGTACTGCAGGAGCATTTGGAACGGTATACACTAGATGAGGGTGATTTTATTATTGGAAAAATCGGTACCATTGGCAAACCATTCTTTGTTCCTACTGGGCAAACCTATACTCTATCGGCTAATACTGTGTTGATTAAGCCATACAAAAAACGGGTTACTCCACACTTTCTGTTTGCTGTTTTCCAATCGGAATATATGGATCGCATCATTGATGCAGAAAAAAAATCAACATCACAACCAGCGTTTGGCATTCAGAAAGTCCGCAAGATTGACATACCAATACCGCCGTTGGAACTGCAAAACCAGTTTGCTGCCTTTGTCGAGCAAACAGAAAAAACAAAAACAACCATCAGCGAAAGCCTTGAAAAGCTGGAAACGCTCAAAAAGGCACTGATGCAGAAATATTTTGGAAGGAGAATTATATGACATTGCTCAACACAATTGTGACTAGTTATGTCTTTTATACTTACAGTAATATCAGTGATAACAGTGATTATTACTTTAAAGCAGAACAAGAAAATATTAGAGCTAACGGAAGAGCAGATTAAAGAAATGCGAAAAGAGCATCAATTATCTGTTCAACCAATTCTTGAATTAAAAAACGAAATATTTTATATTGAGCGTCCCCGACTATTTTACTCACCACCAGAGGATGAGTTGTCATTTCTTTCAAGATGTTTTTATGAGGCTAATATAAAAAATATATCTTCAGTAACAGCAATTTGCATTGATATCTCAGGAGAATTAATTATTGAGAAGGATGGAAAAAGTTTGTCGTTGAATACAGTAACAGAAAGATGCAATGTTCTTCCATATAATGAAGAGAGTGATATTATTAAGATTTGTTTTACTGGAGACCATAAAACATACTTGTACGAAGCGCTGAGAGAAAGACAGGCGAATAAATTACCAAAACTTCAATTAACAATTAGTTTTAAAAATACATGTGGAGGTTGTTTTGTATGCAAAAAAACGAATGTTTTAATTCCAAACGATGATGATTTCGATGTCCTTAAATCTTGGCATAAAGAGATTATTGGTGGACCAATAGAAGAAAAAGAAACAATTGAAATCCTAAAAAACTCTCCCAAAAATCAAGAATGGCGAAAAGCATTTGAAGCATGTCGAGAAATCTTTGATTTAGAGTTAGAGTATCCTGAAAAGCAGAAAATTAACGTCCAGCTTAATGAGATACCAGAAAAATATGATTTTTACACTGTTAATAAGGAGGAATATGAAAAAATTGCATCCAAATACTCTTATTCACGTTTGATACATAAAACACCAAATTGTTTATCTAAAAAGAGATCCTCTAATGATGTTTAGTTGTTCATCATATAAACTTAGAAATGTTGGGATGATGTAAAATGGATATATATTTTAATGCGTGTTTTCGTGGTTTTAACAAAGTGTATAAACTTTTAGATCAAATAACAGACAACACAAAATTCGATTTAGTAGAAGAAGAGCTACATGATGACCTTTTGGCACTCATTCACTATGTCGGGGATATTTATGCAAGATTAAAGGACAAAAAAATTCTAAATAAACTTTCGAAAGAAGAAGTAGAATGTTTTCTTTCGTTTGTTTATCTAAATAATCAGCTAAAACATGATGCTGCTTTAAATGTTATCTATTATGAGGTTGCAGGAAGTATGTATCCTATGTTTTACCCAATGAATTATGGAGATCCAGAAGTCTATTGGGCGGAGTTTGAGGATCATGGACAAAGTAGAGAAGCAAAACGTGAGTACTATGACTTATATCTAAAAAACAAAGAAGTTCGCTCAACTTTGGAAATTTTGGAAAAAATTATATATCAATATAGCGACATAATGGATAAGTGAGGTGACCTCCTATGACTAACTTCTCTTTCCTCCAATCCAAACCCGAATACGCCCTCTTTGCTTCTGCCTGCATCGAAGCTGAAACAATCTATGCTTCTGCTCCGGCAATGTGTGCTGTCGGCTGCCGCAAGGCGCTGGAACTGGCGGTGAAGTGGGTCTACTCGGCAGATAACACCATGCAGATGCCCTACAAGGACAACCTGCAATCGCTGATTCACGAACCTTCCTTCCGCTTTGCGGTGGACTACAACACCTGGGGGAAAATCCCGTTTATCATCAAGCTTGGCAACCTTGCCGTGCATACCGAGCGCAGCGTGCAGAAGTGTGATGCGCTGGTATCGCTGCGCAGCCTGTTCGAGTTTATTCAGTGGATTGACTATTGCTATGGGGAGGATTATGTCGAGCGCAGCTTTGATGAAGCGCTGGTCCCGACCGAAAAGGTGGCAGTCGATACCAAAAAGATGAAGGAGCAGGAGAAACTGCTGAGCAAAAAGGACGCTGAGATCGAGGCACTGCGCAGACAGATTGAGCAGATGTCGGCACAGTATACGGCAAAGAAGGAAGAGCACAAGCAAAAGCGCACCTTTGAGCCGGAGGACCTTTCGGAATATAAGACCAGAAAGATTTATATTGATGTGGACATGAAGCAGATGGGCTGGAAGTTTGACGGCGCCGATGCGGATGTGTTTGAGGAATACCCGGTAGAAGGCATGGCGGGAATCCCCGAGCAGATGGGCTACTGCGATTATGTGCTGTTTGGCAGAGACGGGCTGCCGCTTGCTGTTGTGGAGGCAAAGCGCACCAGCAAAGACCCCAACACCGGCTACAAACAGGCGTCCCTCTATGCCGACTGCTTGGAACACAAGTTTGGTCGCCGCCCGATGCTTTTTACTACCAACGGCTTTGAAACCTATTTTCAGGACGAGCTGTCCGGGGCACAGCGCAAGGTCAGCGCCATTTTCAGCAGGGACGACCTGCAAAAGCTGATGAACCGCCGCAGCGAAAAGCTCGATTTGATGAACATTCCGGTCGATGACCGTATCACCGACCGCTATTATCAGAAGGAAGCGATTCGCGCTGTCTGCGAAAAGACACAGCAGGGATTTCGCAAGCATCTGCTGGTTATGGCGACCGGTACCGGTAAGACCCGTACTGCCGCCAGCTTAGTCGATGTGCTCAGCCGCGGCAAGTGGGTGACCAACATCCTTTTTCTTGCCGACCGCACCGCACTGGTCAAGCAGGCAAAGGACGGATTCAAGGACTACCTGCCCGAAATGTCGCTGTGCAATCTTTGCACCAATAAGGACGATCGCAACGCCCGCATCGTCTTTTCGACCTATCCGACCATCCTTAATGCCATCGACGATACCAAGACGGCAGAAGGACAGCGGCTGTTTACGCCGGTTCATTTTGACCTGATCATTATTGACGAGAGTCATCGCAGCATCTTTAAAAAGTACCGTGCCATCTTTGAATATTTTGATGCGGTGCTGGTTGGACTGACAGCAACCCCAAAGACCGATGTTGACCGCAACACCTACGATTTCTTTGAAATGGAGCATCGTGTCCCTACTTACGCCTACGACTATGAAACGGCAGTTTATCAGGACCATGTGCTGGTGCCTTACTATAACTACGAGGTCAAAACGAAATTCCTGGAGGAAGGCATTACCTATGATGAGCTATCTGATGCCGACAAAGAACGGTACGAAGATGACTTTGTTGAAGATGGCATGATGCCGGACTTTATCCCGTCCGCAGCACTGAACCAATTTGTATTCAATGAGGCAACGGTTGACATGGTTTTGCAGGATTTGATGGAGCGAGGTATCAAGGTCGCAGGTGGGGACCGGTTGGGAAAGACCATTATCTTTGCGCAGAACAAACGTCATGCACAATTTATTCTGGAGCGTTTTCATAAGCTTTATCCCCAGTACAGCAACTTTGCACAACGGGTCATCTGCGAGGATTCCTATGCGCAACGCGTGATTGATGATTTCAAGGTATCGGAAAAGGAGCCGCATATTGCCGTGTCGGTCGATATGATGGATACCGGGATTGATGCCCCGGAATGTGTCAACCTGGTGTTCTTTAAAAAGGTGCGCTCCAAAGCAAAATTCTGGCAGATGATTGGTCGCGGTACGCGCTTGTGCAAGGGTCTAAGCTGTATCGACCAGATCGACGGGGAGTACACCGACAAACGACGCTTCTTGATTTTTGATTACTGCGGAAACTTTGAGTATTTCCGGCAAAAGCAGAATGGTTATGAAGCCAGGGAAACCAAGAGCTTGACTGAAAATATCTTCGGCAAACGCATCCGCATTGCGATGAATCTGCAGGACCATGCATACAGTGATGCGCAATATCAGCAGTGGCGGTCGGAGTTAGTGGACATCTGCCGCGAACAGGTTTGTGCGCTCAACCCGGAACTGGTTGAGGTACGTTTACAGCGCCGGTTTGTCGAAAAATTCCAAAAGGAAAATGCACTCGAATGTATCGGGGAAGGGGACAAGGGAGAGCTGCTTGGAAAGATAGCTTCGATTGTCCGCTCCCAGGACCCGGACGAATACGCAAAGCGATTTGACAACTTTATGTATGGCTTGATTCTTTCCCACATGGAACAGATGCCCTCTTTTCGCTCAGCCAAAAAGCAGGTGCAAAATATGGCGGTCCTGCTGGAGAAAAAGGCAAACGTCCCAAAGGTAAAGGAGAAAATTCCGCTCATTCGTGAGATTGGCAGTGAAACCTTTTGGGAAGCAAACGATATATTACTGTTTGAACAGGTGCGTCGGGAGTTGCGGGGCATTATCTCTATCCTGGTGGAGGGAGAAAATAAAAAGACAATCACCACCAGTCTCAACGATCCGGTGACGGAGCAGCAGGAGGGTGTGCTGCTTGACCAGGCGTATGATTTTGAAGATTACCGCCAGAAGGTCAACCGCTACGTGGAAGAGCACGGCAATCAGCTTGTGATTCATAAACTCAAACACAACCTGCCGCTGACCGAGGTAGACTACCGCGAACTGGAACATATCCTAACAGTGGAGCTGGGAAGCCGGGAGGAATACCGTCGGGAATTTGGAGATACATCGTTTGGCTTGTTGATTCGAAAGATTGCAAAGCTCGATCATGATGCAGCAATGCAGGCTTTTTCTCAGTTTATTAACGATGAATCGCTGACCCAGTCGCAGATTGCGTTTGTCCATAAGGTAATCCACTACGTCGAACAAAACGGTTACATGGAAAGTGTAACAGCACTGCAAAAGCCGCCGTTTGACAAGCCGGTTTCCTTTCTGAAGCTGTTTAACAACACGCAGCGGGAGCAGCTTTTGCAGGTGATTCATTCGGTCAAGAGCAATGCGGAGAATGTGACTGCATGATAAGAATATAATAGAACAATTATATCTTATCAATATTTGGAGGCCCAGACGGTGAGATGGGTGCGGCGACCCGTTACCTCAGCCAGCGCTACACAGCGCCCTGGGGACAGGTCAAGGCGGGTTTGACCGACATCGGCACCGAGGAGCTGGCACATATCGAGATTGTCAGTGCAATTTTGTACCAGCTGACCAAAGGCTTGACGGTTGAACAAATCAAAGAGGGAGGCATGGAGGCTTATTTTGTGGACCACACCACCGGTATCTATCCGCAGGCGGCATCCGGTATGCCGTTTTCTACTGCAACCCTGCAATCAACGGGGGACATCATCTGCGATTTGACAGAGGACCTTGCAGCAGAACAGAAGGCGAGGGTGACCTACGACAATATCCTGCGCCTGGTGGATGACCCGGATGTGCGCGACCCAATCAAATTCTTGCGGGAGCGGGAAATCGTCCACTTCCAGCGCTTCGGTGAAATGCTGCGCATTGCTCAGGAGCAGCTGGACAGCAAAAACTTCTATGCCTTTAACCCGGAGTTTGATTCGCTGCCAAACAGCAGGACGAAAGCTATCGGCAAACGATAATCAGAATAAAATGAAAAAACACTCCTTTCTGTTGCTTTCAGAAGGGAGTGTTTTGCTATGATTATGCACAAATTTTGCCTTCCCGATAACATTCGAAAATGTATTCCCGAGATTGGTAGTAAAAATCTGTATTGTAGTTGGAGATGGCATCGTCAATCCAAGAGGTGTAAACCTCTGTCAAGATATCGATGAGATAATCTGTGTGATCACCGGCAATATCTTCAATCAATCGTTCGTACACCTCACCAATAGTCCAATAATCCGGGACATTGTAACGGCAGGAGGACACATTATCAAAAGAACCTGTTGGGATATTAAGGTTTGTGATGAAATCATCAGCGGTCTTTTCGATTGGCTCACAGTGGAATACATCTGCATAGCGATAGATGCGCTCAACTACCTTTTTCCCCAAAAACTGAACCAGCCCTGAACGCTTTAGTTTTCTTTCTCTTCCGATAAACTCAATCAGACTGCAGGTATAAAATAAGGCACTATTATTCTTCATCGTGAACCTCACTTCCTTTCACGAAAGATAGAGTGGTCAGGGCACGAACCGTATGGAAGCTGATTTGGTTGGTTGGTTTTTTAAATTTTGCGAGTTCCCAGAAAGCTTCTCGACTGATTTTACCATCTACAAAGTTCTGGACATAGTTAAAAATGGTATCATCAGCCATAGGACCTTCCACGATATCGTAGTCATGGGGATAACCCAAACGACAGGAAACGATAAAATCCAGCCATTCCTCTGACATCTCTGGGAAATGCTTTACCCTTAATGTATCATTAGGGGTATAGAGATATTCATTCAAATAGCCGATGCCATCAAATCGTGTAGCCCAGCGGATCGCTTGTTCTGGAAGCAGGGTACAGTAAAACCCAAAATAAAAATCCTTATTATATTTTTGAATCCTAATTTCAGGAGATTCAACGATTGTTTTACTTCCGTGATATAAGAGCAGATAAAATCCCTCCTGTTAATTTTATTGTATCGAGCAAAGTGTTTTCATCAGGGAAGCCGCAGGAGCGAACCTCTGCGCTGCCCAGATTAACCGAATAGCCGGCGACATAACCGTGTCCTCACTTTTTAGGGGAAAGTTTAATATCCTTGATTTCCGTTGTTTCCATGTGTGAGGACCTCCCATTCAATTCATTCATCATATCATCTACATTTTTAAAGGGTCCAAACAGGTTGCGGTTATTGTTTACATCCTCGATTGCAGCAAGGGTTTGTGCATTGGGGGATTTGTTTTTATACAATCTTTCCTCCAAAGCAAAGAAAATCTGCTCATTTAAATCCAGATTGTTGTCGTCGATTTCACGCAGAAGAAAGTCAGGCAACTCCACCAAAACCTGAGCGGTCCCAGCGTGAAGGGCTTGCTCATATTCGTCGGTGTCGACGCAAATCATCTGACAGAAGGCATCGGAATAGGGGATGTCATTTAGTTCGTTTTGGAGAAAATCAGAAAGGTGGAGCGATTCGATAGGGGAGGGCGGCGGAAGCGTTTTACCATCTTCCAGACAAGAACACAGGTACAGCGCCAGACAGTCCATTGCCATGTGGGTTGCTTGCGCGAAATTGCAGCCACAGGTTGCGATGTTGTCAAGGTCGGGAAAGAAGACCAAATACCCAGACTCTTTCTTGATAAAGTAGGCAGGATAAGAATAGCGCATCAAAAGCCCTCCTTCGACTTGCAGCAGGTTGAATTTTATTGATATATAGCAGGAAATACCGATTAGTTTCATTTCTATTATATCACGATGGTCATAAAATTTCTACTGCTTTATTGATGCAGATAGGTGATTGAGGAAGGAAAACTACTTTCTGTTTCATGTTCGTTCTTTATGGATGCTTTTTATATCCAAAAACACTACACCCATGAGGGGGGTAACCGATTGCAGATGCGATAAAGAAGCTGACCCTAGAGAGCAACCCACAGATAATCCGCTTATAAATGGGCAGGCGACTTTTTTGTGCACCTGATTTTATAGCTAATGGACCCAGACAAAGCTGACAAAACTGTATAATGACTAATCAAAAAAACATCCGCAGAATACCCTCTGCGGATGTTTTTTGTCTTTTTTGCAGGATTTACTGCAAAAAAATCAGTCGGGAATTTTGTATAAAATATCGTTTTATCGGGTATAAAACAGGATGTTTTTACAAGTATCTTAGATAAAATGCTTAATTTTTAGACAAAATCTATCAGAATTAGCCCAATGATAAGGAATATCAATTTGACTCTGATATAATATTTTAGTATACTGCTGAGTGAAGGAAATTGCGTCTGTCTGTTTAAGCCCGGGTTAAACGGACCTGCTGACGCGACATTTTTTAAGAGATGTAAAAAGAAGAAGGAGAAAGAGATTATGAAAAACAAACTCATGTCCATTGGTACCATCGTAGTAGGTGTTCTGCTGGCAGCAGGACCACAGTTTCTGTTCAAGGTATGTCCGGTAGGTGACAAACCGATGAAATGCTTCTACACCGCAAAAGCGCTGATTGCTGTCGGCGTGATTCTGGCAGTTGTCGGCGCATTGCAGCTGCTGGCAAAACAGGCGGAGTCCAAACGTCTGCTGGCTATCACCGGCGCAGTGGTCTGCGTTATGTCCATCCTGTTCCCAACCGTTCTGATTGGCAGCTGCATGAAGCCGGATATGGCTTGCAATGTGCTGACCTTCCCGGTTACCCACACCCTGTCGGCTATCGGCATCGTTTTGCAGGGCGTCCTCTTTTTTGTAAACAAGGAAAAGGAGAGATAATCCTTGAAGCAATTTATTGTCCAGAAGATGGCGGTCAAAAACCTGACCCGCAGACCGGTGCGCAGCTGGAGCATGATTTTCTTTGTCTTCATGCTTTCCTTTTCGCTGATGCTCAGCACCGTTCTGGTGGACAGCATGAAGGACCGACTGGAGAAAACCACCGACCGTCTGGGCGCAGACATCATCGTGGTCCCGAAAGAATATGAGCGCAGCATGGCGGATTCGCTGTTTTTGGGAGAAAAGTGTGACTTTACCTTCGACAAAAAATGGGTCGAAGATGTCGCTTCGCTGGAGGGAGTGGAGTCCTGCTCCCCGCAGCTGTATATGCAGTCGCTGGCTGCCGGCTGCTGCTCGGCACAGGTGCAGATGATTGCGTTTGAGCCGGAAACCGACTTTGTGGTCAGCGCATGGCTGGCAGAAAGCAAAATCAAGATGCCGGAACGCGGCGAAATGATTATCGGTTCGCAGATTACGCCGGAAAAAGAGGACGAGGTCATCTTCTTCAATGAGCCATTCAAGGTGGTCGGTCATCTGGAGCGCTCCGGTACCAACTACGACACCTGCGTCTTTATGACCTATGAGACCGCGCAGGAAATCATGAGCAGCGAAAAATGGTACGAAACCTTCCGCGAAAGACCGGACAGCAGTCAGCTGGTGTCCTCTCTGATGATTCGTGCCGAGGAAGGAACTGACGTCAAGGCGCTGGCAAGAACCATCAACTTCCGTTTGGCGGAGGATTCGCCGTTGGCAGCCTACACCACCAACGCAATCATGTCCGAAGCCATCCAGTCCACCCAGAGTATGGGCAGTTACAGCGCCATTCTGGTAGCATTGATTGCTGTTTTGGTTGTTGTGGCTCTGTTGTGCATCTTCACCATCACCATCAACGAGCGAACCAAAGAATTCGGTATCCTGGCTTGTCTGGGTGCGGACAGCGGCAAGCTTGCCGGCATGGTCCTGACCGAAGGTGTGCTGATCGGATTGCTGGGCGGATTTTTGGGCGCTGCCGTTGGAACCACCGCGCTGCTCATCTTTAAAAACACCCTGATGATCGTTCTGCATATCCCAGAGCTGAACACCACCCTGTCCTATCTGCTGGTGCTGGGACTCAAGTGTATGCTGCTGGCTCTGCTGGTTTCGGTCGTTGCATCGCTGTATTCCGCATGGAAGGTAAGCCGAAACGATTTGGACGGATTGCTCCGTGGGGAGGAAATGTAATGCTGGTTACCAAAAAACTGACAAAGACCTATGACCGTCAGCAAACAAAGTTTGATGCGGTGCATGAGGTGAACTTTTCGCTGGATGCCGGTCAGCTGTGCGCTTTGACCGGACCGTCCGGCTGCGGAAAAAGTACCTTTTTCCACCTGATTTCCGGTCTGACCCACGCAGACAGTGGCGAAATCCTCTTTGAGGGCAAGGACCTGTGCAAGCTTTCTGCAAAGGAATGGACCCACCTGCGTGCAACACAGATCAGCTATGTGCTGCAGGGGGACAGCCTGCTGCCAAACTTCACCGTGCTGGAAAACATCTGCCTGCCGCACCGCCTGTGCGGGGAATACCCCGATTTGGAAAAGCAGGCAATGCAGCTGCTGGAGGAATTCGGCATGGAAGCGATGGCGCAGGATTATCCGACCAACCTTTCCGGCGGTGAACGCCGCCGCGTCGCAGTAGCCAGAGCGGTGGTCCATCAGCCGAAACTGGTCATCGCCGACGAGCCGACCAGCGATTTGGACGAGGAGAACACCGCGCTGATTATGGAGCATTTCCAGCGTCAGGCGGATTCCGGCAAGGCGGTGCTTATCAGCACCCACGACCTTTCCTGCCTGCGTCCGAACATGGTCCACTACAAGATGAACAAAGGCGTTATGCAGAAGGTATAACTGCAACAGTCCAATGCAAACAGGTTCGTGTATCTTTTGATACACGAACCTGTTTTTTGTCGAGAAGAAGCGGGAGAGGGCTGCAATCTACGAAAGTCCCTGTCGCAGATGCCGGCAGGGGAGAGCGGGAACTTCTTTGCAGCGTTTTTGCATTTGCTGCCGGTGCTGTTGCTGTTTTTTTGTTTACATCAGCGGAGCAAACAGCAAAAAGATGCTTTCGCTCAGACGTTCCTTCGTCCCGCGGTTGCTAAACTGCTCCCAGGTGTAAGGGTCGCAGCTTTCGATGTCCTGGTCGTAGATGCGGTCGTAGCGGGAAACGATGTCGTTTGCATAGAATACACCGCACACCTCGTCGTCCACCTGTAGGCTGCGCATATCCATGTTGACCGAGCCGATGCAGCACAGCTCGTTGTCGATGACCATGGTCTTGGCGTGGATGTAGCCGTGGTATTTGTAGACCTTTGCGCCGTATTCCATCAGCTGTCCGCAGTAGTAGGTGGTGACCGGGTCGAGGAAGAAGCTGGCTTTGATGCCGGGAATCATCAGCTCAATCTGCACACCGGCGGCAGCGGCGGTCTTGAGCGCGTCCATGATGGAGGCGTCCGGGATGAAGTACGGGCTTTGGATGCGGATTTTGTGCTTGGCGCTTCGGATCATGCTCAGATAGCACATCTTGACCGATTCCTTGTTGGTGTCCACGCCGCCGACGATAAACTGGCACAGCTGCGCAGAGAGGGTTTCCTGCACCTGCGGCAGCGAATCGACATACGCCACCGTTTCCTTCCAGTCCTTGCGGCGTACCGAGCACAGCCAGTCGGTCAGGAAATATTCATCCAGCACATGGCTGCACCCGCCGGTCATGCGGACCTGGGTGTCCCGCCACGGGTTTTTGACCTTGGCAAGGTTGGCATACTGCTTGCCGATGTTCATGCCGCCGATGTAGGAGATGCTGTGGTCGATGACCACGATCTTGCGGTGGCTGCGGTAGTGGGTGAAGAAGGGCTTGATGCGGATGACCTTGCCGCCTGCCTGACAAAGCGGACGGAACATACTGGCAGGGGTGGAAAGGTTGGCGACAAAATCGCACATCACCAGCACCTTGACCCCTTGCTTTGCCTTTTCGCTGAGGGCTTTGACCAGCGCTTCGCCCATCAGGTCGTGGTGGATGGTGTAAAATTCGATGTAGATGCACTCATTGGCGTTTTGGATGTCCGCAAACAGCTGGCGATAGTGCCCTTCTCCGTTGGTATAGATTTGCACATCGTCACAGCTGGTCAGACGGCTGCGGTTGTAGCTTTGGTTAAACTGGATGACCTGGCGGTCCTCGTCGGATACGGCAAGCTCGGGGAGGGCAGTTTGCTGCGGGATGGAGAGGTGATGCTCGTCCAGACGTTTTTTGCGCAGGTAGGCGGTCAGCTTGATTGCCATGGTGCTGCCGAACACCAGATACAGCACCGCACCCAGGTACGGCAGGCAGACCAGGACCACCACCCACAGCAGCGCTTCGGTCGGCTGTTTGCGCTCCAAAAAGATGACGCCGAGAATCATCAGCAGATAGATGAAAAGCAGAATCCATTTCATAGCAGAACCTCCCAATTACAGTTGCTCGTTGGCAGAAGGGCGGATGTCGATGCAGACCACCTCGCAGTCGGAGCCGATGCGCATCGGCATGGTGAAGAAACCGGTGCCGGCGCTGACGATGGAGGTGGTGTCACCGCTGCGGGAAATTCCCCACAGCTGCTGTTTGCTGTATAAAAAGCGGACAAACCACGCCAGCGGAAAGACCTGTCCGCGGTGGGTGTGACCGCACAGCACCAGGTCGGCGTGGGCTTCGACCGCCTGCGGGATGCCGATGGGGTCGTGGTCGAGCACCACCGTCAGCCGCTGTGAATCCAGATTTTGCATCAAAGCGGAGAGGGGAAGGTGGGGTTTGGTGCAGGTGGTGCGTCCGACCAGCTGCAAATCGTTGTCGGCAAAGACCGAATCGTTGAGCAGGTGGATGTCAGATGCCTTTAAAAAATCCTGAAAGTCCGGGTCGGACACCTCCGGGTCGTGGTTGCCCACAACCGCATAGGTCCCCTTGACCGAGTGCAGCTGTGCCAGCAGCCGTTCGACCGCTTCGATTTCGGGACATTCCAGGGTATTGGCAGCGTTGATCATATCGCCGGAGATGACCACCATATCCGGTTGAAGCCGGTTGACTGCCTCCACCGTCTTGCGGATGTGCTGTTCGCCCACAAAAAAGCCGATGTGCAGGTCGCTGAGCTGTACGATGCGCAAAGGGCGGGCAAGCTTTTCGCTGGCAAGCGGATATTGAACGGTTACGATTTTGGTGGTTTTGTAGCAGCCATAGCAGGCAAAGAAAAGGGTGAAGGCAAGGCAGGCAAAACCGCACAGGATGAACAGCGTTTGCCGGGCGGCATCGGTTAAAAAGAAGTGCAGCAGCCATTGCAGCAGGTCAGCGCACAAAATCGACATCGACAGGTAGATGACCACAAAGGTGGCAACGCTGACCCAATAGGTGAGGGCGCGGTTTTCTGCTACCAGATATTTTTTGCACAGCAGCTGGTTGGACAGGTAGTACACAGCCGCCAGCGGGAAAAAGACAAAGCCGGTTTCCCAGGGCAGCAGCAGGTTTGCCCAGCTGCGGCAGCGCAATGCAATGTACAGGCAGATGCCCGCCAGCGAAAGGTTGTACAGCAGCGGGGTGACTTTTTTAATCCAGTTGAGTTTATTGGTCTGTTCCATTTGTTTTTCCTCCGTGTCGTTCTATTTCCATTGTATTCTTTTTGACAATAATGTCAATCTGTACAACAGCAGGTGTGGGACAAAGGAGGAAAAGTGGTGTATATTGACAAAAAACTATCAAAGAAATTTTGTAAAAAGGGATTGACAGTTGCCCTGTGCTGTGATAGAATCAAGTCAAGTTCATAAACAAACCGTTGAAGCGGAGATAACGGCGATGATGCCTGTACAGAGAACCCGTGTTGCTGAGAGTCGGGGGAGAAACAAGTCGTCAAATGGACCGCTGAGGGCGCAGTCAAATGAAAGGGAAGATCCCATTCAAAGTATTCTGCGACGTGTCAGGCATACGTTAGTTGTCGGGGATATGTTGGTATCCTGTAAAAGCGCACCGGCTGTACAGCAGGTGAATCAAGGTGGCACCACGGATAAAGAATTTTATTCGCCCTTGACAGAACGAGAGGATTCTGTCAAGGGTGTTTTTGTTGTTTCCCAACATCACAAAGAGCTGTTGACAGACGCTAAGGCAAAACAGGGAGGAAAACCGAATGTTGCAGACCAAACGATGGCGTCAGGAAAGATGGACCGATGAAAAACCGAAAACCAACCAAATGAAGATGCTTTTTGTGATGGAGGAAGAAAGATGAAATTCAATAACGTTGATTTTGATACCTACTTTAAAAACTACCCAACCAACGACGGCTATTTTGGAAAATATGGCGGAGCTTACATCCCGGATGAGTTGAAGGAAGCGATGGTTGAAATCCGCGATGCCTACCAGACCATCTGCAAGTCTGCAAAATTTATCGCCGAGCTGCGCCGCATCCGCAAGGACTTTCAGGGCAGACCGACACCGGTTTCCCATCTGGACCGTTTGTCCCAGAGCTTGGGCAACGGCGTTCAGCTGTATGTCAAGCGTGAGGACCTCAACCACACCGGCGCACACAAGCTCAACCACTGCATGGGTGAAGCGCTGCTGGCAAAATATATGGGCAAGAAAAAGGTGATTGCCGAAACCGGAGCCGGACAGCACGGAGTTGCACTTGCCACCGCTGCCGCCTACTTCGGACTGGAGTGCGACATCTACATGGGCTCGGTGGACATCAAAAAGCAGGCGCCCAACGTTGCCCGCATGAAGATTCTGGGCGCGCGGGTCATCGAAGTGACCGACGGTCTTGCTACCTTGAAGGAAGCGGTGGACGCAGCCTTTGCCGCATACAGCCGCGAGTACAAGGACGCCATCTACTGCATCGGCTCGGTGGTGGGTCCGCATCCTTTCCCGATGATGGTGCGCGATTTCCAGAGCGTAGTGGGCATCGAAGCCAGAGAGCAGTTTTTGCAGATGACCGGTGAGCTGCCGGATGCGGTGGTTGCCTGTGTGGGTGGCGGCTCGAACGCCATGGGAATCTTCTCGGGCTTCTTAAATGACCCGGTGGAAATCTACGGCGTGGAGCCGCTGGGCAGAGGAACCGACTTGGGTGACCACGCAGCCAGCTTGCAGTACGGCAGTGAAGGAGTCATGCACGGCTTCAACAGCATCATGCTCAAGGATGAAAACGGTCAGCCGGCTCCGGTCTACTCGGTCGCAAGCGGTCTGGACTACCCATCCAGCGGACCGGAACACGCCTTCCTGCACGATTTGGGCAGGGTGAAATACGATGTCATCGGCGACGACGACACCATCGACGCCTTCTTCAAGCTGTCGCGCATGGAGGGAATCATCCCGGCAATCGAAAGCTCGCACGCGGTTGCCTACGCCTTAAAGCTTGCCGAGAAGATGGGCAAAGGCTCCATCCTCATCAACCTTTCCGGCAGAGGCGACAAGGATATGGACTATGTGATTGAAAAATACGGCATCCGTTAACAGAAGGATTTGCCGGAATCGATAAAAAAAGGAAGATACCACCGATTTGCAGTGGTATCTTCCTTTTTAATAGGGGTTACTGAGAGGATTTGTCCTTTTTCGATTTTTTGGATTGCTTGGACTGACGGTACTGGTGGAAATCGCGGAAGCCCAGTCCGGTGATTTCGCTGGCATCATCTACCACGATGAAGGCATCCGGGTCGATCTCGTGGATGATGTCGTAAGTCTTATGGACCTCCTGCCTGCCAACGGCACAGAAGAGGACGGTGCCTTCGTTGCCGCTGTATGCGCCGCGGGATTTCAGCTCGGTGACGCCGCGCTCCAAATCATCCATGATGCGCCGGGCAATCTCATTGTTCTTAGGGGAGATAATAAACATCATCTTGCCGGTGCCGCTGTCGGAGCCGTAGATGACCGCGTCAATGACCTTTGAGGTGATATAGATGACCAGAATCGCGTACAGCGGGCTTTCATAGTCGTGGTAAACCACAGCGGAAACCAGTACGATGATCAGGTCGATTGCCATGATAAATTTTCCAAGGGAAAAGCCATGGATGTGCAGGGTCAGCAGGTTGGCAGCCAGCTCAGTGCCGCCGGTGGTGCCGCCGCGCATCAGGATGAGGGCAAGTCCCAGTCCCGCCAGACAGCCGCCAAAGACGATGGTGATCAGCGGGTCGCCCTGATACTGCGGCAGATAGGGGACCATAATGTCGATCATAGCAGAGGAAAGCAAGGTGGCAATGATGGTTTTAATGATAATCTGGTAGCCCATTTCAATGTATGCCCAAATGAGCAGCGGGACGTTCATCAGCATATTGGCAGTACCAATCGGGATGCCGAACAGATGGTTGAGCATCGTTGCAACACCGGTCAGACCGCCTGCGGCAATCTGGTTGGGCGCGGTGAAGGTGTCGATGGATACGGCAAACAAAAAGCTGCCTGCGATGAAGAACAGCGCATCCAGGACAAGGTCTTTGGCTTTTTTCTTGACGAGCATAAAAGAGATACCCCCTATATGATATTGTTGAATAATATCAGTATAACGCAAAAGATAGAAAATTTCAATCGCCTGTCTGGGCATACCTCCTTAAAAGAAGGAAAGAAGGGCAAAAAAACTGTAAAATTATCCAGAAAACAAGCCGGCTGAAGGGGATTCAGCCGGCTTGTCAGAAAGGTTATGCAACAAATACTGCAAGAAAAATTATTTGGAAAGTTTGCTCAAGGTAAAACCTCTGCCCTTGACCTCATTGACATCGTTGGCAATGACAAACGCCTGCGGGTCGATTTGCAGAATCAGCTCGTTGAGGTCGTTCAGCTGGCGGTTGGAGATGACGCTGAGCACCACCTTTTGCTCCTGCTTTTCCAGACCGCTGGTGGCGTGGATGAGGGTGGAGCCGCGGTCAATCTTCTGGTGGATTGCCTGGTTGATGCGCTCGTATTCGGGACTGATGACCATGACCTGTGTCTGCTTTTGTCCCATAATCAGCACCTTGTCGATGACGATGCTGGTCAGCATGACCACCAGAATGCCGTAGAGCACCTGCTCGGTGGAGGAGTAGAACGCCTGCACCAGCAGCAGGAGGATGTCGCCCACCGAAATCATCACCGGGATGGACAGACCGAACAGCTTGTGCAGGATGATGGGAGGGATGTCCATGCCGCCGGTGGAGCCGCCGACCTTGATGACCAGCCCGATGCCCGCGCCCATCAGCAGCCCGGCATAGATGGCAGCCATCAGTTTGTCATCGGTCAGACTGGTCAGGAAAGGGATTTTTCCAAACAGCGAGAAGAAGGTCGGGTAGACAATCGTGCTCAAAATGATGGTAGCGGCAAAGGCTTTTCCCATCACCGCCGCACCCAGCAAAAACAGTACGCCGTCCGCTGCAAAGACACCGATGTCTACCGGCAACCCGAACAGCCGCTGAAGAATCAGACCGATACCGGTCACACCGCCGGAAATCAGTCCGTTGGGGACGACAAAGGCAGCGGTGCCCATCGCAAGAATAGCGTTTCCGAGAATCATAAAACCAATCATCTTTAATTTCTTTTCCAAATTCGTATCCTCTTTTCTGCCGGCAAGGCTTTTGGTGCGCGGCTTTTTCACAAACGGATTTTATTATACCATCCTACCTGTTTGGGAGCAAGTCACTGTGATAAAGTACAAGGACTTCGCAACAAAAAACAGCAAAATAGACAATAATTTTCGCGAATCTGTGAAAAATCGTGCGAAGTTTTGCGGGGTGGTGAAAGTGGAGGAGAAAAAGAAAGGATGACAGCTGTTTCGCGATGTTTTCAATCCTGCTGTAAAAAGGTCACAATCTCTTCAAGAATTTGTTCTATAATCAAGGACAGAAGTTTACAATCAACAGGAGGAATTTGACGTGAATTGGCTTGCAAGGATGATGTATGGAAGATATGGCACCGACCAGCTGGGATTTTTTACCCTGCTGCTGATGCTCATTTTGAATATGGTGTTTGCTTTTACCGGGTGGGACGCGCTGTACATCCTATCGTTTGCGCTGGCAATCCTTTCCATCTTCCGGATTTTTTCTAAAAATGTCAGCAAGCGCTATGAAGAAAACCAGAAGTTTTTGCAGATGACCGCGCCGGTGCGCAGCTTCTTCTCTGCCAAAACAGCCGGACTGCTGGATTTGCGCACCCACCGGCATTTTCGCTGCCCGCAGTGCAAGCAGAAGATCCGCGTGCCCAGAGGAAAAGGCAACATCCAAATCACCTGCCCGAAGTGCCGCCACGAATTTGTGAAAAAAAGCTAAAAGAACAGCTCCCTGTCTTCCTGCCCGCTGCGGCAGAAGGACAGGGAGTTTTTGCTTTGTAGGAAATGGCTTGATTTTCCAGCGATATTTGTCATACTGTCCGATGGATTTTGTCACATGGGTGTGCTATAATATTTTTACCTTTAAAGGAAGATAGAATCGCAAGAGGCAATCGAATATAACCAAGGAGGAATGGCTTATGCACAAAAGCAGGATGCGTCTGCTGAGTTTGACACTGGCGCTGGGAATGTCGGTCATGGCAGGTGCAGGCGGGCTTTCGATGGAGACTGCCGCCCGTGAATACACCGACCGCGAGCAGGTGCTGGACACCGGCTTTACCCTGGATACCGAGTACACCCTCAAGCTGGCAAACCCGTCGGAAGATATTTCCACCACGGCGGCAAACTACTACATCACCGGTTCCTCCGACCCGGACAGCCCGCTTAGCTGCAACGGCGAGGAGGTGGAGAGCCGCGGCGTATACGGCAGCTTTGGCATCTATGTCGAGCTTGCGATGGGGGAAAACACCTTCCGCTTTGAAAACGGCGATGACAGTCAGACACTGACCATCACCCGCACCAAGGCACAGACGAGCGAAGAGGTTACCACCATCACCAACCTACGTCGGATGCAGCCTTCCAGCGACGATGTGGTCCAGGCGGGGGAGGAGTACACCATCCGCTGCACCGCTCCGGCAAACGGCAAGGTCACCGCAACCTTGGGAGAAAAAAGCTACCCGCTCAAGCAGGAGGCGGTGGCAACCACCGGGGTAGAAGCCTACTACTCCGCTAAAATCACCCTGCCGCAGGCAGAAAAGGGCAAGGTGGAACCGCTGGGAAAACTCTCCTATCAGCTGACCTTCGACGGCAAGACCACCAACGCCACCTCGCAAGGCTCGCTGTATCTGGTCGGCAAAGGAGCGCACCTGCTGGCAAGGGTCAACCAGAACGCTGCCATCCTGTATGAGGAAGGGGAAAGCAAAGCCAACCACCTTTCGCTGCTGAGTCCGGGTGCGGTGGATGCCATCGTCGATTCCAACGACAGCTACTTTCAGCTGAGCATGGGCGGCTGGATTGCTAAATCCTATGTGGATTTGCTGCCTGAGCAGAGCCAGTGGGAGGAAGAGGTGAGCAAAACCACCTACACCATCTTAAAAAACGGGGAATCGTTGGTGCTTGACGGCAAAGCGGCTCCGGCATTCAAGGCGTACAGCACCGGCGAAAAGATTGCCCTGCGCTTTTATCATACCAGCGGCATCGAGCTGGACGAAATCTACAGTGAGCTGTTTTCCTCGGTGGAGGTCAGCACTGTCGGCGAGGACACCGTCTTGGAGTTTTACAAAAAACAGGGGGTGGACACCGTCGGCTACGATGTCAGCTACGACGGCAAGGGAAGGACCACCGTCTTTTTTAACCGCAAGGCAGACCTTGGCAGCAGCGACCAGCCGCTTTCGCAGATGACCATAGTGGTGGACCCGGGACACGGCGGACTGGACAGCGGTGCGCTGGGTGTTTTAAACGGAAACGGTCCGATGGAAAAGGACATCACCATGGCACACGCACTGGTATTGAAGAACCGGCTGGAATCGCTGGGCGCACAGGTGGTGCTGGCGGTCAGCCCGCAGCAAGACAATTCTTTGAAGGTGGAGATGACCGACCGTGTGGCACTGGCAAAGGAGCAGCGGGCGGACTTTTATGTTTCGCTGCACTGCAACAGCATTGATGCTAACGCCAACGGACTCAAACCCAGCGGGACCGAGATCTATTATTATGAAAACAACTCCAAGCTGCTGGCGGATTCCATTCTGGAAAAGATAAGCGCCTACAACGAGCGGGATGCCCGCAGCGTGATTTACGGCAACTTTTATGTCACCCGCAATACCCTGTGTCCGTCGATGCTTATTGAGATGGGCTTTATCAGCAACCCGATTGAGTACGACCAGCTGTGTACACCCGATTCAATGTACCAGACTGCCAACGCCATCGCAGATGCGCTGATTGAATATCTGCAATCAATATGACCGAATCGACGCCTTGTGCAGACGAAAGCTGTGCAGGGCGTCGTTTTTTTGCACAGTTTTTCTGTAAAAATACAACTGTCTATCGATGAATTTTGAGAAAAAGGACTAAAACCGCAAAAGGCAGGTAACAATACAGCAGGCAAATCGTCACTTATAATATAATGGGACAGAAATGACAGCCGCCGGTTCGCAAAAGAATCGTGGAAGGGGTTGTCCATCAAACAAAGAGAGTTGGGAAAATGATGTTAGAACGAATTTGCTTTTCTGTATTGGAATCGTCGCTGGCTGCCAGCGTTTTATATGCTTTGATGATGCTGGAGGAGGGCAGGCTGGCAAAATATTCACCACGCTGCCGCAGCGCCCTGTGGTTTATCCTGTCCGCCCGTCTGCTGGTGCCGCTGCCAGTGGGGATTGTCTATTTCGGGGACAGCTTTGCACAGGCAAAATGGCAGCTGCTGGGCAAGGTGTGGCTGGCGGGAATGGCAGCGTTTTTTGCCCTTCATCTGCTGGCATACTATCGTTTGAGCAGGCGGCTCAGCCGCGGGGAGCGCCATCTTTCTTTAAGCCACGCCGAGCAGCAGGAGATTCGGCGGGTGTTTTATGAAATCAAAAGTACCCTGAAGATTGCAGCGCCGGTGCAGCTGTGCATCTCGTCGCAGGCAGCCGGACCGATGCTGTTGGGATTTTTGCGACCAAAGGTGGTCTTTCCCGATTGTATGCTGCCAAAGGAAAACCTGCGGATGATCTTTCGCCATGAGCTGATGCACTACCGCCGGCGGGACAGCTGGTACCGGCTGTTTTTGCTGTTCACTCTGTCGGTGCACTGGTTTAATCCGTTTCTCTATCTGATGGTTGACAGCGCCACCGAGGATTTGGAAAGTGCCTGCGACCGCAGCGTCATCAAGGGAAGGGACCGCCGTTTTGTCGAGCAGTATGCCCAGACGCTGCTGGACACCGCAAAGTTTTTGCTGGAGCGCCAGCGCCGGCACCAGATGCTGCTGGCCTCCTGCCTGTCCAGCAGCGCACAGCGGCTGAAAAAGCGGCTGATTGCCCTGTTTTTGCCGGTGGGTCTCAACGGTCGCCCGTTGGTGCTGTTTGCCGCGGTGCTGATGATGCTGGGGATTTATATTGCATAAAACGGATTTTGTTAAAAGGAAATTCAAAATCAGCGGGGGACTATCGGTTGTAAAGATTTGCAGAATGTGATATAATGTGTTATGTATCAGAAAATGATTTTCCGAAAGGGACGCTTTTTTCCTTTTGGCAGCGTTCCGGTATCTTGATCACAGGAGGAATCACTATGAACGTAGAACATAATAAACAGCCGGCAGGCAGCCTGAAAATTTCTCAGGAGGTTTTGGCGACCATCGCAAACTTTGCCTCGGAGGAGATCGACGGAGTCGTTTCCCTGGCAAATACCTACACCCCTATCAAGAATTTTCTGAAGAAGGGCAGCATTGCACGCCCCATCCAGATCAGCCTCAATGACGACGTAGCGGTCATCGACATCAGCGTCAACCTCAAGTACGGAGCCAACATCCCGGAGGTTGCCGAAACCCTGCAAAAGACCGTTAAGGATGCGGTGCAGAACATGACCGGCATCACCGTATCCAAGGTCAACGTACACGTTGCCGGAATCGTTTTCCCACAGACCGCTCCGGCTGTTGTGCCATCCGGCGCAGAGCAGTAACCCTTTTTGCAATTTGACAAAGAAATAATCAGGTTTTGTGCCACCGGCATGAAGCCGGAAAGGACAAAATATGATGACAAGACATCAATCCCGTCAGGAGGCATTCTGCCTGCTGTTCGAAAAAAGCTTTAGCGACATGACACTGGAGGAAATCATCGAAGGAGCCACCGAAACCAGAGATTTGCAGCCAAATGAGTTTACCATGCAGCTGGCACAGGGAACGGTGGACCATGTTGAAGAGCTTGATGCGCTAATCGAGCCAAAGCTGAAAAACTGGAAGCTTTCGCGCATCTCCAAGGTGTCGCTGGCAATTTTGCGCATGGCAGCATACGAGCTGATGTATGTGCCGCAGGTTCCGATTAACGTCACCGTGGACGAGGCGGTGGAGCTTGCCAAGCAGTACGCGGGCGAGGATGAATATGCCTTTATCAACGGTGTGCTTGGCGCTGTTATCCGCGACATGGACCCACAGGTGAAGGACAAAAAGGCAAAATAGAAGACATAGACAGGGTGAATAAAATGCCATATTATCTGGGTATTGATACCAGTAATTATACAACTTCGGCGGCGGTCTTTGACAGCAGCACGGGCTGTGTTGTCCACAAAAAGAAGCTGTTGCCGGTCGCTGAGGGCGCCCTGGGATTAAAGCAGAGCGACGCGGTGTTCGCTCATGTAAAACAGCTCCCACAGATTCTTGAGGAGCTGTTTTTTGCTGTACCACAGGCGCAGAACCAGCTGGCGGCGGTGGGGGTATCTGTCCGCCCGAGAAATGCACAGGACTCCTATATGCCCTGCTTTTTGACCGGCAGGCTGGCAGCGGATGCCATCAGCGCTGCAAACGGCATCCCGCTGTATCCGTTTTCCCACCAGTGCGGGCACATTGCTGCCGCTTTATATTCCGCACAGCAGCTGCGGCTGATTGGCAGCGAGTTTGTCGCCTTTCATTTTTCGGGCGGCACCACCGAATGTGTACAGGTCGGCGCAGATGACCAGTGGGTGTTCGACACCAAGCTGCTGTATCATTCGCTCGATTTAAAATGTGGACAGGCGGTCGACCGGGTCGGCGGGATGCTGGGACTGCCCTTTCCTGCCGGGATGCAGCTGGACCGGCTGGCGCAGCAGGCGGACAAGCAGTTTAAAGTCAAGCTGACCTTTAAGGACGGCAACTGCTGCGTGTCCGGCGTGCAGAACCAGTGCGAGCAGCTGCTGGCAAAAGGAGAGAGCCGGGAAAATGTGGCGCGCTTTTGCATCGACTCGGTGTGCGCCGTGGTCAAACGAATGACCGAAAATGTGCGGGAGCGCTGCCCGAACCTGCCGCTGCTGTATTCGGGCGGGGTGATGTCCAACAGCATCATCCAAAAGGAGATTTCCGAGCAGTTCGGCGGCTACTTTGCAAAGCCGGAGTTTTCCTCGGACAACGCCGCCGGCATTGCCATCCTTGCCGCAGTAAGGGACGGTGTGCGCGTTGGCTGATATTCTAAGCGTTTCCCAGCTCAACCGCTATGTCAAAAGCCTGCTCGACGGCGATTTCTTGCTCAAGGATTTGCTGCTGCGCGGGGAAATTTCCAACTTTGTCTGTCACCAGCGCAGCGGGCACTGTTATTTCACCCTCAAGGAGGGCGACTGCGCGGTGCGGGCGGTCATGTTCAGCCGCTATGCAAACGACCTGCTGTTTGAACCGGAAAACGGCATGGCGGTTATCCTGCGCGGCGCGGTCTCGCTGTACGAGCGGGACGGGAGCTATCAGCTGTATGTCTATGATATGCAGCCGGACGGCAGGGGAGCGTTGCAGGTCGCATTTGAACAGTTGTACCGCAAGCTGGACCGGCAGGGACTGTTTTCGCAGCAGAATAAGCAGCCCATCCCAACCGACACCAGACGCATCGGGGTGGTGACCTCCGCCTCGGGTGCTGCTTTTTGGGACATCGTCAACGTTCTTTCCCGGCGCTGCCCGCTGGCAACGCTGATCTTTTGTCCTGCACAGGTGCAGGGCGAGGCGGCGGCGCAGTCGATGGTGCAGGCGCTGGATGTGCTGGAGCAGCAGGGGAACTGCGATGTCATCATCCTGGGCAGAGGCGGCGGCTCGATGGAGGACCTGTGGTGCTTTAACGATGAGCAGCTGGTCAGAAGGGTCGCCCGATGCACCGTGCCGCTCATCAGCGCGGTGGGGCACGAAACGGATTTTACCCTGTGCGACTATGCGGCAGACCTGCGCGCACCCACCCCGTCGGCAGCGGCAGAGCTGGCAGCGCCCGACCTGTCCGACCTGCCCGAACAGCTGCAAGATTATGCACAGCGCATTCTGGCAGCAGGAGAGCGGATGCTGTCTTTTAAAACAAGGCAGATTTTGGAGCAATCGGAGCGCCTTGCCCGCCTTTCTCCACAAAAAAGGCTGCGGCAGGATGAAAAAAAATTACAAAATCTTGCAAATACGATACAATTATCCCTAAAAAATGGTATAATGAAAAGAGAGGAGCATTTGCAGCTGCAAACCGCGCGGCTGCGGGCGCTCGACCCGCTGGCAAAGCTGTCCGGCGGATACGGCTATATTACCAAACAGGGTCGCACCGTATCCTCGGTGCGGGAGGTTTCGATGGGAGATGTGCTGACCATCCGCGTCTGTGACGGAACGGTGCAGGCGGTGGTGGAGCAGGTCAGCGAAAATGAGGAGTCACGATGACCGAAAAATTGACATTTGAACAATCGATGGAGCGCTTAGAGCAGATTGCCCGCACCCTGGAAAAAGGGGAGACGGGTCTGGAGGAAGCGATGGAGCTGTACGCACAGGCGGGCAAGCTGATTGTTTCCTGCCAGAAAAAGCTGACAAGCGCCCAGCTGAAGATAGAAAAAATCGACCTGCCCTCGCTGGCAGGCACAAAGGAGGCGGACGGGGATGAACAGCTTTAAACAGCAGCTGGAGCAGTATGCACAGTGGACCCAGGAGTGCCTTGAGCAGCTTTTGCCGCCGCAGGAGGGCGACCGGGTGACCGAAGCGATGCGCTACAGCCTGCTGGCAGGCGGAAAACGGCTGCGGGCGGCGTTGGCTCTGGAATTTTGCCGGGTGCTGTGCGGCGACGCCAAAAGGGCGCTGACCGGCGCCTGCGCTTTGGAGATGGTACACGCCTATTCGCTCATCCACGACGACCTGCCGTGCATGGACGACGATGAGATGCGCCGCGGCAAGCCCTCCTGCCACATCGCCTTTGGAGAGGCGGTCGCTCTGCTGGCAGGGGACGGGCTGCTGACCAAGGCGTTTGAGGTGCTGGCAGCAAGCGAGGAGCTGGATGCACAGCAGAGGGCGGATTCGGTTTTGCTGCTGGCAAAGGCGGCAGGACATCAGGGGATGATCGGCGGACAGCGGATGGATTTGGAGAACGAAACCTTCTGTGCCGACATCGAGCGAGTGCGCCGGACCGACCGCTTAAAAACAGGGGAGCTGATCTGCGCGGCAGCTCAGATGGGCTGCATTGCGGCAAAAGCAACCGCCGAACAGATACAGGCAGCACAGGAGTATGCCCACAGCATCGGGTTGGCATTTCAAATCACCGACGACATCCTGGACTGCGTGGGCGATGCCGAGCAGCTGGGCAAGCCGACCGGCTCGGACGAGGAAAACCACAAGACCACCTATGTGTCGGTGTACGGCGTACAGGGAGCTGCCGAACAGGCACAGCAGCAGGTCCTGCTGGCAAAACAGGCGCTGCTGGGACTGGGAAAAGGCAAAAACGAGGAGGCAGCTGCCTTTTTGTACCAGCTGGCAGACTATATCCTGATTCGGCAGAATTGACCGGAATCAGAGGTTGAGGGATGAGAACAATGGAGAATATACCGTTCATTTTCAGCAATTACTATATCGACGTCGCCTTTTTGGCGTGGCTGATCGCACAGGTGCTCAAGACGTTGATCAACTTTTTGCTGACAAAGGAGTTTGTCTGGGAAAGGATGGTGGGCGCAGGCGGGATGCCCAGTTCCCACTCAGCGCTGGTGTGCTCGCTGACGGTAGCGCTTTCACGCAAGCTGGGCTTTACCTCGCCGGAGTTTGCGCTGTCGCTGGTGTTTGCCGCCGTCGTCATGTATGATGCGATGGGTGTGCGCCGCGCCGCAGGAGAGCAGGCAAAGGTGCTCAACAAAATTGTGGCAATGACTTCGGACAATATCCGGGAGATGTTTGCACCGCAGAAGAAGTCGGATATCCGCAATCTGTTCATCCGAAGGAAAAATATGGAGAAGGACCCGGAAGAGGAACGCAAACGCGAAGAGGGCAAGGCGCTGCTCAAGGAACTGCTGGGACACACACCGCTGGAGGTGTTGGCAGGTGCGCTGCTGGGAATTGCTGTGGCAATGCTGATGCCGGTATTTTAAATGAGGACAGGAGTATCTGTACAGATGAAGTCGAGCATATTGGATACCATCTGCTCTCCGCAGGATGTAAAAGAGCTTCCGTTTGAGCAGTTGGATGTGTTGTGTACACAAATCAGGGAGCGGCTGATCCAGACCACCGCCAAAACAGGGGGACATCTGGCATCCAACCTGGGGACGGTGGAGCTGACGGTTGCTTTGCACCGTGTTTTTGACTGCCCGGACGACCAGATCGTGTGGGACGTCGGGCATCAGTGCTATACGCACAAGCTGCTGACCGGCAGGCGGGAGCAGTTTTCCACCCTGCGGCAGGAGGGCGGGCTTTCCGGCTTCCCCAAGCGCAAGGAAAGCGAGTACGACGCCTTTATTGCGGGTCATTCCAGCACCTCCATTTCGGTGGCGTCCGGTCTGGCAAGGGCAAAAAAGCTGCAAAATGACCAGCATCACGTCATCGCGGTCATCGGCGACGGCGCCTTCACCAGCGGACTGGCGTTTGAGGGAGCCAACAACGCTGCCCGCTTTGGGGACAACCTGATTGTCATTCTCAACGACAACAAAATGTCCATCTCGAAAAACGTCGGTTCCTTTTCCAAGTACCTTTCTAAAATCCGCGCCCGTCCGGCATATTTTCGCACCAAGGACCGGGTGGAGTCAATCTGCAACCACCTGCCGTTGATTGGCAAGCCGCTCAACCAGCTGCTGGTGTGGCTGAAAACCACCATGAAAACGGTGGTGTACGGAAGCAACTGGTTTGAGGACATGGGATTTTGCTACTTAGGACCGATCGACGGACACAATATGGAAACGCTGTGCGATGTGTTGCAGCGCGCCAAAAATCTGCACCGTCCGGTCTTTTTGCACATCGAAACACAAAAGGGCAAGGGGTACAGCTATGCGGAGGAAAACCCGGGCGAGTACCACGGGACCTCCGGCTTTGACATCGACACCGGTAAGTCCTTTTCGTCGGCGTCCACCAACTTTTCCAACGAATTCGGGCTGTATCTGACCGAGCTGGCAAAGCGCGACGAACGCATCTGCGCCATCACAGCGGCGATGAAGTACGGCACCGGACTCAACCACTTTTCCCGTGCCTTTGGGCAGCAGGGACGGTTTTTTGATGTGGGCATCGCCGAGCCGCACGCGGTCACCTTTGCAGGAGGACTGGCAGCCAACGGGATGCTGCCGGTGTTTGCAGTCTACTCCTCTTTTTTGCAGCGGTGCTATGACCAGATTATCCACGACCTGTCCATCGAGCGGCAGCACGTGGTCATTGGCATCGACCGCGCCGGTATTGTGGGCAGTGACGGGGAGACCCACCAGGGCTTATTCGATGTCGCCATGCTTTCCAGCGTGCCGGGCATCACCCTGTACTCTCCGGCTACCTATGAGGAGATGCGCTGCTCGCTGTACAAAAGCCTGTATGAGCACAGCGGTGTATGCTGTGTGCGCTATCCGCGCGGAGGAGAGAGCAAGCTGCCCGCCTTCGACCCGCAGGTGCCGTGGGCAATCGAACCAAAGGAAGCAAAGCCTCGGCTGCTGCTGGTCACCTACGGCAAGCTGAGCGCACAGGCGGTGCAGGCAGCACAGACCCTTTCGCAGCAGGGAGTGCCCACAGCGGTGCTCAAACTGCTGCGGCTGCTGCCCTTCTGCGAAGAGGCGGTCGAGCAGGCAATGCAGGCAGAGTATGTCCTGTTTGCCGAGGAAGGCATCGAAAGCGGCGGCATCGGGCAGATGTTCGGCAGCCGCCTGCTGGAAAACGGCTTTCAGGGGCATTACCGTGTCCTTGCCGTCCACGACCGCTTTGTCGAACAGGCAACACCGGACCGGGCGCTTGCCCTTTGCGGGTTGGATGCACAGAGCATGGTGCAGACCTGCACACAATGGATGAAAGAACAACAAACAGAGGATTTTGATAGATAAAGGGTTGGGAGGAATACTGTGAAAAAGCGGTTGGATGTAGAACTGGTCGATCGAGGACTGGTGCAGAGCCGTGAACGGGCAAAGGTCGTCATTATGGAAGGGCTGGTCTATGTCAACGGGCAAAAGTCGGACAAGGCAGGCACGCCGGTCAAGGAGGACGACCGGATTGAGGTGCGTGGAGAAACGCTGCGCTATGTCAGCCGGGGAGGCAAAAAGCTGGAAAAGGCAATGCAGGTCTTTCCGGTCGTGCTGGAGGGCTGCACCTGTATGGACATCGGCGCCTCCACCGGTGGCTTTACCGATTGTATGCTGCAAAACGGTGCGGTCAAGGTGTATGCGGTGGACGTCGGCTATGGACAGCTGGCGTGGTCGCTGCGCACCGACGAGCGTGTGGTCAACTTAGAGCGCACCAACATCCGGTATATCACCGAGGAGCAGGTGCCGCAGCCGGTCGATTTTATCTCGGTGGACGTTTCCTTCATCTCGCTGACGCTGGTGCTGCCGGTGGCGCATCGGCTGCTCAAGGACGGCGCGCAGATGGTCTGCTTAGTCAAGCCGCAGTTTGAGGCGGGCAAGGACAAGGTGGGCAAAAAAGGCGTCGTGCGTGATCCGCAGATTCACCGCGAGGTCATCCGCAAGGTCATCGACTGCGCTGCCGAGCTGGGATTCTGGGTGCGGGGTCTGGATTTTTCACCCATCAAGGGTCCCGAGGGCAACATCGAGTACCTGCTGTTTTTACAAAAGCCGCAGCAGGACGCGCTGCCGCCGGAGGAAACGGTTGCAGAAGAGCAGATTGCCGGTGTGGTGGACAGCGCCCACCAGAGTTTATAGGGAGAAGGGATTTCATTGATGGATATTCTGCTGATCCCCAATTTGAGCAAAAAGAACGGGTACGAGTGTACCTGTGAGGTCATCCGCCGGATGACCGGATACGGGTGCAGCTGTTGGATGATGGAGGAGTCGATGCACGAGTTTGCCGGTCAGCCGGTCAAGAGCTTCCCGCCGCAGGGACAGAAGATCGACATGATTTTTTCCATCGGCGGGGACGGGACACTCATCCACAGCGCACGCCATGCAGTTGAAATGGACTGCCCGGTTTTGGGCATCAACGCTGGCAGGCTGGGATTTTTGACCGAGATCGAATACAACGCCTTGGACCGTCTGGAGCAGATTGTGCAGGGCAACTATTCGATTCAGCCGCGCATGATGCTGCACGCCAGCGCCATCAAGCAAAACGGCAGACAGGAGTTTTCCGCTCTCAACGACGTGGTCATCACCAAGGGTGCCTTTGGCAAGATGGTGGACATCGATGTGGAGATGAAAAACGGATTTGTCAACAACTACCGTGCGGACGGGCTGATTTTTTCTACCCCGACCGGCTCCACCGCCTACTCGCTCAGTGCGGGCGGACCGATTATCTATTCGTCCATCGAGTGCATCTCGGTGACCGCCATCTGTCCGCACTCACTGGCTTCGCGGGCAATTCTGTATTCCCCCGAAGAGGTGTTCACCGTGCGGGGAAGATATGTCAATAATTCGGAAATTTTGTACATGTCGGTCGATGGGGAAAATCGTGTGCGCATCGAGCCGACCGACTGTGTTGTCATCTCAAAGGACAGCCGGTATGTCAAATATGTCAACTTTGGTTCCAAACATTATTTTGAAAAGTTAAATAAAAAAATCATGGGGAGATGACAGGTTATGAAGGCAAAAAGACACGCAAAGATACTGGAACTGATCGAGGAATTCGACATTGATACCCAAGAGGAACTGCAAGACCGACTCAATCAGGCAGGATTTACGGTGACACAAGCCACTGTTTCCCGCGACATCAAGGAGCTGCGTCTGATTAAGACATTGTCCCCAAACGGAAACTACCGCTACACCACCCACGGCGAAAAAGGAGGTCGTGTGGACCTTTCCTTTAAGTTCCACGCCATCTTTGCCGAGGCGGTCAACAGCATCGACTATGCGCAGAACCTGGTGGTCATCAAGTGCTACACCGGTATGGCAAACGCTGCCTGTGCAGCGCTCGACTCCATCCGTTGGGACGGGTTGGTGGGCACCATCGCCGGGGACGACACCATCCTGCTGGTGATGAAGGACACCGAATCGGCGCAGGGAATCACCGAAGAACTCAACAAGCTGGCGCAGTAAGGGGAGGACACCATGCTGTCGCAGCTGTATATCAAAAATATTGCGGTCATCTCGGAGGCAACCATCGACTTCGGACCGCGCTTCAACGTCTTTACCGGAGAAACCGGAGCCGGAAAAACCATTCTGGTTTCTGCCATCAACGGGGTGCTGGGTGCGCGCCTTTCTAAAGAAATCATCCGCAGCGGGGAGGAAAGCGCCTATCTGTCCGCTTTGTTCACCGGTCTGTCGCCGCAAATTTGCAAACAGGTGCAGGAGCTGGGCTTTGAGATGGACGACGACACCCTGCTGATTTCCCGCGAGCTTGGGGTGCGCAACATCTGCAAAATCAACGGTCGTCCGGCAACCGTCCAGCTGCTGCGGGAGATTGCCTCGCTGCTCATCGACGTCCACGGGCAGAAGGACAACCACAAGCTGCTGCTGCCGGAAAACCACATCAGCTACATCGACCAGTTTGGCGATTTGCAGCCGCTGCTGCAACATTACCGCGAGCTGTACGAGAAGATTTTGGAGGTCAAGCACCGGCTCGAACAGGTCAACCGCAAGGACCGCGAGAAGGAGCATCTGGTGGACCTGCTCAGCTATCAAATCAACGAGATTGAAACAGCGCAGCTGACGGTGGGCGAGGAGGAGCAGCTGTGCTTAAAGCGTGACCAGATTGCCAACTCCGAGCGGATTATCCGCCTGCTCAGTTCCTCCAAACAGCTGCTGGAAGGCGAGGAGGAAACCGCAGGCATTTTGCAGCTGATGGAGGAGCTGACCGGCAACCTCAGCCAGCTGGCGCATTTTCTGCCGCAGCTGGAGCCGTTGGCGCTGCGCATGGAGGAGATGGGCTACGAGCTGTCCGATTGCAGCGGAGACGTCGGCAGCTATCTGGACAAGGTGGACTACCAGCCGCAGGAGCTGGAGCAGATTGAGGATCGGTTGGACCAGATCTATCACCTCAAGCGCAAGTACGGCAACTCCATCGCAGAAATTTTGGAATATCTGCAAGCCAGCCGCCAGCAGCTGCAGGAAATCACCTTTTCGGAGGAGAAGGCGGCACAGTTGCAGGAGGAGTATCTGCGCTTAAAGCCGCAGGTGCAGGCGGCAGCGGACCTGCTGACCAGCCAGCGGCACAAAACGGCAAAGGAATTTTTGTCGCGGGTCAAAAAGGAGCTGGAATTTTTGAATATGCCCTCGGTGCGCCTGAGCGTCAGCGCGGGCAGGAGCGGGTGGAAACCGGACGGACAGGACGAGCTGGAATTTCTGCTTAGCTCCAACGTGGGCGAAGAGCCAAAGCCGCTGGCAAAGATTGCCTCGGGCGGCGAGCTGTCCCGCGTGATGCTTTCCATCAAGAATGTGCTGGCACAGAAGGACAGCATCCCGACCGCCATCTTTGACGAGATTGACACCGGTGTCAGCGGCAAGGCAGCGCAGAAGATTGGGCAGAAGCTCCAGGAGGTTTCCGGCAACCGGCAGGTCATCTGCGTCACCCATCTGGCACAGGTGGCAGTGTATGCCGACCACCATCTGCTCATCCACAAGCAGGCGGAAAACGGCAGGACCTTCACCCGCATCGAGCCGCTGGACCAGCGCAGAAGGGAAGAGGAGATTGCGCGGATGATTTCGGGAGAGAATTTGACCGACACCGCGCTGCAAAACGCCCGCGAGATGCTGTCGCTTGCCCGATAAACAGAAGAAAGAAAAAAGGGAAAAATCCCCTTGACAAAATACCCACACCTGTATTATAATGCTCAATAACAGCTTTGACGGGAAAAAGTAGCAGTCTTGCACAGTCTCTCAGAGAGCCTCCGGTTGGTGAAAGGAGGTGAGACCAAAGGTTGTGAATACCTCCCCGAGCTGCTGCCCGAACGGAAAGTTTTTTCTGAGTAGGCGCAGCCGTTTGATCTGCGTTAACAGATTAGGGTATCCGGCTTTGGATTCGATAGAATACGGCTGTGTACCTGCTGAGGCTGCTTTCCGCGAGGAGGCAGTAAAATAGAGGTGGTAACGCGTTTGATTCGCCCTCTGCTTTGGGACCGGTGTACAGCCGGAGAAAAAAGCGGAGGGCTTTTTGTATCTTCAAAAGCAAACTCCGCAGCAGAATATGGAGGAAATAAAGATGACATTGTATGAAGAACTGGTTCGCCGTGGTCTGATTGCTCAGGTCACCGACGAAGAAGAAATCAAGGAACTGATTAACACAGGAAAAGCAACCTTTTACATCGGCTTTGACTGCACCGCCGACAGCCTGACCGCCGGACACTTTATGGCGCTGACCCTGATGAAGCGTTTGCAGATGGCAGGCAACCGCCCAATCGCGCTGATTGGCGGCGGCACCACCATGATCGGCGACCCATCCGGCAGAACCGACATGAGAAAGATGCTGACCAAAGAGGACATCGCCCACAACGCCGAGTGTTTCAAACGTCAGATGGAGCGCTTCATCGAATTTGGCGAAGGCAAAGCGATGATGCTCAACAACGCCGACTGGCTGCTCAACCTCAACTACATCGAGCTGCTGCGTGAGGTAGGCGCAAGCTTCAGCGTCAACCGTATGCTGACCGCCGAGTGCTACAAGCAGCGCATGGAAAAGGGTCTGAGCTTTTTGGAATTCAACTACATGATTATGCAGAGTTACGACTTCTACTACATGTTCCAGCATTACGGCTGCAATATGCAGTTTGGCGGCGATGACCAGTGGAGCAATATGCTCGGCGGTACCGAGCTGATTCGCCGCAAGCTGGGCAAGGACGCTTACGCCATGACCATCACCC
>ERZ832317.641-NODE-641-length-50037-cov-37.660798_pt1 | contig 50037 bp, 27 predicted proteins | sample MGYA00519695_ERZ832317 | MGnify/ENA primary metagenome ERZ832317 (study PRJEB31850, sample SAMEA3708726) | human gut metagenome | biome: human gut; feature: human-associated habitat; material: faeces | place: China | collected 2014 ...
TCTTGAAAACCGTTGTGCTGCGAGGCACCCGGGGTTCGAATCCCTGTCTCTCCGCAAAGAGTGCATTTTTAATGCACTCTTTTTTTTATATTATGCCATAAAATCCAAACCCACTAATCATATTGCAATAGTGCCTTGCTAATATAATTTCTATCTGTCATTCGAATTTTCATAAACTTTTCGCTTTATTATATAATGGTTATGCTTTGTTCTTTTGCCTCTGGAAAATCCAATACGAGTTACATCACCCGATAGACAAGCACAGCAAAGGTTTGATTGTTGATAGTATCAAAATGTTCTTGGACTATTGTACACGTTTCTGCGACCGTCAGTTTATTACTCGTGACAATGTGAACAAAGATATTCTTGTTCGTTTTGAAACATTGTTGGAGGATTATTTTATGAATGGGAGAGCTGAGAAGATAGGACTGCCAACTATTCAATATCTGGCAAACGAGCTGAATATGTCGGCGAATTATTTAAGTGACCTATTGAAGAAAGATATAGGTCATACCGCTTTGAACTATATCCATAATAAGGTAATAGATGTAGCCAAAACACAAATTGTTTCGACCAGTAAATCAATCAGTGAAATAGCCTATTTTGTTAGGTTTCCAATATCCGCAGCATTTCACACGGCTTTTCAAGCGGGAAGTAGGGTGTTCGCCAAATGAGTATCGGTTACAAGTTGGATAAAAATTAAGATAGATATTCATTAGATGCCTTTGAATATCTATCTTATTGTTTTTTACTTGTTTTGAGGATTGAATTGCTTGTCGTAATTCAAGAGAAAGCGTACAAGTTCGGGATTACGATGCGACCAACGAAAATCCGGTTGCTCGTCAAGTGGACGAATGGCTTCCATTTCCGTATCGCTAAGGGTAAAGTTGAAAATGTCTAAGTTTTGCTCCATACGTTCTTTGCGGCTTGACTTCGGTATGGCGATAATGCCCCGTTGGGTGAGGTAACGCAAGGCAACTTGTGTAGCAGTCTTACCATGATGCTCTGCTATGTTCTTAATGACCGGATTGTCAAACAACGCCTCGTTTGCTTGTGTCAGTGGAGCCCACGCCATAATGTGTGTTCCATATTTTTTCATTTCCACCTCAGCATCCCATTGTTGGCTGAACACGTTTGTCTGTAATTGGTTTACGGCTGGTTTAATATTCACATTCTCCGCTAAATCCACAAAGCGGTCAGGATAGAAGTTACTCAGACCAATGGCACGTACTTTTCCTGCTTGTAGTGCTTTTTCCATTGCCCGGTATGTCCCGTAATAATCTCCAAAAGGTTGATGAATAAGCAACAAGTCAATGTAATCCGTATGCAATTTGCGTAAAGATTCATCAATGCTTGCAGCGGCTTTCTTTTCTCCTGCATTGGTTATCCATACTTTCGTTGTAAGGAATAGTTCCGTGCGTGGCACATCGCTTTTAGAAATGGCTGCGCCTACACCTTCTTCGTTATAATAGGCTTGTGCTGTGTCAATCAGTCTGTAACCTACGCTGATAGCATCAGACACACAGCGTTCACATTCTTCCGGGCTTATTTGAAATACTCCATAACCTATAATGGGCATTTCAATACCGTTGTTCAATTTTACTGTATTCATTTTTGTTGTTTATTTATATAAGATTTCGTTTCAATCCACTATGTTGGATTGCTTTTTATTTATTAGTCATGTATCTTATGCAATCCAATCTCTTTTACTGTTGGTAAATCCATGTCATCATAAATGGGGCTTTTGCCTGTTTCAAGCCCAGCAATAGCATCCATATCCTTGTCAGAAAGTGTAAAATCATAAATCGACAGGTTTTCTATCATGCGTTCCTTATGTACTGTTTTGGGAATAACTACCACATTGCGTTGGTTGAGCCAACGAAGTACAACTTGTCCGATTGTCCGTCCATGCTTCTCGGCTATATTTTTTAATACGGGATTATTCCAAATATCATTTTGACCTTCTGCAAATGGTGCCCATGCTTCATGCTGGATGCTTGAGCATTGTAAAAACTTGTTAGCGGATTGTTGCTGAAAAAACGGATGAGTTTCCAGTTGGTTTACCGCAGGTCTTATTTCATTATGTAAGAAAAGGTCTTGTAGGCGTTCATTAGAGAAGCTGGTTACTCCAATGGCACGGATTCTCCCCTCTTTGTAGAGCCGCTCCATAGCACGCCAAGCCGCATAATAATTACCATAGGGTTTGTGTATCAAATAGAGGTCAAGATAATCAAGTCCTAATAGCTCCATAGATTTATCAAATGCCCGTAGTGCATTGTCATATTCGTAATCTTGTACCCAAAGTTTGGTGGTGACAAATATTTCTTCTCGTTTCAATCCACTATGTCGGATTGCATTACCCACTTGCTCCTCATTGAAATAAGAAGCTGCTGTATCAAACATACGATAGCCTACTTCAAGCGCATCGTTTACTATCCTTTCTGTTTCATTCACTGGTATTTGATAAACACCAAATCCGACAGCCGGCATTATTACGCCATTGTTTAATCTAACTTTCTTCATACCTAATGCATCTTTAATTTATAGTGGCAAAGTTACAGGCTTTCATCCAATAGTCTGTTATGAAATTCGTGGATGTGTTTTCACTTTTCGTGGTTATTCCTTATTTTTGCTCTGTATTTAAATGTAGTAGGGAATATGGAACAAACAGTTTGGAAAGAGATTTACTTTGTTGATTCTATTACGGATTACACCGCAATGGAATTTCCGGGTCATGTAGTACACATTCTTTGTTTGAATGGTAGCATGAGTTTCATTTTTCAGAATGTTAGGTATAATATTGTGGCTGGAGACTATGTTATTTTGGTAACAGTTGCACTTGCTTCTGAATTTTCCGAATCAGATGATTTCAAGGCAATTGTTATGAGTATTTCCGAAACATTTATTACTTCAATTGCAACACGTAGCAGTTATGGTATTATTGGGCACATGGCATTATTACAGAATCCAATAATGCAACTTTCTTCAGATGATTTGGCGAAATGTCAATGTGATATGGAACGTTTGCAGAATCGTCTAAATGACAAGCATCTTTTCAGAGAAGAAATGTTAGGACATCTTCTAATGGCGCATATTTTTGATTTGTACGATATTCATGCAAGAGGAAAAGTTATACCGCAAGTGCCGGAACGGACAAGGGAATTGTTGCGAAAGTTTATTGAATTATTATGTAATGGTGAATATATGCAAAATCGGGATTTATCTCATTATGCTTCAATACTTTGTGTTACTCCCCATTATCTTACCGAAATATGTAAAAAGGTAAGTGGAAAACCTGCTAGTTATTGGATTGACAATTTTACATTTCACAAAATAATGTGCTTACTTCAACAAAAAGAACTTCCATTGTCAGAAATTACCTCTCGGTTAAATTTCTCATCGCTTTCTTATTTTAGTCGTTATGTTCAAAAACATTTGGGGATTTCCCCGTCAAAATATAGAAATAACATTTCCTGATTGATTCTCAGGCAAGGCAAAAATTTAGTGCAAGGTGCAAGTATATATCTATATATAGCTTGCACCTTGCACTAATCGCAGGATATTTATTTTCAATGATTTGTGTATTTCAAAAGAAAGCCGTATCTTTGAACCGTAGTTTTAGGCAGACAACGAACAGCCAAAAGGTGACAGAAAAGCGTTATTCTTGTAACCTAAGTTGTACCCCCTAAGGCTTTGACATATTGATAACGCATTGAATTTGAAAGATATTGGGGAGTAGGTTCATAACCCTGTCTCTCCGCAGAACTCCAAAGACAAAAAGGACTCAAAGTATGACAAATCCCGTAAAATCAAGGTTTTACGGGATTTTTTATTTCTCTTCTCGGACATCTATCAGTAATTTGGGTTATATAATCAGTAATCTGGATACCTATGTAATAATAATACCCGCTACTTTTGTATCGCTATAACAATTGGATTTATATGTTTCAACTAAATAATATATCGTATGAAAAGATTGGTATTGTTTATGATGGCAGTTATGCTGTTGTCTATTATTGTTAACGCACAGAAAAAAGGTGGTAAGACACTGGTAGCTTATTTCTCGGCAACGGGAACAACGGCAAGGGCTGCCAAGTTGGTGGCAGAAACTGTCGATGGGACTCTCTACGAAATACAGCCTGCGAAAAAGTACACGGCTGCTGATTTGGACTGGCACGACAAAGCTTCGCGCAGCAGTGTGGAGATGTCGGATTCCAAATCGCGTCCTGCATTGTATTCTAAATTGGGGAGTCTCGCGGAGTATGATACCATTTATATCGGTTTTCCTATTTGGTGGAATTTGGCTCCAAGAATCGTCAATACATTTATAGAAAGCGGTGATTTTGCAGGTAAAACGGTTATTCCATTCGCCACTTCGGGAAGCAGCAGTATTTCTAATGCAGAAAAGGAATTGCAGACGAATTACCCCGGCATAAACTGGGGAAAAGGCAGGCTGCTGAATGGAGCGAGCCGGGAAACTGTCAAGCAATGGATTAAGAAATGAATTTCCAACCGAAACTTAAAGAAGTAGAGATGAAGAACATGGTAAAAAACATATGTGCGGCGATGGTTATTAGCCTTTGTGCTGCAGGACATTTGTTTGCAACAGAAAATAATCCTAATAATGATAATAAATTTATGGAAGAGAATTTGAATCTGATTCAGGAGTGGGACAAGACATTTCCACAGAGTGATAAAGTAAACCATAAGAAGATAACTTTCCACAACCGTTACGGCATTACACTTGCTGCCGATTTGTATGTACCCAAGAATGTGACGGGTAAATTGCCTGCCATTGCCATCAGTGGTCCGTTTGGTGCCGTGAAGGAACAAGCTTCGGGCTTGTATGCGCAGACATTGGCAGAACGTGGATTTCTGACGATTGCTTTCGATCCATCCTATACGGGAGAAAGTAGCGGCCAGCCCCGTTATGTGGCTTCGCCGGACATCAATACGGAAGATTTCAGTGCAGCGGTCGATTATCTTTCCACCCGTGATGATGTAGATGCAGAGCGTATCGGCATTCTCGGTATTTGTGGATGGGGAGGCATGGCGCTTAATGCAGCGGCTATCGATACTCGCATCAAGGCTACAGTTACGGCAACCATGTACGACATGAGCCGGGTCAATGCTAACGGTTATTTCGATTCTATGAATGCCGATGCACGGCATGAATTGCGGCGCCAGCTTAATGCTCAGCGTACGGAGGATTATAGAAACGGTACATTTGCTCTTGGAGGAGGTGTAGTAGACCCGTTGCCTGCCGATGCTCCACAATTTGTGAAGGACTACCATGCCTATTATAAAACACCGCGCGGCTATCATAAGCGGTCACTCAACTCGAATCACGGATGGAACAAGACTTCACCGCTTTCGTTCATCAATATGCCTATCCTTTCATATAGTGATGAAATCCGTAGTGCAGTGTTGATGCTGCACGGTGAGAAGGCCCATTCACGTTATTTCAGTGAAGATGCTTTTAAAAAGTTGCAGGGTGATAATAAGGAACTGCTGATTATTCCCGGTGCAAACCATGTAGACTTGTATGACAATATAGAGGTAATTCCATTCGGCAAAATAGAGAGATTCTTCAATGAACATCTTCGATGACCGCCTTTAATGTGTTAGGAACCGGACATACCTTTCTTTAGCCTGGTTCAGCAATTCCTCTTTCAGGCAGATATCTTTCCGGAAAAGCGAAAGCTCCGGGAAGATTTCTTTTTTCTTGGACGCCTTGTTCCAATTTCCTACTACATGCCCCTTATAGAGAAGTACCGGAAAGAACAATCCGTTGTTGGTGAAAGCTTTGGAATAGTCTTCTTTGGGTAGGACGTTCGTCCGGTCCTTGTAGCCTATCAGGTATTCATCGTAGGAGGGAAGAAGGTGCAGGCTGTCGGTCGCCTTTCCTAATGTCCGGCAGGAGTCATGGATGTACCATGTCTGGCTGTGCCATTGTTCGGACATCAGTTCCGGTTCTATCAGAGAAATGGCTTGCCTTGCTTCCGTTAAAGGCAAACCGGACCACCAGGAGAAGTCTTGCAGGGTAGCGGGGGCATGGCTGCGGAAATAGGCTGTAGCCAGGCGGGCCAGCGCTTCTTCTTTCGCTAGTTCGGGGGTAGGTGGAACTCTTTCGTCCAGAAGGGCATAGGTGTGTTGCCGTCCACGGCATTCTCCGCTGCACACAATGCCTTCGACTTCGGCACGCGACATGAAGCGGGTCATGTGGTAGTTGTCTGCAAGCAGTCCCGAATGTTCAAAATGTTCCGCAATCTCTTGTTTCGTCAGGCTTCGCTTCCCGCTGAGGATATTCCCAAGTATGGTGTAGCTTCTTTCATATTGCTGTTCCGTGATTTCCAGACCATGCCCTTTTGCATAGGAATCATTGGCAGATTTGATGCGTTGTGCAGAGAGTTTCAGCATCCAACGAATGTCTTCTGCTGCTACCAGGTGCCATGTGGGGCGCATTACGTGGGTTCTCAGTATTTCTCCTTGATGCAGGGCTTTTTCCACAGCTTGAATTCCCGGTGACTTCAGCCTCATACCTACGGCCCATTTCACCATTGTATAGTCTTGTGCCTGCATGGCGCCCATCCAGGAGACCAGTTCTTTCGGGTGGCGGAAGAGTGGAGTGGACAGTTGCTGGTTCTGTAAGCGTATTTCAGGGATTCTCATGTCGGTATGGTATTCGTTTGTATCAATAGGAATCGCAAAGATAAGAAAAGCAGGTCATTGTAGGGTATATCGTGTCCGCAATTATATTCTTTTGTTTCTTTTAACACCAGCTAATATAGCTATCTTTTATTTTTGTAACGCACAAATTGGGAAAATATTCATAATAAAACAACCATAAGAACTTTTTTATGACTATGAGAACAAATTGTATTTTATTGTTAGCTATTTTGTTGGGAGCTTTTCCCTTAAATCGTGTACATGCCGATGAATCTGGAAGCATTATTCTGTACACTCCTTACACAAAAATTTCCGTGACGCCCGGAGCGTCCATTGATTACAGCATTGATTTGATTAACAATACGGACGGGATTACAAATGCAAATCTCTCGGTCAATGGATTGCCGGGCAGTTGGAAGCATGAAATCAAGTCAGGCGGCTGGACCCTCAGCCAGCTTTCTGTACTGCCCCAGGAAAAGAAAACGTTCAATTTGAAAGTGGAAGTTCCTCTAAAAGTAAATAAAGGAAGTTATCATTTCACAGTATTTGCCGGAGAAACCAAACTGCCGCTGGAGGTGGTCGTGGCCCAGAAAGGAACTTACCAGACCGAGTTCACTACCGACCAGCCCAATATGCAGGGCAATTCCAAGTCCACCTTTACCTTCAATGCCACTTTGAAAAACCAGACGGCCGACCAGCAGCTGTATGCGCTGATGGCCAATGCCCCCAGAGGCTGGAGTGTCGTGTTCAAGCCCAACTATAAGCAGGCCACTTCTGCCCAGGTGGAAGCGAACAGCAGCCAGAATGTGAGTATAGAGATTGTCCCTCCCGCCAATGTGGAAGCCGGCAATTACAAGATTCCGGTACGTGCGGCTACCGGTACGACTTCTGCCGACTTGGAGCTGGAAGTTGTTGTCACGGGTTCCTACGAGATGGAATTGTCCACGCCCAGAGGATTGTTGAGTACCGAAATCACAGCGGGAGATGTGAAGCGTATCGAGTTGGTGGTCCGGAATACCGGCTCTTCATTGTTGAAAGATATCCAGCTTTCTGCCAATAAGCCCGTGGACTGGGAAGTGTCTTTTGAGCCTTCGAAGATTGATATGCTGAAGGCGGGGGAAACGGCCAATGTCGTAGCTACCATGAAAGCATCCAAAAAGGCATTGCCCGGAGATTATGTGGCTACCATGACGGCCAAAACTCCTGAAGTGAATACAGACGCCCAATTCCGCATTGCCGTGAAAACCCCGATGATATGGGGATGGGTGGGCGTTTTGATAATAATCGTTGCCATAGGTGCCGTATGCTATCTGTTCCGTAAATATGGAAGGAGGTGAGCATGGACGAGCGAGTGATTGCATTGACAGACTTGACCAAGCAGTATGGGCGCTTCACTGCCGTAGACCGCATTTGCTTGACTATCCGTAAAGGGGAGATTTTCGGATTATTGGGGCCAAACGGCGCCGGCAAGTCAACTACCATCCTGATGATGCTGGGACTGACGGAACCCACTTCCGGCTCTGTGGAGATTTGCGGTATCGACTCTACCAGGCATCCTATCGAGGTAAAGCGGAAGATAGGCTATCTGCCCGAAGATGTGGGGTTTTATGATGACATGACCGGTCCGGAAAACCTTATATATACTGCGCGTCTCAATGGCATTTCGGATGCCGAAGCGAAAGTCAGGGCGCTGGAGCTGATGGAGCATGTGGGGCTTGCCGGACAGATGAAAAAGAAGACCGGGAAATATTCGCGCGGTATGCGCCAGCGATTGGGACTGGCGGACGTGCTTATCAAAAATCCGGAAATTATAATCCTGGATGAACCTACTTCGGGAATAGATCCTGCCGGTGTTCAGGAGTTCATCGAGCTCATTAGGCAGTTGAGCCGGAAGGAGGGACTGACCGTCTTGTTCTCTTCCCACCACCTGGACCAGGTGCAGAAAGTTTGCGACCGCGTGGGACTGTTCAACAGTGGGAAGCTGGTCACCTTGATTGATATGTCTGATTTGAAGGACAAGCATCAGGAATTGTCTGATATTTATAGCCATTATATGGAGGAAGGAGGGGAAAGGCATGAATAAAGTCAATTATCCTTTTTGGGTAGTCGTTAACAAGGAAATATCCGACCATGTGAAAAGTTGGCGGTTCATTATCTTGATGGGAATCATTTTGCTTACGTGCATGGGCTCACTCTATACCTCGCTTACCAACATAGGTGCCGCCATCAAGCCCAATGACCCGGACGGTTCGTTCCTTTTCTTGAAGTTGTTCACAGCCTCGGATGGCACATTGCCTTCTTTTGTGCAGTTTATCAACTTTCTGGGGCCGTTGTTGGGGATTGCGCTGGGATTCGATGCTATAAATTCGGAACAGAACAAGGGGACGTTGAGCCGTATGCTGTCACAGCCCGTTCATCGTGATTGCATTATCAATGCCAAGTTCGTGGCTGCATTGATTGTGATAGGTATAATGCTGTTTGTACTAGGATTTCTCGTAATGGGCTGCGGGTTGATAGCGATAGGCATTCCTCCCACAGCAGAAGAATTTTGGAGGATTGTATTCTTTCTCATAATCAGTGTATTCTATGTGGCATTCTGGCTGAATCTGGCCATTCTGTTTTCGCTTTGCTTCCGTCAGGCGGCCACCTCGGCATTGGCTTCGGTGGCGGTATGGTTGTTTTTCAGCGTGTTCTATACGATGATTGTCAATCTGGTTGCCAAGGCATTGAGCCCCTCGCAGCTGGCATCTCCTTATCAGATAGTCAGTTACCAGAAATTTATTCTCGGTCTGATGCGTCTGGCACCTAGCGAACTGTTCAATGAGGCGACCACAACGCTGCTGATGCCTTCCGTCAGAAGTTTGGGGCCGCTTACTATGGAGCAGGTTCAGGGGGCCATTCCCAGTCCGCTGCCATTGGGACAGAGTCTTTTGGTGGTGTGGCCGCAGCTCACCGGACTGATTGCAGCTACTGTTATCTGTTTTGCCCTTTCGTATGTCATATTCATGAGACGGGAAGTCAGATCACGGTAATGATAAGTATGTTTTATTGAGTGTTGAAAGTCCGTTCCGGCATTGGTTGCTTGAACGGACTTTTAATATTATTTGCCCGAACATTTGGTAATTCCAAAAACTTCCCTTACTTTTGCGCCCCGAACAAGGAGAGGTGCTCGAGTGGTTGAAGAGGCACGCCTGGAAAGCGTGTATACCCCTAAAGGGTATCGGGGGTTCGAATCCCCCTCTCTCCGCTAAAATAGAAAAATTAAAATCGTAAGTCTCTGAATTTTAATGGTTCAGGGACTTTCTTTTTTCTGTTACTCCCTCTTTTTTAGGATACCTCATAGCAGAAGACTTTAGGAGTTCTGTAAAAAGAAGAAAGAATTAGTGTTTCAAGTTACTTATGTTAGAAATTATTTTCTCATTTATTAATAATGTATCTGAATGGAGTGCGTAGTTGCGTAAGTAAGTGACGTGATGTGTATATATACGATATAATTTTCCAAACTTAATTTTATAGCTTGGGATGGAGAACTGCTGGGAGGGATTAAAGTTAATAATAGGATGTAATTCGGTATTTTGCAATGATAATTGTCATGTTTAATACTTAAATAACTGTTGTGCCAAGTTGTACAAGTCATTGCGCCACGTGTACCACGTGTGTCCACCGGGGGCTTCGCTGTACTTGTAGTTGATACCTGCTGCGTCAAACAGTTTCAGCATGGCTTTACAATTGTTGTAAGCGATGTCCTCTGGACCACCTTGCGTGAAATGCAAGGCGTGCACTGTGTGGTTGAAGTCTTGAGCGATGGTCTTGAGGTAGGTGCTGCGTTCGGCGTACATTTTCTTGTTCGTCTCAAACCATCCAGAGCTCAATACCCATAAGTAGCCGAATTCTTTGTAGTGATTCAAGCCTGCTTCCAAAGTTTCCATGCCGCCCATGGAGAGGCCTGCTAAGGCACGATGGTCTTTGTCGGTCAGTACACGGTAGTTGGCTTCGATGTAAGGGATGATGTCATTCATCAGGTCTTTGGCAAATAGAGGTACTTCGTCCATTAGGTTTTCTGTGGCAATGGAGCCGTTGGGCATCACCACAATCATGGGTTGCATTTTGTTCTCGGCTAGTAAATTGTCGAGTATGTTGCCTGCGCAGCCTACCGTAGGCCAAGCAAGGTCAGTATCACCTCCGCCATGTATCAGGTAGAGCACCGGCAATTTTTCCACACTTTTCTCATAACCCGCTGGCGTCCATACGTGCAGGCGACGGGTAGTCTTCAGAGTCTTTGAGTGATAATAACGTTGAGCTATTGCACCATGGGCAACATCTTCCTTCATGGAGAAAAAATCGCCATCTTTTGCCTCCACTTTCAGTACGGCTGAGATTTCATGTGCCTCGGGAGACTTGGGATCGAACACTTTCACACCATCTACTATAAAGTGGTAGCGGTAGGCTCCAGCTTTTACTGGAGGTACGGTCACCGTCCATACACCAGAGACCGATTTCATCACATCTGGCTTCTTTCCCCAAGGAATAATGTCACCCTCGATGTCTACTTTCTTGGCTTGGGGTGCGTAGATATTCAATGCTATCCTGCCGTCACTCAGCACTTTGACTGATTGGAGCGTGTCGTTAGGGGTAGGCGTACGTTGCCATTGTGCTGCCATAGGCATTATGCCGCAAACACAAAAAAATGCTGTTAAAATGAATTTACTCTTCATTGGAATTAATTTTAAGATTATAAATAAGACAGCTATCTCATGGTACGGAAGCAACCGGATGGTAGCCGATATGTATTGCCTTTCCTATTGTCCTACTCTAATAGGACAATAGGAAAAATGCTTGGTTTACTCTGTTAACACTTTGCGTGCTTCGCGGTCAGGGTCGTAGACTACTTCGCACTGGTCGTTCAACATCATCGTGGCTCCCTTGTCCGGTGTATATTGCGGCCATTCAGGCAGGCTTGTGCAATTGGGGCTACCCGTACGCATGAAGCTCAGTAAAGCGTCGGTCATCTTCGTGGAGAGGTCGCGCGGACGCTTGCCTCCCCCCGTATGGGTAAGCATAACGTCGGTATTCTTCAGCCAGAAACTGATGTCCAGACAATGGAAGGAACGCATGCGCCCGTCGAATAAGGGTGGCTCCCAGCCGAACCATGCTAAATAGACCGGTGCGCTTTGTTGTGCCTTGGCATTGATGGCTTCAATCACTTTCTCACGGGAGCTCATTATCAAGCCGAGCAATTCAATAGGTTTCTTGTCGGGAAATGCTTTTTCATAAGCCAATACAATATTCTCACCGTTTTTACCTTTCATTTTGTCCACCATTTCCACCAGTTGCGTTCTATTCATTTTTTCGAGGGTAGCATTGTCGCGGCTTATGGAGAACTCGCATGTAGTGGTGCTGAATAGCATGGGGACATGGGCCGAGGGAGCTTCCGGATCGGTATAAAATGTATCCATCGGGATGTGGAAGCCATCACCCACAGGCCCAAAAGAACCACGCATCATGCCATTGCCGCCTAGTTGCTTGTCATACTTAGCGGCTGCTCGGTTGGCCAGGACGATGTAGTCGAGCCAAGGTATTTCTTGCAATTTGTTTATTTGCGAAGGTGGTAAACCTGCCTCTTTTAGGATGTATTTACCCAGTTCGGTACTGTAATTGTTATCTATTGCCCCCGTGATGTTTCCACTCAAGGCTACGGCCTTGTGCAACAACCCCTTTGTCTCGGCCATGGCTACCAGCGTGCACACTTTAGCTCCGCCGCCCGACTGGCCCATGATGGTGACGTTGCTCGGATCACCTCCGAATTGTGCGATGTTGTTGTGTACCCACTTCAGGCCGGCCACCAAATCGAGGATACCAACATTGCCCGACTCGGCAAACTTCTTCTCATCCACCTCTGAAAAGTCACTGAAGCCGATAGGGCCCAGTCGATGGTTTAATGAAACAAATACAATGTCTCCGTAGCGGCTAAGATTCTCGCCCCGATAGCTGTCTTGCTCAATGCTATTGCCATTTGTAAAACCGCCTCCATGAATCCATACCAGCACAGGGCGTTTCTTCGTGTCGGCCAAGGCGGGCGTCCAAATGTTTAGCATCAGACAGTCCTCGCTGACGCCATAGTAATTCCAATGGTCGGTAAATGTAGTGTATGTGTTGCGGTACTTGCCTGTCGTAATCTGCGGAGCCGTATCGCCCCAAAAGACCGCTGGACGGATGCCCTCCCAAGGCTCGGGTTCGCGGGGAGGCATGAAACGGTTTTCGCCCGCCGTGCTTGCCCCATACGGTATGCCACAGAAGGTGTATATATCTCTTAATAGATAGCCGCGCACTTTGCCATACTGAGTCTGTGCTACGGCAATGGAATCTCCTATATATAACTGTTGTTCGTCTTGCGAAACACTATTCGGTTGTTGCTCCGTCCTTCCGGCAGAGCAAGCGGAAAAGGTATACACGAAAATACCCGCGTAAAGCAGGGAGATGCCTTTCCTGATTTTCAACTTAACTGTTTTCATACGCAATGAATTTTTTTATTACAAAGATGAACATTTGTCGGCAAAGCTGCTTTTCACCAGCTTCGTTGTTTTTGTCAATGGTTCACTTGATACTTGTCTGTTTCTTCATTCAGGTTGTCTGTATATTCAAAGGCAGGCATAGAAAAGAATCCACACACAGTTATGCAAAGGACAGACTGCGTGCGGATTCTGCATTGTCTATCACAATCTTTTTACTCAACTCTAATAACTGTTCTATAAAGTAACTTCACCTTCCAGACGGATATCTGCTGAAGAGGCACCGATAAGTAGTTTTACCTTACCGGGCTCCACAACGAACTTATCTTGAATTTCATCCCAATAAGCGAAATCCTCCTTGGGAATATCAAGCACCACTTCCTTTGTATCACCGGCTGCGATAGGCACCTTACTGAATGCCCTCAGTTGCTTCATCGGGCGTTCTACCTTTGATTCCGGATAGCTGGCATACAGCTGCACCACTTCCTCACCGTCGCGGCTACCCGAATTCTTTACCAACACGGTTACGGTAACCTTATCCTTGTCCTGCTTGACAGACTTGATTTGCTGGTAGTCGAATGTAGTATAACTCAAGCCATAGCCGAAGGGATAAAGCACATCATCCTTGTAGTACATGTAGGTACGTCCGTTACGAATGTCATAATCCATCATGTCGGGTAGGTCGGTAATGTCCTTCACCCATGTTTGAGTGGTATGTCCAGAGGGGTTGACCTTACCAAACAAGACATCGGCCAAACCGTTGCCTTGTTCTTGACTGCAATGCGTAATGTGCAAAATGGCTGGCAGATTTTCTTGACTCCAGTTGATGGTGTATGGGAAGCTGCTAACTAGTACCAAGATAGTGTTGGGATTGGCCTTGTACACCTGCTTCAGCAAGTCTTCATCGGGCAGCATCAGCGACTTTCTATCCACAGCTTCTCGTCCGTCGCTCGGCACGGGGCAGAAGAACCAGTCAGGACGTGTGCCATACGGATGGTTTCCTACGCATACCACAGCTACATCAGCCTCCCGGGCCGCATTTACGGCTTCATCTATTGCATTGTTGGTAGCATAAATCACTTCTGTTTGTCCATCTTTCATGGCGTTGCGAATGCCCTCTAAGATAGTAATCTCATATGCCGGTGTGCCGCTATACCAGTCTTGCACAATCTTATCGGCATAAGGGCCTATTACGGCTATCTTCTTCAGCTTGGAGGCATTGAGGGGCAGAAGATTCTTACTGTTCTTCAGCAGCACCACCGACTTGGCCGTCACCTCGCGTGCTAATTGTTTGGCTTCCTCACGTTCATAAGGAGGCACTTCGTTGGGGATGGTACCGATGTTCTTATAAGGGTCTGCAGAATCTTTTCCGTCCAGCAATCCTAGCCTTAAGGCTACGTATAGGTTGCCACGAATAGCTTTGTCAATGTCTTTCTCAGTCAGTAAACCCTTTTCTAAAGCTTCCTCAATATAGGGCTTATAAACATCCAAGAATTGTCCTGTAGTAGCCTTTACCACCGCAGCCGCTCCTTCGGCCATAGTGGGATAGGCATGGTGGGCATTGACTAGCAGCTTCAGTGCTCCGCCATCCGTGCAGATAATGCCGTTGTTGCCCCATTTGTCGCGAGTAATTTCTTTCAAGCAAGGATGTACGCACATGGCCGGGCCGTTCCATCCGTTATAGGCAGCCATAAAAGCATGGCTTTCGCCTTCGGTAATGCCTTTGTAGAAGGGATAAGCATAATATTCGTAGAATAGGCGCATATCGAAGTTGCTTGATGTGCTGTCTCTGCGATCTTCGTTACTGTTGGCCAGGAAATGTTTCATCAGGGCGGCAGTACGCCAATAGCGTGGGTTATCACCTTGCAAGCCTTTGATATTGGCTACTGTCAGTCTGGCAGTAAGGAAGGCATCCTCTCCGTAGCTTTCTTCCGTGCGTCCCCAGCGCGGATCGCGTGCCAAGTCGGCATTCGGAGCACGCATTACCAAGGCTGTACGCTTGTCTTCAGGACGTTGCATGTAGTAGCGCGCTTCAAGGGAAGCCTGCTCACCTACTTTTTTCACTAAGTCCACATCCCACGTAGCGCCCAGTCCATATGATTGTGGGAAAATAGTCGTAGGTCTATCAGTAGGAATTATTTTTCCATCTTCACCTTTCTTACGTCCTCCCCAAGCAGCAGGACCACCCAAGGCCAATCCATGTAGGCCCTCGTGGTGGCGGCAAGAAAGTATGCCCAAACGGGGCACCGCTAGGTCGCTGCCGAGTAAAGCAATTTTTTCCTCCAGCATAAGTTCTTCCAGCAAGGCGTCAATACGCTTTTCGTCCGATAGTTTCGTGTTCTGAAATTTGTAAATTTTCTGCGCTCCGACCGATAGATAAGCCATCGTGAGGCACAACACAACAAATAAAGATTTCATTTTCATGATTACATAAATTGAGTTTGTAAACCTTAATATGTAGCAAATTTTGTTTTCTCACTTTAAAAATGTACAGAAACGGATAGTCTTGATGAAGGTGTCAAAATGACAACCAGTCGCAAACGGCATTCCTGTTTTTTTACACTCTCATTAAATTTCATATTATAAGCATATGGCTCTTATCACCAACCAGGATTTTGTTTCAAAACACCGTCAGATAATAGAATCTGGTTCGTGTTGACCATCATCAAACCTGCCTTGTTTATAAAGTTCTGAGGATTGAACGAGATGGTAGCAGGAGCACCCGCTGTCATCACTTCAACGCCGTTTTGTTTGGCTAATTGGGCAGCCGCATAGTCTATGCCTTGGCGTAGCAAGTCGTAATAGTTAATGCCTTCGAAAGCAAATTCAAACTGACGTTCGCGCATTATGTTTTCTTTCGTAGCTTGTTTTTCGGTGTATAACGGAGAGGTGTTGCCATCTTTATCCTTAAAGGCACGTTCGCGAACCATGTTGAAATACTGTTGCGCATTAGGGCTACCCAACTCAGCTGCCATTAGTAACACGTCGGCATAGCGAACTTGAACATAATCCTGGTGGTTTGAAATCATCAAGTTACCCGTACCGTTTTCCATACCAGCATGTGTACCATCGGCAAAGGCCAATGGAGCATACTTCTTGATATAGTAACCGGTGTATTCCTGCGATTGGACAATACAAGTTTGAACCAACTGATTGTCTTCCAATCCCTCGCCTTTTATATCAATCACAGAAGCTGTACGCCGAGTATCGCCATCCTCATATTCCTCAACGAATTTAGGATTTACTGTAGCATATCCCCAACCTTGTGCATAAGGAGCCACACCTGTTGAGGTACGCAAAGCAATGTTTACTTGCCAACGGTTACCGTCCAAACCAGACCAGTTAACACTGGCTGTACATTTTACGGTTAATACTGTCTCGTTATTACCATCACCGGCATAATCGCCATATAGGGTAGTCATATCACCTACTTCTGCTTTTTGGGCACAAGCGGCAGGCCACAAACGCCGGTATTCGGGTATCAAAGCGTATTGACCTGAAGAAATAATGTCTTCCACAGCGGCTAACGCATCAGCCTTGGTCACGCCTTCAGGCTCTTGACCATAATAACCGGTGTAGTACAAATAAGCACGTGCCAAGATGGCCTCGCAAGCATATTTGGTAATCTTGCCATCGTTTGTTTCCGATTCAGCTTTGGGATAAGCGTTTGCCGGAATATTTTCGATGGCAAACTTCAGGTCATCGAAAATCAGCTTATACACGTCAGCGGGATCTGCCTGCGGTATATTTTCATCAGTAGGTTTGGTAAGCAAAGGAATGTTACCAAACTGACGTACCACATCGAAATATAAGAAGGCACGGATGGCATGGCACTCGGCCATATACTGAGTATGCATGCTACCCGTTTCGTTCCATTGAATGCTATTTTCGCGTGTGATTAATTCGTTGCAACGATAAATGCCTGCATAATAACCAGACCAACTGGAACCTGTAGAAGAAGGCATTTCTGAGAGGTCAAAGCGATCGGTCACACGCATACCGTTACCATCGGAAGCACCGGAACCGCCGAAACATTCATACCCCATTACTTCGGCGCTAACCAAGAAATTGACAGCGCTACCACATGTTGCACGTCTATAACCATCGTAGCAGCCCAACAAGGCACGATAGGCATCTTGCTCTGTTTTATAAAAATTTCCTGTCGTAGATTCGGTCTTTGATTCCACATCCAAGAAGCCCTTAGTGCAAGAAGTCATTCCCAAACTCAGGCATAAAATGCCTGCTGCAATTATGTTAGACCTAATATTTTTCATATTCATACGTATTTTTATAAATTAGAATTTAAGATTTACACCTACAAGAACAGTACGGGGGCGCGGATAATAACCATAATCTAGGCCCGATACCCAAGAATTGTTGGAAGAACCGAAACCGATTTCTGGATCCATACCGTCGTACCCGGTAATGATGAATAGGTTTTGTACCTGAAAGTATAGGCGAGCTTGGCTGACTGCTTTGCCCTTGAATAATTTGGCGAAATCATAACCCAACGTAAGGGTACTTAGGCGCAGGTAGTCACCATTTTGTATAAATAGGTCAGAGAACTGATAGTTGATGTTGCTATCTGTAACGCGCGGAATCCGGTTACTGGTGCCTTCACCGTGCCACCGGTCAAGGATAGCTGTGGTGTAGTTTGGTGTAGGACGGGTGTGGTTACGGTAAGACTGCACAATCTGCTGGCCAAAGGCGCCGTTTGCCACGATGGAGAAATCGAAGCCTTTGTAAACGAAGCCCAAGTTCAAACCCAACGTGAAATCAGGAGTACCGTTGCCTAAGTTCACCTTATCTTTGTCGTTGATTTGACCGTCATGGTTTCGGTCCACAAAGCGCACATCGCCCGGCTGTACATTAGACTGCAGGATACCGTTGCCTGCGGCACGCCATTCATCTATTTCCTGTGTATTTTGAAAGATACCGGCAGTTTTATAGCCCCAGAAATAACCGATAGGTTGGCCATTTTCTGCACGGTAGAATTCGCTGGCATTGTTGTACAACTCATCGCCTGCACCATGGATGATACCATCGCTGGTAGGAATGTTACCTACCTCATTCTTGTTGTAGGAACCGTTCAGTGAGATGTTATATTTAAAGTCCTTACCTAACGTGTCATCCCAAGTCAAAGCCAGTTCCACACCGGTGTTCTTTACATCGCCACCATTGATGTAAGGTGCGCCTGTACCAGCCGTATTCAGAATAGGAGCTGTGAGTAACCAATCCTTTGTTGTCTTCATATAGAAATCAAAGTTCACACCAAAACGGCTGTCGAAGAAGCGAGCGTCGAAGCCGATATTGGTCTGTTCAGAAGTTTCCCATGTCAACTTTTCATTGGCCAAACGGCTGGGATAAGCGCCCCAGTTGTTACCTAATGCCGCAGCTTCGGTAGACGAATTTTGATGCGAGTTACCGAAATAGTAATATATATATTGCGACGTGATAGGTGCTAAGTATTGGTAGTTATCAATGTTTTGGTTACCTACTTGTCCCCAGCTGACACGTAGCTTAAAGTAGTCGAGCCAGCTACGGGTACTTTCCATGAATTTCTCGTTGGTCATGATCCAGCCTGCGGAGATGGATGGGAAATAACCGTAACGATGGCCACGGGCAAACTTGGAAGAACCGTCGGCACGTACCGTAGCGTTCAGCATGTAGGTCTCTTTCCAGTTCCAACCAAAGCGGACGAAGTAAGAGACCGTACGGTTTTCATCCAATGGATAACCGCTGACACCTAAACCACTGGCAGTAGAAGAAGCTGTACCATTGCTGATGTAAGCATGTTCCCAATCGTCGAATCCTTCTTTCAAGGAAGAATTGCTACCACTTAAGTAAGTGCCATTGTATTGGTAGGACTCCATACCGATCAAGGCATTGAAGGCATGGTCATTAACTTTCCAGTCATAAGTAGCCGTATTGGTCCATGTAAGTTCCAATACATGCTGCATATTTTGGGTAACACTGGTATTAGTATTACGGCTTGTAGAACCGAATTGGTATATCGGGTTGAAGTTGCGGTATTCATTGGTACTGTAGTTAGCACCGAATACAGTACGAATTTTCAGGTTCTTGATGGGCTGCAATTCGGCATAAGCGTTGCCGGAGAAGAAGACGTTTTTGTTTTGATTATGGCGCATCATCATTAAACCATAAGGGTTACCGCTTTCCTGATTCCAATCGGAATTGGAGGTATCATTGTAGGGCATGTCGTAAATGTTGTTATCGCTGTAAATGGGAACAAATGGAGCAATTTCGTAAGCGCCACGCAACGAGTTATCGTATTGGCCGCCTACGCCGACACCAGTCTTATCACGGTAAACGAAGCTAACTTGTTCTCCCACCTTCAGTAGATTTTTGAATAACTTGTGCTCAGAGTTGATGCGGAAGTTGTAACGGGAGAAGTTAGACACGTCCTTACCGCCAACAATACCTTCCTGTGACATGTAACCCAACGAAATGGCATATTGGGAAACCGTTGAACCACCCGTAATACCAAGGGTATAACTCTGCATTTGAGCATTGTCTTCAAACATTTTGTCCAGCCAATCTACATCATAGAGATTACCGTTTGCATCATAAATAGACTTATAGCCGCTCCAATTATATCCAGAACCGGTAGAGTTGCGGTGCGACTCGTCCATAATCATCATGTACTGTTCGGTATTCAATAAGTTCACTTCTTTTGCCACGTTCTGTACACCGAAGTAACCGTCGAATGACACTACAGCCTTACCTTCCTTACCGTTCTTGGTCGTCACCAACACTACACCGTTGGCTGCCTGCGCACCGTAGATGGCAGCGGAAGCGGCATCCTTCAAGATGTCGATACTTTCGATGTCGGCAGGGTTCAGGTTGGAGATGTCACCGCGAACGCCATCAATCAGATACAATGGTTCAGCATTACCTATGGTACCCAAACCACGGATGCTAACCTTGAGGCTTTCACCCGGTTGGCCGGAAATAGAAGTGATGTTTACACCAGGTGTCTGTCCCTGCATGGCCTGCAAAGGATTGGTGGTGTTCAGCTCGGCGATTTTGTCGCCTTTTACCTGGACGGTGGCACCTGTCACTAACTTTTTCTTTTGGACACCATAGCCCACAACCACGACTTCGTCCAACATTTCATTGTCTTCTATCAGTACCACATTAATGATAGAAGATGTGCCTATCTTGATGGTTTGCGACTTAAAGCCAATGTAAGAGAAGACCAAGGTCTGCCCTTCGCTGGCTTGCACTGAGTATCGACCATCAAGGTCAGTGATACTACCGGTAGAATTTTCTTGTACTTGGACACTTACTCCAATCAAGGGAAAACCGTCCGTACCCGATGTTATTACTCCCGTAATCGTCTTTGACTGCAGAGGAGATGCTTGTACCGGAACTGCTTGTATACAAGCAAGTGTTAGTACGAGTGACAAAACTACGTTGCAAAAACATAAAATTACACTTTTTTTCATATGCATTTCTCACATTTTAATTATAAGGTTAATATTAAGGATAATACATTCTCTTTCGTGTTTTAGGGTTCACACAAAACTACTTTTCAACATATCTCTCACGTTGTATAGTGCAACAATCTTTAGAGAAAAAATGAAGAGCTTTATTTTAAGGATTCACGTGCTTCCCTATCGGGATCGTAAACCACCTCACAGACATCGTTGAGCATCATCGTGGCACCCTTCTCAGCTGTGTACTGTGGCCATTCGGGCAGGCCTGCACAATTGGGATTGCCGATGCGCATGAAGTTCAACAAAGCATCGGTCATTTTCATAGAAAGGTCGCGCGGACGCTTACCACCGCCTGTATGGGTAATCATTAAGTCGGTGTTCTTCAGCCAGAAGCAGATGTCCAGACAATGGAAGGCGCGCATGCGGCCGTCGAACAAGGGAGGATTCCAACCGAACCATGCCAAATAGACCGGGGCCTTTTGTGTCAGCTTCTGGTTGGCTGTAGCAATGACATTTTCACGTGAACTCAATATTAAACCAAGCAACTCGATAGGCTTTTTGTCTGGGAAGGCTTTGGCATAAGCGTCGACTATCTTGTCACCGTTCCCACCTTTCATCTGGTTTATCATTTCAACTAATTGTTTCTTGTCTATCTGCTCCAAAGTGGAGTTGTCACGACTCAGGGAAAATTCGCAATTGGTAGTGCAGAAAATCATTGGGATGTTGGCCGAGGGGGCTGAGGGATTGGTAAAAAATCCGCCCATAGGAATATGTGTACCGTCGGCGATAGGACCGAAGTTGCTGCGGCGACCGGTAATACCAGCTTGTTCGTTATACTTGGCCATAGCACGGTTTGCTAACTCAATATAGTCGAGCCACGGCATCTGCTGTAATTTATTTGCTTCGGAAGGCTTCAAGCCGGCTTCCTGCAAGATTACTTTGCCTACGGCTGCACTGTAATTCTTGTCAATGGCATCAGCAGAGTTTCCGCTCAAAGCTATGGCCTTGTGGATAAGCCCTTGCGTTTCGGGCATGGCCACCAGAGTACACACTTTGGAACCACCGCCCGATTGGCCAATGATAGTGACATTGTCGGGGTCTCCGCCAAATTGCCCGATATTGTTGTGTACCCATTTCAAGCCGGCGACCAGGTCGAGAATGCCCACATTGCCCGATGCTTCGAATCCCTTACCGGCCACCGAAAGATCGGAAAACCCGATAGGCCCCAAACGATGATTGATGGATACGAACACGATGTCACCATAACGGCTGATATTTTCGCCATTATAACCATCTTGTTCAATACCATTACCGTTGGTAAAGCCGCCTCCATGTAGCCACACCAGCACGGGACGCTTCTTGTTATCCGTCAGTCCGGGCGTCCAAATATTTAACATAAGGCAGTCTTCGCTTACATCATAATAGTTCCAATGGTCTACAAGCGTGCTGTAACTGTTGCGATACTTCCCCTTGGTCTTTTGTGGGGCTGTGTCACCCCAGAATACAGCAGGTCGAATGCCTTCCCACGGTTCGGGTTCTCGAGGAGGCATGAAGCGGTTCTCACCCGCCGTGCTTGCCCCGTAAGGCACTCCACGGAAATTGTAGATACCCTTTAATATAAAGCCCTTCACTTTGCCGTATTGGGTCTGAGCTACGGCAATGTTATCACCAATGAACAATTGTTGTTCATCATTGTTTTCCTCTGTGCTCTGCTTGGCCTGGTTGGAGCAAGCTAAAATGCCGCACAGCAAAACGCTTCCTACACATAGTAAGGAAACCGTCTTCAACTTCATAATACCAGATTTACTTATTCGCATAACATTTGGTCTTTTATCGCCCCAAATGTGGTGAAAATCGTTTGTATAATGTTATCAAAATCTTTAATTGATTTATCAAAATCTACTTAATGTTGTTTAAAGCGTATGATTTCAACATTGAGACAAGTCTTTGCCTATATATTCCTAATAAGCCTTTCTTACTTGTATCCACCCATCACTAACCGCTAATCTCTAAGTTGGAACCCCATTTATTGCTCATGTACTTTTTGACAAAAGCAAGGATATATTTTGATTATCGCTCGTTTTATATAATTTTGTACAGAGAAAAAGAATACTGATGTTTCACGTGAACCTTAAATGACATACTACTTGTATGAAAAAACTCAAACTGCAATGGAAAGGTATTTATGCCTTATTACTGATGTTGTGGTCTGTACCCCTGCCAGCCCAGTTTCCGCTGGTAGAACAGATATCAAGTAACTTCATTACTTCGTTTGCCGAAGATCCCAAAGGCTACATCTGGATAGGGACCAATCACGGGTTGAACCGTTTCAGCGGTTCGAATTATACTGTATATTATGCGCAAGAAGAGTCCACAGCGCTCAATAGCGACTATGTGGATAATTTAATGTTTGATGCCAATAACCGTTTGTGGATGTCAAATGAATGCGGATTGTGCGTGTGGGAGGATGGTATATTCAGACATCCGCAACAGGTAGGCTTCAATCCCATAGGGCGTGTGCTGGATCTGGATAACGAGTGGCTCATTATTACTGATCGTAAGGGGGTGGCCAAGGTGAACAAGCAGACGCTGAAAGAGGAAAAATATTATCTACAACCAGGCATGAGCATAGTCGGTGCTATTACCATTTCCAGTCAAAAGCAAGTGTGGACGGCCAACGCTAGGCACCATGCCACAGATATTTATATATTGGACAGAGACTTGAACTTGTTGCGGACGCTGAATGGCTCTAAGGATACCTATATAGAAAGTATTGTGGAAGACGCCAGCCACCACATGTGGGTGACTACAAGTAAAGGATTATTGTGTTATGACGCAAAGACGTGGGAAGAACTGCTTTTACCTACTGACTTTATGGAGGCTACACAGAACAAAAAAATACACTTCGTGCTTCCTTATTGGCAAAACTTCCTGCTGATAGGTATTTCGGGTGAGGGAATGTACCGTTACGATGTGGCTCGACGGGTGTTGACACGTATCCATGTGCAGCAACAGTTGAAGGGGGATAGATATGTCTGTTTCATCGATACAAACAACGGAATATGGCTGTCTGATCAAGAGAACGACTTTCACTATTATCCCGAAAAGGCAGCCTTTAACAATTTGTCGTCCATCTTCGAACGCTTGGAAGACCCCTTCGTGAAAAATCTTTTGTTCGACTATGAGGGCTATTTGTGGATGCGCTCCTCGCACGATATTGCCAGTTATGATATAGGTGGTGATAAGATAGCTTTCCACTTGGCAGATGGTGGCCTTTACGGGCATATTTTTATTGACTCGAAGAATAGGTTGTGGGTCATCCGGAACCGTTCGGAGGTGCGGCAGTATGCTATCCGGGAGGGGAAAATCGTACGGGAAGAGAACCATTATACCTTCCCGGCCAATGTGTTTTCCATCAGTGAAGACAAGGAAGGACGTATTTGGGTTACGCTGGCTGATAGATTTGCCACGCTGGCGGCCGACGGGAAGTTCACTTACCGGTATGCACCGGGCAGCATTTCGTTTTCGCAGTTGCAGACATTGCGCCCATCGGGTACAATGATTCTCTATACGGTGGCCAACGGTATCTATAAATTTGGTGAAGACCAACAGTTCATCCCGTTGGATTCTCTTTATTTGCCCAACCCGAATTCACTTATTATCGATAGGAACAATACGTACTGGATAGGGACTTACAATACCGGGCTGGTGCATTACGACCCACGCACACAATGGCTGGAGCGGTTTGATTTATCGTCGGGACTGATAGACAACAGCTTGAAGGCAGTAATCGAAGACAAGGAAGGGAACATCTGGTTTAGTTCGTCTACGCATATAGGAAAGTATGATGTGCAGGAAAAAACATTTTCTTATTTATATGATAACTACTTCTGCAAGGGGAAGCTGTATGCGCTGAATTGTGCGGCAGTGGCACCAGACGGTACCTTGTTTTTCGGAGGCTCGGGTGGCATTACAGTCATTTATCCGGATGTACCCATCGAGAAAGAACCAGATATCCCGCTGAATCTGGACATGATATTGGTGAACGGGGGAATACATAATAAGAGCGAGGAAAAACTATCGTTGTCTTATCGGGAGAATACAGTTACGTTCTACTATTCGGCATTAAAGTTAGAGGCGGGTTCTCTGCTGAACTATGCCTATATGCTAGAGGGCTTCGACAAGAACTGGATTGACGCTGGTTCCAACAAGCGGGTGGCCTATTCCAACCTGCCTACCGGAAAATATACGTTCAAGGTGAAAGCTCGCATACTGAGCGGAGAGTGGTGCAAGAACGAACTGACCAAGGAGGTGGTTGTTCACCCTGCACCATGGGCTACGCCCTTGGTTATTGTGTTATACTGGCTGGTCGGTATCGGGCTGGTGCTACTGGTCATCCGGCTAATTATACGTTGGCGGACACAAGAGGAGAGACTGGCATTGGTCAAGTACCAAAGGGAGATAAATCAGGCACACATAGACTTTGTGACCAACATTTCGCACGAAGTACGTACACCGCTAGCCATGGTATATGCCCCGTTGAAAGAACTGGCGAAAGAAAACAATCTGAATGAACATGAGCGTGGCTTGGTGGATATCATGTTGCGCAATGCCGACCGCTTGTTGCGGCTTGTGAAGCAGTTGCTTGACCCCAAGGAAGGTGAGAAGGACGAGAAGCAACTCCGGGTTGCCGTGGTAGACCCGGTAGCTTTCGTTCAGGCACAGATAGCGAACTTCCGGTTTATTGCCCACGAAAAAGGGCTGACGATAAACATGCACGCTGAACAGAAGCAGGATACGGTGGCTTGTTTTGATACGGAGAAGGTGGAAAAGATATTTTATAACTTGCTCAGTAACGCCATTAAGTACACACCTGAAGGGGGGAGTATCGACATTACTGTGGAAAGCGACGGGAAAAACGTACAAATATGCGTGGCCGATACGGGACAAGGTATTTTGCCCGAAAAACAGAAACAACTGTTTGATCGCTTTGAACGGTTGGGAGCTGATAAGAAATACCCCAATGTGAATGGTAAGGGCATCGGTCTGAATTATGCGCAATATTTGGCACACCTGCATAAGGGAAACATAGACTACACTTCCAAGCACCCTCAGGGGGCTTGCTTCACTCTTAGTATCCCACAATCGCTGACAGCATATAGTCCCGAGGAACGGGCACAAGACAATGAGTACAAGATACCCATACCGGCAGTCGAGACGAATGCCGTAGAAAAAGTAGTCTCTAAGGAGAACACGCTGTTCATTGTAGAAGACGATCAGGAGGTGCGCGAATACCTGCGAGTGCTGTTGTCGCCAGATTACAATATCGTTGTCGTGGAAAATGGAGAGGAAGCCATAGACAGATTAGAGATGGAGTTGCCTGAACTGATTGTGAGTGATGTGGTCATGCCTCGGAAAGACGGCTACGAGTTGTGCAAGACTATCAAGACAAGTGCCGATTGGGGGCGTATTCCCGTTATTCTGCTAACGGCAAAGAACGATATGGACAGCAGTATCAAAGGACTGGATTGTGGTGCTGATGCCTACGTGGGCAAGCCCTTCGACCCCTTCTATCTGAAAGCCGTCATAAACAATCTGTTGGAAAACCGTAAACGGATGCAATGGATTGTGCAAAACCTCACCTCGGAAAGCCTACCGAGGGGAGAGGCGCGAGAAGCGATACTTAATGAACAAGACCGTCAGTTTTTGGAGAATTTGCACACGTTGCTGGACAAGCACTTGGATGACGAGGCATTCGGCATTACCTCGCTGGCAAAGGAAATGCTGATGAGCTACAGCAGCTTGTATGCCCGAGTCAAGTCGTTGACGGGACAAACACCGCAGAACTTTCTTATCACTTATCGCATGAACACGGCTATGCAACTGCTGCAGACGGGCAAATACACTGTGAGCGAAGTGTGTTACAAGGTGGGAGCTTCTTCGCTGGCCAACTTCTCGCGCAGCTTCAAGCGGCAGTTTGGTGTTCCGCCCAGTGAAGTATAATTTGTGTCATCAATCTCCCGTTGCTGAGGCTGCCTACTGATGGGCACAGCGAAGAAGCGAGGATTATCGAAAGCCCGAATAAGGCGATGGGATAATGCATTGCCACTGCAAAGCAAGTGCATGCTTTTTGCAGTGCTACTGCATTCAGCTTTGCAGTGGCGCTGCAACACATATGCAGTGTCACTGCAGCATATATGCAGTAGCGCTGCAACACGTTTGCAGTCACACTGCAGCAGATGTGCAGCGACGCTGACCCGGTAGGTGTGTACGGGATTGTATCATGTTTCGTTAAGAAGATATTATAAAGTATCCTTTGAATGTCGTATTTTTGTCTATCCGTAATTTAGAGTAGTCAAAGAAAACTATGAAACACACTCGTATGAAACTAAAAACAGCGGTAAAGAACCTTCATGAAGGCTGGAAATTCCGGCAGGCGAGACTGACCAATTGGTATCCGGCTACAGTTCCGGGAGTAGTCCACACAGACTTACTGCAGAACAAGATTATTGAAGACCCGTTTTTCCGGTTGAACGAACGGGGATTGCAATGGATTGACAAGGAAGACTGGGTTTATGAAACTTGCTTTACTCTTGCTGCCGACATGATGCGGAAAGAGAATATGGAGCTTGTGTTCGAGGGGCTGGATACTTACGCTGACGTTTATTTGAATGATGAATGTATACTGAAAGCGGACAATATGTTTCGCCGCTGGTCTATCCCCGTTAGGCAGTACATCAGGGAGGAGAATAATATATTGAAGGTGTACTTCCATTCGCCGGTAAAGATAGACGTCCCCAAATGGGATGCACTTCCCTACCAGTATCCGGCATCCAATGACCAGTCTGAAAACGGGGGCTTGTTCAACAAGAAGATAAGCATTTTTGCCCGTAAGGCAGGTTATCATTATGGCTGGGACTGGGGGCCGCGTCTGGTTACCTCCGGCATCTGGCGTCCGGTGTATATCAGGGCTTGGAGCGATTTGAGAATCAACGATGTGTTTATCGAGCAGAAGGAAGTCGGTGCAGGCAGGGCCGTGATTGCCGGACATGTGGAGCTGGATGCCGATAAGGATATGGACGGAGTGCTGGTCACGATAACAGACGAGGCTACCGGAAGAGTGCTTGGCGAGTGGCAAGCGGATTTGAAGCGAGGCACCAATCGGGTGACCGTTGATTTTGTCCTTCACAAGCCGAAGTTGTGGTGGAGTAATGGACTGGGGGAGCCTTTCCTTTATCGTTTCCGTACGGATATCATTGCAGGTGGGGAATTGTTGGACTCTAAAACCGAAAGGGTGGGCATACGCTCTTTGAAGGTGGTACATCAGCCGGATAAGGACGGGCATACTTTCTATATAGAGCTGAACGGGCGTCCGGTTTTTGCCAAAGGAGCCAATTACATCCCTTCGGATAACTTCCTGCCGCGCGTCACTCCCGAGAATTATAAAAAGACGATTCTCGATGCCGCCGGTGTAAACATGAATATGTTGCGTGTCTGGGGCGGAGGTATCTATGAGAACGATGTCTTCTATGATTTGTGTGATGAGCATGGAATTATGATTTGGCAGGACTTCATGTTTGCCTGCAGCATGTATCCGGCAGAAGGCGCCCTGCTCGATAATATCCATCAGGAGGCGGTGGACAATGTGAAACGTTTGCGCAATCATGCTTGCATTGCTTTGTGGTGTGGAAATAATGAATGCCAGGATGCCTGGCTGGGCTGGGGCTGGAAGCGTGAGATAGAACGGCAGAACAAGGAATATGCCGACAAGATTTGGGCACAGTACCGGCAGCAGTATCATGTCACCTTACCCGGGGTGGTCAGGGAGTATGCACCCGGAACCTTCTATTGGCCTTCTTCTCCGTTCGCATTCGAGGGAGAGATGTCCGGTACTACTGACGGGGACCGCCACTATTGGAGTGTCTGGCATGGTAAAGCACCCATTTCTGATTATGACAGCGAGAAATCCCGCTTTTTCAGCGAGTACGGCTTTCAGTCTTTTCCAGAGTTCGACTCCGTCAAGCGCTATGCTCCTTACCCCGAAGACTGGGATATACGTTCCGAGGTGATGATGTCCCATCAGCGTGGTGGCGACCATGCCAACGGGCTGATTGAGACTTACCTGTTGAATGAATATAAAAAACCGCGTGATTTCCGGGCATTCCTTTATATGAACCATGTGCTGCAGGGAGATGCCATCAAGACGGCCATCGAGTCGCACCGCCGCCAAATGCCGTATAATATGGGGACGCTTTTCTGGCAGCACAACGACTGTTGGCCCGTAGCTTCCTGGGCGAGCCGTGACTATTACGGACGCTGGAAGGCGCAGCACTATTATACTCGCAAGGTCTATGATGACATCCTGATTTCTCCGGTAGTGGAGGGGGATGATTTGAAAGTATATGCAGTGTCCGACCGCTTGGAGAATACTTCCGGCCGGCTGCAGCTCCAGGTCTGCCGGTTCGACGGAACCGTGGTTTATCACTGGGACAAATCTGTCGGCATTTCCGGTAATGACAGCCGTGTCTGTTTTTCCGCACCGTTTGCCAAGCTGCTGGAGGGGGCAGGTAGAGGAACGGTATATGTCCGCGTAGACTATACGGACAAATCGGGCAGGGTGTACCATAACAACTACTGTCTGGGCAAGCAGAAGGATATGGATTATCCGAAGGTGGATTTGCAGACTGAAGTCCGTTCCATTGAAGGTGGATATGAAGTGATGGTTTCGGCAGACAAGTTTGCCCGTGCCGTATGCTTGTCCGTTGCCGACAATGAAAGTGTGTATAGCGACAATTATTTTGATGTCCAGCCGAAGAGCAGCGTGCAGGTGCAGGTCAGGACGCGATTGTCTGCCGAAGCGTTCAACGGTTCGTTGAGGCTGACTTGCCTGAACAATGAATTCTGATACTCGCCATCCGGACGTTGGCATGCTTCTTCCGTCCGGATGTTTTTTACATAAAGATAATATGCTGCTTCAGTATAGCTGATATTTGTGTCCTCAGCTGATTGGCATTGATAGGTTTAGCCATATATGCGTCGAAGCCGTTTTCCATGACCTGCTGTTCATCAGAAGCATAGGCAAATGCGGTGACGGCTATGATGGGGACTTGTGTAGAGTATTTGCGTATTTCCCTGGTCGCTTCGTAACCATTCATCACCGGCATGTTGATGTCCATCAAAATAAGCTGCGGGTCGTATTCCCTGAACATACTCACGGCTTCCTGCCCATTCCATGCATGTATCAGATTGTAGTCTTTTCGTAGGATGGACTCAATCAACCGGAAGTTGCTGTCATGGTCTTCGGCAACCAAGACGGTGATTTTCTGCTTTTTTACTTTTATAGGTTCGGTCTTGCTTTCTGCCTGCCAGATGCGGCTTGTCGGCACATAGGGGAGGGTGAACCAGAAGGTAGAGCCTTCGCCGGGCTTGGAAGTCAGTCCGATATTGCCTCCCATGTGCTGTACCAACATCTGGCAGATGGATAATCCCAGTCCGGTGCCTTGGGCAAAATTGTTGAGCTTGACAAAGCGGCCGAATATGCTCTCTTGTTTGTCTTCGGGGATACCGCATCCCGTATCGGATACGTAGAAATAAAGCATCTTGTCGTCTTGCAGCTTGTAGCCAAAACGGATACTGCCTTCTTGGGTAAACTTGATGGCATTGGTCACCAGATTGATGACGAGTTGAGACAAGCGGTTACGCTCGGAATGAATGTGGCATTCGGGCAGTCCGGGCTCAAAGGAGAGGGTGACATTCTTTTCGGGCGATAGCTTCAGGCAGAGCAAACTTTCCAGCTCTCTCATCACTTTGTTCAATTCAAAATCCGTATCAATGAATTCCATTGTGCCTGCTTCTATCTTTGACAAGTCCAGAATGTCACTGATGAGTTGCAGCAGCAAAGTATTGTTGTTCTCAATGATGCTGACGTATTCTTGTTTTTCTTCCTCCTCTTCGGTGGAAGCCAATATTCCGGAGAATCCCACAATGGCATTGAGCGGCGTACGGATTTCATGGCTCATGTTGGCGAGGAATGCGGATTTCAGTTTATTCGACTCTTCCGCACGGTTCTTGGCGGAAACCAGTTCCGTCTCCATCTTTTTCCGTTCGGTGATAACCAGCGAAGAGCCCACCAGGGTCAGCGGCTTATTGTTCTCGTCGTAGGTTTCTACGGCGGCCTGGGCCTCCACCCAGTCGAAGTGTTTGTGTCCGTCGGCATGATTGATGACGCGGTATTCCTCCTTGACTTTCTGGATACGTCCCTCAATCAGGTCTGTATAGGCTTGTTTCACTTTTTCCAGGTCTTCCTTGTGTATTTTGGAGAAATACTGGCTGTCGGGTACGGACAGCTGTTCATCGTCCATGATACCGGCATTATTGCTGAGCTCTATCGGCTTGTTGACATCGCAGAGTATGGTGTGTGTCCGGAGGTTCCATTTCCATGGTACGATGTTGGCAACGTCGAGTGCCATGGAAAGTTTCCGGTTTGTCGACCTCAACTGTATTTGGGTGTGGTGCAACTCGGTGCTGTCAACGCAGAAGACGTGCATGTATTCGCCATTGTCGCTTGCCTTGACTACAATGTCGTAGAAAGTGTCTATCTTCTTGTAATAATAGGGGAAAGTTACGGAACGTTTCTCCTTCAATGCGATATTCATGAAATGGAGGAACTCGTTCATGGATTCGGGAAATAATTCGCTTCCCCGCTTGCCGACAGCCTCTTTGCGCATGATAAATCTGTCTTCGAAGAAATTGTTGACATCTATATATAAGGTGTCAGTAATGCGCCCTTTTTCATCTTTTATAAGTTTCTCATACATGTATAGGATGGGCATGTTGTTTATCAGATTTCGGTATTTGAGATTGCTGTCCAGTTGTTGCTGCTGTAATCTTTTGATTCTACTCAGTGACTGTAGGCGGAGATATTGGAAAAAGAACAGCAGAGTTATGATTGCGGCAGTGATACTGATAATGACATATTCGTACTTCTCCCAGAAGGTGGGAGGCATGTTGTAGAATATGGTACCCTTGGGGCATAGCTTCGGATTCAGGTCACGCTGCAGAAGGGATTTATAGTTGAATACGGGGGCTCCGTCGTCGGGATAGTATAACGGGATGTTGCGTGCCGGGGTACCATCCAATATCTTGTGGATGGTTTCCAGTAGCCGGGCATTATATTTCTCTTTGTTGTAAATGTAGCCGCCTACAATCCCCCCTTCTTCTTCAATACCGATGGCCCTTAGCGAAAACAAAGGGATGGGGGCGGTAGAGATGACCCGGTGGGAATTACTCCTCATGATATTGTCATGGGGAGAGCTCTTGTACAGCCAGGATGAAAAGATGACTCCGGTAGTATGGGGATTCACGTGGTTCAGTATATTGAAAAGGCTGTCCGTTCGGATGTCCTTCGCACTAAGGAACTGGTAATCCAACTCCGGATACTTTTCACGGATAATCTCGGACAAGTCATAGTCGTTCTGCTGGCAGATGTATGTTTCATCCCCTATATACATGACCTTATCCATTTTGGGGATGAGTTGCTTCATGAGTTGCAGGTTCTCGTTCAGGTATACACTGGATTGCATTAAGGTCAGATTGTACTTCTTCTGTAGGTCACTGATGGGAATACGCTCTGTGCGGGGCAGGGCGTGCTCGCGTATCATTGTTTCCTTAGGACCGGTATAATCCCTCTCACCACATAATATCATGGGGATATCGGGCCACTGCCGGTTCAGTTCATCGCACATGATGAAACTTCCGCATCCGATAAGCACGATAAGTTTAGGGTTCTTGTAACTCTTGAACAAGCTCTCTTTGAATGTCTTCAGTTTATTTTCCTCGTCAAGTGTCAGCATTTTCATGTGTGCGGTGTATACTCCGATGTGGCTGTTCTGTGATGCCATGTTCACAATGGAGGTGATGAAATCATTACTCCAGGGATTGGCTTCTGTATAAGTGTTGATTATCAGAATATCGTCGACGTCTGTTGCGGGAGATTTTCCATATAGGGTGTCTGTGCAGGTGAACGAGCAGAGTATTGCAATTACTGTTCCCAGTATGTATTTCATATCCTTTGGACCGTTTTAATGTTTGCTATTGTGAAAATTCTTACAAATGTAGGGGTTTCCCGGTGGATAGACAAAGAAAAAGATGAATTTAAGCGGGATATGGAAAAATAAAGCGGAGCAACATATTGAAATGTCACTCCGCTTCTCATTGAGATGTTGAAAGATGTGTTTTCAGGAGATTTAGTTGTTTTCTTTTTTAATGTCTATGGTCATGAACCGTTCACCGTCATATAGACTTTTGACGCGGATGTTCAGTCCTTTTTTCTCTTTCAGTTGTTCCGCTATATTGTCCAGCTTGAAGGAGGCCAGTCCGGTGCCCAGTGTGAGCTGGCTGTCATTGTAGGCATTGTGGCGGAATTCGAGATTGACGTAATCCAGTTTGTCGTTCTCGCCGGTGGATGCTTCGTTGATGACCAGGTTCAGCATGTGCTTCTTATCTTCGTTGTTACTGTGGTAGAATTGATACTTGATGTTCAGATACTCACCCGTAATCCATAAATCCGTGGCGTTGATGTTGTCGTCTCCGATACTGTCTGCCTTTTCGGCAGGCATGGAGTAGATGTCTTTGGTCAGAATGTTTTCGATGTGCTTTATTTGGGCATTATATTCGTAGCCTGGAAGTTTCTCTTCCAGTTCGCGGAAGTAGATGAAAGCCCTCTGGCCGTCTATTACGGCATAGTTGTGAACATAGGTTGTGTCACTGGGATATAGTTTACTGCCTTCGTCCAGTGAGAAATAGTAGTCTTTTCCTTCGATGACCTTCACCGTACCTACGGCGAACAAAGTGTCATATTCGTCATCCCAATCGTCCAGGCATGATTGCAATACAATGGCAGTCAGGAATAAAAGCATGGATGCTGCCAATGTCATTCTCAGTTTCTTCATAAGTGGTAGGTTTTAGCTCTTTTTCTGTTTAAAACTTATTTTTGCATTCAGAAAATGCGGTGAAAAGCTAAATACTGCGTAGTATACTGTTAAAGAAATGAAAGTATGATTTTCTTCTCTGCCTGATGCAGTATTTTTGCGCCGATTGCATTTATAGGGTAAACACGTGTTAAAAGAGAGAATGGAAGAACAGGAATTGGCAGAACGCTGTAGGCAAGGAGACAATCTTGCCCGCAAAGAACTGTATGAGTGCTATGCGGGACGCATGCTCAGCGTATGCCTCCGTTATGCAGGTGACCGGGAGACTGCCCAAGACCTGATGCATGACGGTTTTCTGAAACTTTTTGATTCTTTCGATAAGTTCACTTGGCGGGGAGAGGGTTCTCTGCGGGCATGGATGGAACGCGTAATGGTGAATACGGTGTTGCAGTATTTGCGGAAAAATGATGTGATGAATCAGTCATCGGCCTTGGAGAATGCACCCGAAGCTTATGAGGAACCGGAAGGTTCGTCAATAGATGTCATTCCTCAAAAGGTACTGATGCAGTTTATCAGTGAATTGCCTGCCGGCTATCGTACCGTATTCAACTTATATATTTTTGAAGAGAAATCCCATAAGGAGATTGCTCGACTATTGGGAATTAATGAAAAATCCTCTGCCTCGCAGTTGACGCGTGCTAAAGCGACTTTAGCGGCAAAAGTACGTGAGTGGATGAAAAGAAATGATTAAATGAAGGAACGTATGGAAGATGAATTGTGGTTGAAAAAGATAAAGGATAAGCTGGAAGACTATTCCGAACCGTTGCCGGTTGCCGGATGGGAGCGGTTGGAAAAGGAATTGTCCCTTTCCGGAACTCCGATAACCGGATCGCATAGGATGATGCCTTTCCGTCGCTGGGCGGTGGCTGCGGCAGCTGTGCTGCTGGTGGCAGTATCGTCCGTCAGTCTGTGGCTGTTGCAGAGTCCGGTAGGGAATGAAATGCGGCATACGTCAGTGCCTGCTTTGGCTGTGGCTCCGGATGTCTTGCCGGAACAGACGATGCCTACCGTACAGACTAATTCCATAGAGCCTGCCTATCGGGCACATGGAAATGCATCGGTACGGGATAGGGAGGCAAGTCGCCCTTTGGTTGCACAAGATATTAGAATACCGGTTGACGATGAGCGGCAGGAGGAAATGTTGCCGGTTGAAACTGCAGATGAGGCTGTCGGTATTGGGCAGCAGGCGGAAGAGCCGGTAATGGAAGATACGGACCATGAGACCACAATGCAGGCAGAGGAACCGGAGAGAACAAGGAAAGACCGCTATCGTCCGTCAGGCCGGGACAAACTGCATCTTCCGGAAAGAAACAGTTCTGGTAGGGATACTAAAGGATGGGCGGTTGGCTTGTCCGTTGGAAATACGGGAGGTTTTTCATTGGCGAATGAAGGGGAAGCGAATGTCATGTCGGACTACATGCCTGGAAGTCCTATTTATGGCGGTAACGTAGATTTATCCTCTACGGCCAATGGTATTGTTACCATTCCCGACGGGCAGGAACTGGTTTTCAAGGATGGTATGCCCTATCTGCAAAGACGCGAAAAGGAGATTGCGGATATAGACCATAAACAACCGCTCAGTTTCGGTGTTTCGGTGCGGAAAAACTTGGCGAAGGGTTTCTCTGTGGAAAGCGGGCTGACGTATACCTATCTTGCTTCTGACGTAAGGTATGAGGGCAGCTCGGAAAAGATAAGCCAGAAGCTGCATTATATTGGCATTCCGATACGGGCCAACTGGAACTTTGTGGATACAAAGAACTTTACGATGTATGTTTCGGCGGGGGGTGCCATTGAAAAATGTGTGTATGGCAAGATTGGTACTGAGAGTGAGACTGTGAAACCGGTACAGCTTTCTGTCATGGGTGCTGTCGGTGCCCAGTATAACATAAGCAATAGGGTTGGCTTGTATGTGGAACCGGGAGTATCCTATTTCTTTGATGACGGTTCGTCGATACAGACTATACGCAAGGAGAACCCGTGTAACTTTACGTTGCAGGCCGGCATACGTCTTACTTATTGATGGCAGGACAGACATGTTTTTGTCCACTTTCTTGTAGATTCTGAATTTTCTTAATAACTTTCGGCCGTGTTTCTTCGTTGGTGGATGAAGGGACACGGTTTTTTATTGATTGAGAAGAAAGAAAGTAGGTCGGGACATGCCCGGCAATATAACAAACACGTAGTAAAATAGACAAAATGAAGATTAATAAGAAAGTAGCCTTAAGCGGGCTATTGCTTTGTTGTGCAATCACGGCAAAAGCACAAGTGTGTATTACTCCCCAGGCGGAACAACGTGCCAGGGAGTTGGTTTCTCAAATGACTCTGGAAGAAAAAATCGATTACATTTCCGGTCCCAAATCTTTTTATATCCGTGCTGTGCCCCGGCTTGGCATACCCGAAATCAGGATGGCCGATGGTCCGCAAGGCATACGTAACAATACTCAAAGTACCTTGTATCCTTGTGGCATCTTGTCGGCTTCGACATGGAACCGTAAGTTGGCCAGAGAACTGGGACATGGTTTGGCCCGGGATGCAAAGGCCCGTGGGGTAAGTATTCTGTTGGGGCCCGGAGTCAATATCTACCGTTCTCCTCTATGCGGGCGAAACTATGAGTATTTTGGTGAAGACCCTTATCTGATGGGCGAAACAGCCAAAGAATATATCTTGGGAGTGCAGGAAGAGGGAGTCATGGCTACGGTGAAGCATTTTGCAGCCAATAACCAGGAGTGGAGCAGACATCATGCCAGCTCGGATGTGGATGAACGCACGTTGCAGGAAATTTATTTTCCCGCGTTCCGAAAAGCTGTGCAGGAAGCAGGAGTAGGAGCGGTCATGGATAGCTATAATCCGCTGAACGGGGTGCATGCCACCGAAAACAGCTGGCTGAACATTGATGTATTACGCAAGCAGTGGGGATTTAAAGGTATCTTGATGTCCGACTGGACATCTGTATATTCCGGTGTGGGAGCCGCTAATGGAGGGTTGGATTTGGAAATGCCCGTCGGTAAATTCATGACCAGGGAGATTCTTATTCCGGCAATAGAGAATGGTATCGTGAAGGAAGAGACCATTGACGCCAAAGTCCGGCATATACTCCAGACATTGATTGCTTTTGGAGCACTTGATACTCCGAGAGAAGATAAATCTATCGATAAAGACAATGCACAGTCTAAGGAAATTGCACTTGACTTGGCGAGGGAAGGAGTAGTGTTATTGAAAAATGACAACGGTACGTTGCCTTACCGGAACGGTAGAACATTGGTAATCGGGCCTAATGCCGATATTATTCCCACAGGAGGGGGAAGCGGATTTGTCACCCCTTATTCGGTAGTGTCGCTCTATGACGGTATGGTTCAGTTGAAGGGCGGCAGACAGATAGAGCTGCTGTCTGACAGCCTTCTTTATAAGGATATGTCCCAACAGATTTATACGGATGACAGTTTTACGCAAAACGGTTTTAAGAGCGAATATTATAATACTCGTAATCTTACCGGAGAGCTCTTTCAGGCTGCCATAGAGCCTGCCATAGACTATGCCTGGAAATACGGTGCACCGTTCGACGGCATGCCGGTAGATCAGTTTTCTGCCCGTTGGACGGGAGTTTACAAGGCTGACAAGGATGGAACTGTCAAGTTCCAGCTGGCTGGCGATGACGGATACCGTCTGTTTGTAAACGATAAGCTGATTACCGGAGATTGGGGGAACCATTCATTCAGTACCCGCAGTGCATTTATGCAGGTCAGTGCAGGGGAGATATACCGGTTGCGTATTGAATATTTTGATAATGTGGGTGAGGCGACTGTCAGTTTCCAGGCAGGAATGATGGATGAGGAGCGTTTGGCCTCTTCACTGAAGCATGCCAGGAATGTTATTGTATGTGCCGGGTTCAACAGCAGTACAGAAGGTGAAGGGTTCGACCGTCCGTTTGCATTGTCATACGGGCAGGAATATCTCATTAATAAAGTGGCTTCACTTCATGATAATGTGACTGTGGTGGTGAATGCCGGAGGTGGAATAGATTTCCGCAATTGGGGGCAGAATGTACAAGCTATTTTGATGGCATGGTATCCGGGGCAGGAGGGTGGAAAGGCCCTTGCCGAAATCATTACGGGCAAGCTTTCGCCAAGTGGCAAACTGCCGGTCAGCATCGAGGAAAAATGGGAAGATAATCCGGTATATGGTAATTATTATGACAATCGCAATGTACCTCATAAACGGGTGCAGTATGCCGAAGGTGTTTTCGTAGGTTATAGGGGATATGACCGGAACGGAAAGCAGCCGCTCTATCCTTTCGGGTATGGACTGTCATACAGTAGTTTTGAATACAGTAATCTGAGTGTTGAGAAGACGGGGGGAAACCGGGTTACAGTAAGCTTTGACATCAAGAATACCGGAAAGATGGATGCTGCAGAAGCGGCTCAGGTATATGTGCGGGATGTGGAATGTTCTGTTCCGCGTCCATTGAAGGAGTTGAAAGGCTACGATAAGGTTTACTTGAAGAAGGGTGAAACCAAGCGCGTTCGGATATTGCTGGATGAGGAAGCCTTTGCCTACTATGATGTGGAATCACATCGGTTTGTAGTGGAAAAGGGGACTTTTGAGATTCTGGCAGGTCCTTCTTCGGCTGATTTGCCATTGAAGGCAACTGTTGTTTTATGATAAAATAAATATCAAAACAAGAATGGTGGTATGAAAAAGATAATAATACTGATGGTTTGTCTGTGGGGACTTGGTAACACCTTTACCTTGGCACAAACTACGGAGAAGGAGAAATTCATCTTAGGCTTGATGAAGCAGATGACGCTGGACGAAAAGATAGGCCAGCTTGCACAATGCACCTACCGGGAGAATTTTACCGGACCCGACGGTGGAAATATTCCTAAGGAAGAATACGTACGGCAAGGCAGAATAGGCTCTATGCTGAATGTGATAGGAGTAAAGGATATACGCCGTTATCAAGAGCTTGCTTTGCAATCGCGTTTGCGCATTCCTTTAATTTTCGGACTGGATGTTATCCACGGCTATCGTACCGGATTTCCGCTTCCGCTTGCTGAGGCTGCAAGTTTCGATTTGGCCATGATTGAGGAAGCTGCACGCTACAATGCTTTGGAAAGTGCCGCCGATGGTTTGAACTGGGTTTTTGCCCCGATGGTGGATATTTCGTGGGACGCACGTTGGGGACGCGTCATGGAAGGGGCCGGTGAGGACCCTTATTATGGTTCTCGGGTAGCGGAGGCGCGTGTCAGAGGCTTGCAAGGAGACGATTTGGCGGACACGACGACTGTCATGGCATGTATGAAACATTTTGCCGGATATGGTGCACCGATAGCAGGAAAGGAGTATAATAGTGTGGATATGTCAATGGGCCACTTTGCCAATTTTTATATGCCTCCCTATAAGGCGGCCATAAAGGCAGGAGCAGCTACCGTGATGAGTGCTTTCAATGATTTTAATAATATTCCTTGTACTGCCAATGATTTCTTGCTCAACCGGCTATTGAGAGAGCAGTGGGGATTTAAGGGATTTGTTGTGTCCGATTATAATTCGGTAGAGGAATTGGTGAACCACCGTTATGCTGCTGACAAGAAAGATGCCGCAGCCAAAGTGCTGAATGCTGGTCTGGACATGGAGATGGTAAGTACCTGCTACTTGACTTATCTGAAGGAGCTTGTTCAAGAAGGGAAAGTAAAGGAGAGTGTGCTTGATGATGCAGTACGGCGTATTTTGGAGAAGAAATATGAGTTGGGATTGTTTGAGGACCCTTTTCGCTACTGTAATCCGGAAAGAGCAGCCAGAATACTCAATGCACCCGAAGTCCGCAATGCTTCGCTCCGTATGGCCGAGCGTTCCGTTGTATTGCTGGAGAATAGGGAATCTGTGCTTCCGTTGACGGCACAGACGAGGAAGATAGCCTTGATAGGAGGACTCTCAAAATCCCAATACGATATGGCAGGCGCTTGGGCCGCCACTACGGACCGGAGCAAAGTGGTGACCTTGTATGATGCACTGGTCCGGAAAGGACTGGAGGTGAACTATGCTGAAGGCTATGATATGAAGAGCAATCAATTGACTGGACTGCAGGAAGCATTGCAGGCTGCTGAGGCTTCGGATGTCATTGTTGTGGCGGTAGGCGAGAGATTCGGTCAGAGTGGCGAGAAGGCTTCCAAAGTGAATATAGCCATACCCGAGGGGCAGCAGAAGCTGGTGTCGGAACTGGCAAAGACTGGAAAACCTGTCATTGCTCTTGTCATGTGTGGGCGTCCGGTAATCTTCAATGAGATAAGGGAACATGCTGATGCGGTACTGTGTACTTGGTGGCTGGGAAGTGAGGCCGGCAATGCCATATGCAATGTGTTGTGGGGAGAGTATAATCCTTCGGCTAAATTGCCCATGACATTTCCTGCACACGTAGGGCAGATTCCCATTTATTACCAGAATAAGAGTACCGGTCGTCCTACCGCATTGCAACAGACTTATAAGGCATCCTATATCGATGCTTCCACTGAGCCTGCCTATCCTTTCGGATATGGGCTTTCGTATACGGATTTTGGATATTCTGATTTGAAACTGCTGCCGGGCAAGGCTGCAGGCGTCCATACGGAGGTGTCGGTAAAAGTGACTAATACCGGTAAGTGTGCAGGAGAGGAAGTAGTCCAGTTGTATGTGCAGGATAAGGTAGCGTCTGTTACGCGCCCGATAAAGGAATTGAAGGGCTTCAGGAAAATTCATCTGAATGCGGGTGAAAGCAAAACTGTAGTTTTTCAGATAACTGACGATGCACTGGGATTCTATGACAATGAGATGAATTATATGGTAGAACCTGGTGATTTCGTCTTTATGGTGGGTGGCAGTAGTGATGATGTACAGCAGATTACCTATAACTTGGAAGAATAGGGTTCTTGTCCTATAAATGAAAAGCAAGGCTGTCCGGATATGATTCCAGACAGCCTTGCTTTTCTGTTTTAGTTGGTTATCACATTCGTGAAATACTCTTTGAACAGTTTTTCTGCCTGTTCCAGTTGTTCCGGAGTATTTTCCTTTACTTCTTTCAATTTGTAATCCCATCCCATGGCTTCGTATTTGTGAACGCCCAGACGGTGATAAGGAAGTATTTCCACCCGTTGTATCTGCCGGTATTTGCCGAAACTTTCACCCAGTAGGCGGATGTCTTCTTCCGAATCGCTGTAACCGGGAACCAGTACGTAGCGCAACCAGAAGGGGCGCCCATGTTCTTCGAGCCAGGCAGCGGTGCGGAGTGTCTGTTCGTTGCTCCGTCCCGTTAGCGTGCGGTGGCGTTCGGGATTGAATTGCTTGATGTCCAGCAGCACGAGGTCAGTCAGACTAAAGAGCTCTTCCACCTTTTCATTCCAGATGCCTCCGTTACTGTCCAGACAGATATGGATGCCGTTCGCCTTCAGCTCCTTGAAAAGAGGAATCAGCGCTTCTGCTTGCAGGGTAGGCTCACCGCCGGAGAAAGTAATACCTCCTTTCTTCCCGAAGAATGCCTTTTGGCTGATAGCCATTTGCAGAATCTCTTCCGGAGTGGTGGGAGTGCCTCCTTTTACATCAATCGTATCCGGATTGGCACAATACAGACAACGGAACGGACATCCTTGCAGGAAAACGACGAGCCGGAGACCCGGCCCGTCGAATGTTCCCATACTTTCGTAGGAGTGTACATTTATCATATTACATTCTTTCGTGGAATGAACGGCTGATGACTTCCAACTGATGCTCGCGGCTCAACTTCACGAAGTTCACGGCATAGCCGGAAACGCGGATGGTGAGTTGCGGATACTTTTCAGGATGTTCCATGGCATCTTCCAGCATTTCGCGGTTCAGTACGTTTACGTTCAAATGGTGGGCACCTTTGGTGAAGTAGCCGTCCATCATGGTTACCAGGTTCTCTACACGTTCTTCCGGTGTCGGGCCCAGTGATTTGGGAACAATGGAGAACGTATTGCTGATGCCGTCCTGCGAGTCGCGGTAGCGCAATTTGGCTACGGAGCTCAAGGAAGCGATGGCACCGTTCTTGTCACGTCCGTGCATTGGGTTGGCACCCGGAGCAAAGGCAACACCTTTGGCGCGTCCGTCCGGAGTGGCACCGGTCTTCTTGCCGTACATCACGTTGGAGGTGATAGTCAGCAAGGAAAGGGTGGGACGGGCATTCTTGTAGACAGGCAGCTTTTTCAGTTCTTCGCTGAAATAGTAAACGAGGTCTACTCCCAGGTGGTCCACACGGTCGTCATTATTGCCGAAGCAGGGGAATGAGCCTTCGGTGTCGAAACCTTCGGTCAGGCCGATTTCGTTGCGGCGTGCAGTGACTTTGGCATATTTGATGGCGGACAGTGAGTCTATGGCGATGGAAAGGCCGGCGACACCGTATGCCAGATTGATGCGTGGGTCGGTATCGATGAATGCCATCTGGGCTTTCTCATAATAATACTTATCATGCATGTAGTGGATGATATTCATGGCCTCGTTGTAGACACGGGCTATTTCAGTCAGTACCTTCTTGTAGTTGGCCATAACTTCCTCAAACTTCAGTGTTTCGCCGGTCAATACGGGAATACCTTTCACCATGACAGTTCCGGTGTTTTCGCAACGGCCACCGTTGATGGCAAGCAGCAGGGCCTTGGCAAGGTTGGCACGTGCACCGAAGAACTGGATTTGTTTGCCGATGGCTTGGTAGGATACACAGCAGGCGATGCCGTAGTCGTCGCAGTTGCGCACTTCACGCATCAGGTTGTCGTTTTCGTACTGAATGGAGCTGGTATCTACAGAAACTTTGGCGCAGAAATCCTTGAAACCTTCCGGCAGTTCGGGACTCCACAATACGGTCAAGTTCGGTTCCGGAGAAGGACCGAGGTTGTATAGCGTCTGCAAAAAGCGGAAAGAAGTCTTGGTGACTTTCACGCGTCCGTCGTTGAAACGGCCGCCAATGGCTTCGGTCACCCAAGTCGGGTCACCGGCAAAGATATCATTGTATGATTGCATACGCAGATGGCGTACCATGCGCAGCTTGATGACGAACTGGTCTATCAGTTCTTGCGCAAACGTCTCGTCAATCTTTCCATGAGCCAAATCGTATTCGATGAAAATATCGAGGAAAGAAGATACGTTACCCAGTGACATGGCAGCACCGTCCTGCTCTTTGATGGCAGCAAGATATGCCATGTATACCCATTGCACGGCTTCTTGGGCAGATGTAGCCGGGTGGCTGAGGTCAAGCCCATAATATTCACCCATTACTTTGATATCTTTCAAGGCTCTGATTTGTTCTGCCACTTCTTCGCGCAGGCGGATACGTGCTTCGGTCATCGGGCCTGTAAGGTTACGCAAGTCCTCCTGCTTGGCTTCGATAAGTCGGTCGATGCCGTAGAGTGCCAGACGCCGGTAGTCACCGATGATACGTCCGCGGGCATAGTTGTCGGGAAGACCGGTCAGAAATCCCAATGAGCGGAAGGAACGGATTTCTTCGGTATATACATCGAATACGCCGTCGTTATGTGTTTTGCGGTAATGGGTGAAGATGTCTTTTACTTTATCGTCCACTTCCACTCCGTTTTCACGGCATGCTTTTGCTACCACGTTGATGCCTCCGAAAGGTTTGATGGAACGTTTCAACAGTTCATCGGTCTGCAAACCGACAATGAGTTCATTGTCCTTATCAATATATCCGGCTTTATGAGAAGTAATGGTAGATACGGTGCTATTGTCCAGTGAACGGACGCCATTGTTGTTTCTTTCTTCTTCGAGAGCTTTCAGACAGATGTCCCAGATACGTTTGGTACGTTCGGTAGGTCCCTGCAGAAAAGATGCATCTCCGGTATAGGGTGCGATGTTTTTACTGACGAAATCACTGACATTGATTTCTTTGCTCCAAAGCCCATTGGTAAAGGTTTTGTTCAATTCCATAAAATTTGTTTTTGTTAGTAGGTTAGATAATGTTATCCTTTAGAGCGCGCAAAAATACTGAATAAATTCCGTAATTTTATAAGAGAGATTCCCCTTTTTATGTTGAACAGCATAAAATAACTATTATTAGGTAGTGAATGTCCGGGGGAGTAGAGATGCTAATACTTTCTTTATATGTGGTTTACGAACAGAAACAAGAATCGGATAATAATCTGCATTATTTACAAATAATGTAGGTTTAAGAACAGTCGTATTCTGAACCTAATTCAGTCGTATAGTGAATGCCATTCAGTCGTATACTGAATAGGGTTCAGTTGTATATTGAATGCACTGCATTCTAACTGTGCTGATAATCAATAAATTATAAAACGGTGTTACGCCTTTGATAAATTACAACAAATAATGAATACATGAAAAATAAACTATCCTGGGGAATTGCCTTGTTGCCCTTTGTTCCTTCGGTTTGGATGCAAGGACAAGAACAGAAACAAGGAATAGGAAACAGGCGTCCTAACATTATTTTTATCATGAGTGATGACCATGCCCGACAAGCAATGAGTATATATGGACATCCCATAGGTAAAATAGCTCCTACTCCCCATATTGACCGTATTGGGCATGAAGGGGCGGTATTTCAGAATAATTACTGTTGCAATTCCATTTCCGGTCCCAGTCGTGCAGCCATACTGACTGGTAAGCATAGTCATAAGAATGGTTTTATGAGGAATGGAAATAAAGGATTTGACGGTTCGCAGCAGACACTGCCGAAGATATTGCAAGCAAACGGTTATGAAACAGCCATTATCGGCAAGTGGCATCTTGTTTCAAAGCCTACCGGGTTTGACCATTGGATGATTTTGAATGATCAGGGAGATTATTATAATCCGTATTTTATTACCGAGGGAGATACCACTCGGCATAAAGGATATGTAACTGACCTCATCACTCAATATTGTGAAGACTGGATGAGTGGGCGCGAGGATAAGAATAAACCTTTTTTCCTGATGATGCATCACAAAGCCATTCACCGTAATTGGGTGCCTGCCGAACGGCATTATCATTTGTACGAACACACGCAGTTCCCTTTACCCGACAATTATTATGATGCATACGAAGGACGTTATGCGGCACAAATGCAGAAGATGAATATATACCGTGATATGTACGAAGGTCACGACTTGAAGATGGTTGCGGGTATGAATAGCGACAGTCTGCTATTCGACCCGTGGCCTCATGCTTTTCTTGGTACGATGGAGCCGGATGAGCGCCGCCGTTTTATGGATGCCTATCGTGAACGGAACAATGAATTTTATTCGAAACAGCGTACTTTCAAAGAGGTGGTAGAATGGAAATATCAGCGTTATTTGCAGGATTATATGGCTTGTGTGGCAAGCGTGGACGAGAGTGTAGGAGAAATATTGGATTATTTGAAGCGTACCGGATTGGATAAAAATACGATTGTCGTTTATACTACAGACCAGGGGTTCTATCTGGGCGAGCACGGTTGGTTTGATAAACGTTTTATGTACGAGGAGTCTTTCGGTATGCCGATGGTAATGAGCTGGCCGGGACATATTAAGCCTGGAACGCAGGTAACAGGATTAACTCAAAATATTGATTTCGCTCCCACTTTTCTCGATATGTGTGGAATTGAGATTCCTGAAGACATGCAGGGAGTGTCATTTCGTCGGTTGGTAGAGGGAGAAAATACTCCACGAAACTGGAGGAAGTCACTTTACTATCACTATTATGAATTCCCCGGTTTTCATAGTGTCCGTGCACATTACGGTGTCAAGATGGAGCGCTATAAATTGATGCATTTTTATGTGGATGACAAGTGGGAACTTTATGATTTGAAGGAGGACCCGGCAGAAATGCATAATTTGTATGGTGAAAAAGGGATGGAGAAGGTTGCTGCAGAATTGAAAGCGGAACTTGCCCGCCTGCAGGAAGAATATGATGTTCCTGAATCTCTGTGTAAATAATGGTGCATATTATTATGACGTATAAATGAAGTTTAGAATGAAAAGAATCTATTTATAATCATTTTTGTAGTAGGCTGTGTAATGTTGTCTGCTCAACAAGATCCATTTATCAATCGCATACCTTGTCATTTGAAGGCTAGTCGTGTAGGTACAAATAGCGTAGAACTTATTTGGGAGAATGTAGTAGAGGCTGTAAGTTATGAGGTTTACAAGGAAGATACTTTATATAAGACTGTAAAAAAAAATCGCATTACTGTGGGAGGGCTGAATTCGTTTGATATTTACTTCTTCTCAGTGAAGGCTAGGAATAGTCATGGAGAGTTCAGTCGCGAGAGCGAGAAACTTTATGTAGCTACTGCTGAGACAAAAAGACAAAAGGATAAGCGGATGGCGTGGTGGCGTGAAGCCCGTTTTGGGATGTTTGTCCATTGGGGCCCTTATTCTGCATTAGGTGGGCATTATACAGGACCCACGTCTCTGCAGACAAATGAAAAACATCCTTGGATAGAGGCTGACGGCATGATAAAAGATTACTATTCATGCTATCGTCCTGAATGGGTATCTTCTGATGGGAGTATAAAGACAAATCCAGCTACAGGCAAACCTTATAAAAGAGGGCAATATGCCGAATGGATAATGTTTGCGGCTCAAATACCCAGAGATGAGTATCTGAAGCGAGCAAAGGAGGATTTCAAAGCCGAAAAATTCGACGCTAAAGAATGGGTAAGGATGGCTAAAGAGGCAGGGATGAAATATATTGTCATTACTTCAAAGCACCATGATGGCATTGCACTTTTAAATACACCTGTGGGGCATACTATTTTTAAAGATACAGATATCCGCAGGGATATATTGAAAGAACTGGTGAATGAAGCGAGGAAGGCCGGTCTGAAAATAGGTTTTTATTATTCGCAGGCATTGGACTGGAATAATCCGGGGGGGATGGGATGGATTCCGCAAAATGACGCGCCTAATCGGGAAGCTTCCTATGCAGACAAAGCAAAATATACGGATGAAATAGTTATCCCTCATTTACATACTATCATAAATGATTATAAAGTCGATCTTATTTGGTGGGATATGGGAGCAAGCAGCGCTCCCGAATTTAAATATCGTATGATGAAAGCTATCAAGAACATATCTGGTACGGAACGTTTAATTTTTAATGACCGAATGGAGGATAAGCTGACGGGTGATTTTAAAACTCCGGAACAAAGCATACCTGATATGCCTTCCAATGGAGATGGTACAGATTGGGAGACTTGTATGACCTTGAATGACAACTGGGGATATGCTGCCCATGATGTACGCTGGAAGACTACAGAGGATGTCCTTCAAAAATTGATTGATATTGCCAGTAAAGGGGGTAATTATCTATTGAATATCGGCCCGAAGGCAGATGGTACTTTTCCCACTGAAAGTATCAATTGCCTGAAGGAAGTAGGCAGTTGGATGAAGGTGAACAGTGAAGCTATTTATGGTACAATACCGAGTCCGTTTGTTAGCCAACTCGATTGGGGAAGAGCTACCAGAAAAGAAGTGGACGGTAAACAGCTTCTTTATTTGCATGTTTTTACTCAATATTGGCCGAAAGACGGCAAACTTCTTGTCCCGGATTTTGGCTCTGGGATAAAACGGGCCTATTTATTGATTGATGCGAAGAAAACTTCTTTACCTATAGACGAAATGGGAGACAATCATATATTTTCTTTACCTTTAGACGCTCCCGATAAAATCAGTACGACCATTGTTGTAGAAATTTTGTGACGTAGATAGAGCTGTTGTATAATAATATAAATATGGATAATATGATGAAAAGATTAAGTGGTCTGGTGCTGCTGTTGTGTTTGGCGAATTTCCTTTCTGCACAGGACATGCGTATGGATACTTATTGTAATCCTTTGAATATCGATTACACGTATATGATTTATAATTCGGATAAGAGTATCTCCTACCGTTCTGGTGCCGATCCTGCTGTGGTGGAGTTTCGGGGTGAATATTATATGTTTGTTACCCGTTCACACGGTTATTGGCGTTCCAGGGATTTGCTGAACTGGGAGTTTGTACGTCCGGGCAGGAACTGGTATCCGCAAGGGTGTAATGCTCCGGCGGCACATAATTACAAAGATTCGGTACTTTATGTGACCGGTGATCCTTCCGGTTCCATGAGTATCCTTTATACGGATAATCCGGCTTCAGGAAACTGGGAAGCTGTTCCGGCAATTTTGCATAATCTGCAAGATCCCGATTTGTTTATTGACGATGACGGTAAAGCGTATATGTTCTGGGGTTCTTCCAATGTGTATCCTATCAGGGGAATGGAACTGGACAAGAACCGGCGTTTCATCAAGAAGGGAGAAACGAAAGAACTCTTCAATTTGGATATGCCTAAACATGGCTGGGAACGTTTCGGTGAAAACCATACGGATACTGTATTGGGCGGATATATTGAGGGGCCTTGGCTGACGAAGCATAATGGGAAATACTATATGCAATACGGTGCTCCGGGAACGGAATTCAATGTCTATGCCGATGGTGTTTATGTGGCCGATTATCCGATGGGGCCTTATACTTACCAAAAGCATAATCCGGTGTCCTACAAGCCGGGTGGTTATATGAACGGTGCCGGACATGGAAGTACCGTGCTTGGTCCTGGGGGGCAGTATTGGCATTTTGCTTCGATGTCACTCTCTATCAATGTGAATTGGGAACGTCGCCTTTGTATGTTTCCGGCAGGGTTTGATAAAGATGGCATTATGTATGTAGATACCCGTTTCGGAGACTATCCCCGTTATGCACCTGCCGTACCGGGCAAGGCTGGACAGTTCCGTGGCTGGATGTTGCTCTCGTATGGCAAGCCGGTGACGGCTTTTACTACAAAAGACGAATTTAAGGCAGATGCCCTAACGGATGAACTGACTAAAACTTTTTGGCTTGCCGAGGCTAATGACGAACGGCAGTGGGTGATGATTGATTTAGAGAAACCTGCTGATGTGTATGCTGTTCAGATAAACTATCACGATTATCAAAGTAATATGTACGGTCGCTACGAAGGACTCCATCACCGTTATCTCATCGAAGGTTCTCTTGATGGTGAGAATTGGGATATATTGGTGGACCGTAAGGAAAGTTATAGGGATACTCCGAATGATTATGTTGAACTGGCATTACCCAAGTCTGCCCGTTATATCCGTTATAAAAATATAGATATACCGACACCGAATCTGGCTATATCTGAACTTCGCGTCTTTGGATTGGGTACGGGGAAGGCACCGCAACAACCCAAAAAGTTGGTACTTGACCGCCAAGCAGACCGTCGTGACATCTCCATCCGTTGGGAGGCTGTGAAAGGTGCACAAGGTTACAACATACTTTGGGGCATTGCACCGGACAAACTTTACAGCTCTTGGATGGTCTATGATAAGACTGATTTATTGATGAAAACCCTTACTGCTGATCAGGATTATTATTTTTGTGTGGAGGCTTTCAATGAAAATGGTGTATCTTTACGTTCGGAAGTTAAACATGTAAAATAAATAATAAGATGAAACGTATAATCGGCATCCTTTGTGGATTATTCTTTTTCTTGTTTTCGTTTGCACAAGAAACCTTTCAAAAGGAAACTTATATCTCTTCCCGTGGAGATACATTGTTGTATCGTTTGTTGCGTCCAGAGGTGATGAAACCTGATGAAAAGTATCCTTTGGTGCTTTTCCTGCATGGTGCCGGAGAGCGTGGCAATGATAATGAGAAACAATTGGTTCATGGTGGGCAGATGTGGCTTAATCCTGTAAACCGCGAAAAGTATCCGGCGTTTATTTTGGCTCCGCAGTGTCCTGAAACCGGATATTGGGCATATACGGAGCGCCCTTCATCTTTTGCTCCGGCAGATATGCCGTTGGAAGTGCCTGTTTCTCCTATTTTCCGTACGTTGAAAGAGTTGTTGGATTTCTATCTGGCCATGCCGCAGATAGACAAAGACCGTATCTATGTTATGGGACTTTCTATGGGAGGAATGGGTACATTTGACATGGCTGTCCGCTATCCGGAGATTTTTGCGGCAGCAATACCTATTTGTGGAACAGTGAATCCGGCACGGTTGAAGGCTGGCAAATCGGTCAAGTTCCGTATTTTTCATGGAGATGCGGATAATGTAGTAACTCCTGAAGGATCGCGTGCAGCATATCGGGCCTTGAAAGCTATTGGTGCCGATGTGGAATATATTGAATTTCCTGGTTGTAATCATGGTAGTTGGAATCCGGCTTTCAACTATCCTGATTTTATGGAGTGGCTGTTTAATCAGAAGAAAAAATGATGAGAATATTGTCTGTTATCGGAGCGCTCTTTTTAGGGGGCGCTTTTTTAACTTCTTGCACCACTTCCGGTCGGGTAAGTACTTTTGTGGTATTGCCGGATACGCAGACTTATCTGGAGCAATGTCCGGAGGTCTTCGATTCGCAAGTGGACTGGTTGGTTGCCAACCGTAAGAAAATAGATGCCGTGTTCC
>ERZ832317.643-NODE-643-length-49976-cov-4.880571_pt1 | contig 49976 bp, 38 predicted proteins | sample MGYA00519695_ERZ832317 | MGnify/ENA primary metagenome ERZ832317 (study PRJEB31850, sample SAMEA3708726) | human gut metagenome | biome: human gut; feature: human-associated habitat; material: faeces | place: China | collected 2014 ...
GAAAATCTGGCCCTTTTGAAGCGTGTGCGTGAAAGCACGGCCCTGCGGGATATCTCTAAGTACCTTGGCCTCTTTCGGGAAATGCTCGCCCAACAGCAGCAGGGCAATCCGCAGGCTGCCGAACAGATGAAAAATCTTTCCATTGCCGACATCGGAAAGAGCATGGGTGTCACCCTCACGCCGTTTGAACGCACCGAAGAGGACGACAACGGCAACAAAACTACCGTCACTTGCGTGGATGTTCGTCCGCTCTTTGCAGCGATGCAGGAGGCTGGACAGTTCACGGAGGAAACCCGCTCTGAAATGCGAAGTCAGCTTGAAACCATGCTCGATACCATGGGCGAATCCCTTGTGCAATCCATGGGCGTTGCCTATGCCGTGCAGTGCGACCAGGCTGCCGGACTGGATACCGATAACATCCAGACAAATTACCTCTGGGCAGCTGGCGGAAAAATGGTTGCTATGGCATTCGCCATGATGGCTGCCACCATCTGTGTCAGCTATGTGGCTGCACGGGTCGGTGCAGGGGTCGGCAGAGATTTACGGAAAAAGGTCTTCTCCCGTGTCATGCAGTTCTCCAATGCGGAAATGGATCAGTTCTCCACCGCTTCCCTGATTACCCGAAGCACCAACGACATCCAGCAAGTACAGATGGTCACCGCAATCTTCCTGCGGATGCTGCTGTACGCTCCGATTTTAGGTATTGGCGGTATTCTGAAAGTTGTCAATACCGGTGCTGGCATGGGCTGGGTCATTGTCTTAGCCGTGCTGGTCATTCTGGGCATTGTCGGCGTTCTGATGTCCATCGCCATGCCGAAATTCAAGAAGATGCAAACCTTGGTTGACCGTGTGAACTTGGTTTCCCGTGAAATTCTGACGGGATTATCTGTGATTCGGGCATTCGGCAGAGAAAAAACCGAAGAAAAACGGTTCGATACTGCCAACCAGAACCTCACCAAAACCAACCTGTTTGTCAATCGGGTTATGACGTTCATGATGCCTGTCATGATGCTGATTATGTACAGCCTGACGATTCTGATTGTCTGGGTTGCTGCCCACCGCATTGACGGCGGTTCGATGCAGGTTGGCTCGATGACCGCATTCATCACCTATGCAATGATGATTGTCATGTCGTTCCTGATGCTCACCATGATGTCGGTGATGCTGCCCCGTGCCTCTGTTGCAGCTGGCAGAATTGACGAAGTGTTGCAGACCAAAACTTCTGTTCAAGAACCGACTGCTCCGCAGCACCTCGCACAGCCGGCTGGCGTTCTGACATTCGACCACGTTTCGTTCCGCTATCCGCATGCGGAAGAAGATGCCCTCTCCGACTTGAGCTTTACCGCAGAGCCGGGCAAAACCACTGCCATCATCGGCAGCACGGGTTGCGGCAAGTCCACGCTGGTCAACCTGATTCCACGGCTTTACGATGCAACCTCCGGCAAAATCACGCTGGACGGCGTGGAAATTCAAAATTTACCGCTGGAAGAACTCCGGCAGCAAATCGGCTTCGTGCCACAAAAGGGCGTGCTGTTCTCCGGAACGATTGCCAGCAACTTGCGGTTCGGAAACCCAACGGCAACCGATGCTGAAATTCAGCAGGCTGCGGAAATCGCACAGGCTTCCGACTTTATCGAAGAAAAACATGACCGATATGAAAGCACGATTGCACAGGGCGGCTCGAACGTGTCGGGCGGTCAGAAACAGCGTCTGACAATTGCAAGAGCGATTGCAAAACATCCGAAAATCTTTGTATTTGACGACAGTTTCTCAGCCCTCGACCTGAAAACCGATGCAGCTCTCCGAAAGGCATTACAGGAACAGGTACAAAACAGCACGATGATTATCGTAGCACAGCGAATCAGCACGATTCTGCACGCTGACCAGATTTTAGTACTGGAAAACGGCAGCATTGTCGGCAAGGGTACGCACGAAGAACTGTTACACAACTGTACCGTTTACCAACAGATTGCAAAATCACAGCTTTCTGCGGAAGAACTCGGACTCTCTGAATCCGATACAGAGAAAGGAGCGATGAACGATGGCGAATGAACAACGGCGTGGAATGGGTCGCCGAATGGGCGGCAGAATGGCAGTCGAAAAGCCAAAGGACTTTAAAGGCTCAATCGGCAAGCTGTTCGCCTACATGAAACAATATCATGCAGCCGTGCTGATTGTCATGCTGTGTGCGGTTGCCTCTACGGTGTTCAGTGTCATTGGCCCAGACATCTTGGGGAAAGCGACCACCGAACTTTCTAACGGGCTGCTGGCGAAAATTCAGGGCACAGGCAGCATCAACTTCACGAAAATCGGGCAGATTCTCTTGTTTGTCCTCGGCTTATACCTGCTCAGCTCGCTGTTCAGCTTTGTACAGGGCTGGATTATGAGCGGTGTCACGCAGAAAATCTGCTACCGGATGCGGAAAGACATCTCCGAAAAAATCAACCGGATGCCCATGGCATATTTTGAAAGCCGCACTTACGGCGAAGTACTCTCCCGTATCACCAACGATGTCGACACCCTCGGACAGAGCCTGAACCAGAGCATTACCCAGATTATCACATCAGTTGCAACGATGGTCGGCGTTCTGGTCATGATGCTGCGAATCTCTCCACTGATGACGCTGATTGCAGTTGTCATCCTGCCGATTTCGGTTGCCATGATTTCTTTCGTGGTCAAGAAGTCCCAGAAATACTTTAAGCAGCAGCAAGAATACTTGGGACACATCAACGGGCAAGTAGAAGAAACCTATGCCGGTCACACTGTCATTCAGGCATACAACAAGGAACAAGACACCATTCAGCAATTCTCTGAAACCAATGATACGCTTTATCATTCCGCTTGGAAATCGCAGTTCCTCTCCGGCTTGATGCAGCCAATCATGATGTTTGTCGGAAACCTGGGCTATGCAGCCGTTGCCCTCTCTGGCGGACTGCTCGCCATTCGGGGAACAATTACCATCGGTGACATTCAGGCATTCATTCAGTATGTCAAGAACTTCACCCAGCCGATGCAGCAGATTGCACAGGTTTTGAATCAGGTACAGTCCATGGCAGCTGCCTCCGAACGGGTCTTTGCATTCCTGGAAGAGGAAGAAGAAGTGCCGACCGAACATCCGATTGCTCTGCCGGAACAGATTGCCGGAACTGTTTCGTTCCAGCACGTTTCCTTTGGCTATCAGCCGGAGCAGCAGATTATCCACGATTTCAGTGCAGATGTTCAATCTGGACAGAAGATTGCAATTGTGGGTCCAACGGGTGCCGGAAAGACGACCATGGTCAAACTGCTGATGCGGTTCTATGATGTCAACAGCGGAGCGATTCTGTTAGACGGGCACAACGTCAAAGACTTTGAACGGCACGACCTGCGGAAAGCGTTCGGCATGGTCTTGCAGGATACCTGGCTGTTTCAGGGCACGATTATGGAAAATATCCGCTATGGCAGACTGGATGCAACGGATGAAGAAGTCATTGCTGCTGCAAAGGCAGCCCATGCGGACAGCTTTATCCGCCAGCTGCCGGACGGCTACCAGATGGAATTGAACGAAGATGCCAGCAATGTTTCCCAGGGACAGAAACAGCTGCTCACCATTGCCCGTGCAATTCTGGCAGACAATCGGGTCATGATTCTGGACGAGGCGACCTCCTCGGTCGATACCCGAACCGAAATCCAGATTCAAAAGGCAATGGATCACCTCATGGAGGGCAGAACCAGCTTCATCATTGCCCATCGTCTTTCGACCATCCGAAATGCAGATTTGATTCTGGTCATGAAAGATGGCGACATCATCGAGCAAGGCTCACACGATGAACTGCTTGCACAGAACGGCTTCTATGCGGATTTGTACCGCTCCCAGTTCGCACAGACCGCATAAACAGAAATTCATTCGACAGTTTCTCAAAACCGACAGAAAGCAAGGTTCTTTCTGTCGGTTTTTTCTAGATATGGGATTTTTTACAGAATTTACCTTGACGAATCTATGATTTTTTGGTACAATAAAAACAGCATTTCATAGAAAAAACATGAATTTCCAACTCATGTACCAAAGGAGGAACGTCCATGAATCCCTATAAGCAGTGCCCCAACTGCGGACGACAATTTCCAGTCACAGATATTTTTTGTGATAACTGCGGCTGTCAGCTTGATTTGATTGCTCCAGAACAGGCACAACCACCCCAGCAACCCTTTGTGCTGCCAACCCAGCAGCCGCCAGCACAAACCACCACAGTCTATGCGGAAAAGCCGAAAAAAACAGGCGTACTGATTGGTCTGCTGGTTGCCATTCTTCTTGTTTTGGCAGCAATGATTGTATTGGGATTCTTTCTCATTCATCAATTGAATCAGAATGATACGACCAACCATACTTCTGAACTTGCAGTCGTTGCCCAGACAGAAACCACGGAAATGGCTGCGGAAACAGAACCTCCGGCAGCAGAAAAAGAAACCGTTGTTTCGGTGGTAACGGTCATTGAACAAGTCACCGTGCCACAGACCGACCCGCCCTCTGTCTATGCCGTTCCGACTCCAGAACCAGACCCACAGCCTGCCGGAAAAACGTATCAGGCGTTTGTAGATGCCTGCACTTGGGCAGATGCCAAACAAAAATGCGAGGCTGCCGGCGGTCATCTCGCTTACATCACCAGTGATGAAGACTGGAATCAGGCAATTTCTGTTTTGTCCGGAACGGGGCTGCGGTATGTATGGCTGGGCGGCTCGACCTATATTTCCAATGATGGTTCTACCATCACCGCAAGCTGGCTGAACGGCAGCAACTTGAACTACATCGACAATGCACGCCATTGGTATCCAAATGAGCCTTCCGGCTGGGACAACTCTTCTCCAGAACACTCCCTAGAGCCTTATATTTTGCTGTGGTATGTAGACGATTACTGGAGCTTGAACGACACCAGCAACGACATCTTGAAATATTACAAGCCGGAACGGATTGGGTATCTGTGTGAATTTGATTAAAAAGAAAAAAGATGTGCGGAACGCTCGCACATCTTTTTTGTTTGGGTATCTATTCCGGTTGCAGGATTTCAGGCTTGCTGCAACGCCCGTTTCATCAGGCAGAGGTCAACCACAGTGATGGTTTCATCGGCGTTCCAGTCGCCTGCTGTCCAGTCGGTCAGCGTTCCGGCACGGATTAGCCACTTCTGCAACATCACGACATCTGCAAGGTCAAATGTGCCGTCTGCATTCACATCGCCCTGCACCGTATCTGGTTCGGGGTCTGGTTCGGTATGCCCTGCAATCACCGCAGCGGTCAGGAACAGTGCCGATGCATTCCCGTAAATCGTATTTTCATTGGTGGTATATTCCGTGTCGCTGTCCATGTAGCACTTCCCGTCAAACTTGGAAAGATGGCGGTTGTTGTGGTAGTTCGTGCCCTCTGTCACATAGCCTTTCGGCACTTGATACGGAGTCAAAGCTGCATCAACCGAGTAAATCTTGCTATAGATATTCTCCACGCTGCGTTCGCCGTATCCAGAAACATAGCTGAATGAAATCGGATTATCCCCCAACAGATAATCAAAAGCGTGGTCTGCTGCCTCAGAAACAGCCGTTGGAATGTTGTCTTGCCCCTCAAGGATGACGCTGCCCAGCAACAAGGTCATGGCATTCTGTGCAACATTGCGGTTCGAGCCCCACCAATAACCCCAGTTCGGGAACACCATGCCCCAGTTGTTATGCTGCAACATATTTGTTCGCCACGGGGTGAAGTTGGAAAACGCCGCTGTCATGGCTGCATTTGGCTGCTCGTTCTGATACAGATAGTGGAAAAAGCCTAAGAACGATTCTCCGGCATGGTTATAGCTCAGCGAAATATTCTTGAAACAGTTCTGCACAGCATCGGTGTTGCAGTTTGCCAGCAGGTAATTTTCATACGGGCTGACATCTCCGCCAGCAGTTTTCACTGCCCGATAGAGTGAGCCAGCTGCCCAGAATAAATCTCGGTCAAATTCTTCCTGCGTAAAGGTATAAGTCCGGTTCGCTGCCCCAATTGACATATGCTTTGGGTTGGATGGGTCTGTCACCCAGTTCCATGCACGCAGTGCGGTTTCCAGACAGGTATCTGCAAAGTCTGCATACGCTGGAATCTCCCGATAGACCAAGTAAGCATGTGCAAAGATCGCCGCCGCATCGGCGGTTGCAAGGTGCGAACGCAAGTCCTTTGCAGAATCGTCTGACTGGTAAGTGTCTGTCGAATGCAGCGTATCTTCTAGATAGATCACGCCGTCTTTATAGTTTGCCGCTACATAGAATGAGCCGTCCTTGTCGCTGTGCTCTAGCTTCAGCAGCATATCCAGTTCCCACTTCAATTCGCTCAGCACGCCCGGAGCGTCCACATAACGGGCATTGTTCGGGTCGGTTTCTGGGATGTTCAAATCCATGTTGTTGAAGGTGTCCGGAAATAGTTCGTATGCCAACAGCAAATCTTCCACCGTTCCGGCTGCCGGAGAAACATATTTCCCGTAGTCCCCTGCATCATACCAGCCGCCGGAAACGTCATAGGTTTCAGCGTTTGGGTTCTCTCGGTCTGACCACTTCTTGACGGTTACATCATTGGGATGCAGGTTCTCACGGGCAAATACACCGGCATAGGTTTCTTCTAAATCAATGCCCTGCCGCTGATAGTAGAAATATTTCGTCATGTCACTGAACAGTGCATCATAAACGTGAGCTTCAATGGAAAACGTCGGCGATAAAATCGTATCCGTATCCAGTCCATCCGCAACATCCTGCGGCGAACGAGCAGACGCATCCAATCCAGCATCCAGAATGCGGATATAATACGAGCCGGGTTCTGTCACCGCATCAAAGGAAATCGTATGTACCATTTCGCCGGAAAGCGTTTCTTCTTTCTGTGCTGTGGGCAATGTTCCGGTTGCAACAACATCCCCCTGCTCCGCATCTACAATTTCATAGTTTTTTCCATCCAGTGAGCCGAACTTTTCAAAATAGCTGACCCGTGCAGTCTTTGCTCCGTTGGAGAAATAGCCGACCTGATTCACCTTGATCATTGGATACTGCCGCTCGTCATCCGTGGAGGTGATCTTGACATTCTGGAACGAAAGCGTGGTATCGCTCGACACGCCGCCAACATATACATACCAGAAGTTATCCAGTCGGAAATCGGAATCCGGATAAGCATCCACCAGCGTTTTAATCGGCAAGCTGTATGCCGTCCAGTTGGTTTCTGCGTTCAGTTTCCCGTATTGTTCCAGACTCGACCACTCAATCTTGATGGTCTGGTTGTGGTGATGGGAAACCAAACCAATCCGGAACGTCGTCGTTCCCGTACCGTTGTTTTTCACCGCAAAGTGCAACATACCGTGTTCGTAATAGTCTTGCATATTCAGTGTTGTCCAGTTGGTGTTTGGGGTCATGGTTGCACCGCCCCAGCTTTCCGTTGTCCAGTTTTTCCCGTCATTGTCAATGAGAATCGTTTGCAGCTGTAAATCTGGGGTTTCTTCCACGTTTGCCGCCCAAGCGTTCGCAGGCAGTACCGAACTGCACAGAACAACACTCAGCAGTCCTGCCATCCAACGCTTTTTTGAAAAAAATTTCATGGTAAAAATGCTTCCTCTTTTCCGCAATTTTTTCCATTATACCATAAAAACCGCCGAGATACAACGCTGCTTTTGTAACTTTTTACAAGGGATTCTCGCAAATCGTTCCAAAAATTTTTTCTTTTTTCCGTACAATTCTGATAATTATAGAACAAATCTGCTATACAGTCCTGCTTTTCTCTGCTATAATAAACTACAGAATTTCGCGCTTCCCCAAGTGTAGGAATCTTCATTTTGTAATCCTCATATAAGGAACAGTGGTTCTTCGCCACTGTTCCTTTGAACCATCCTATTTATTTTTCTCAATCATATGCAAACAAGGGCTTCCTTTCGGAAGTCCTTGTTTGCGTTTTTGGCTAGATGTTCTGGGCTGCAAATCCATCAATTTTTCTGTGTTCACAAAAAACAATTGAAAAGGAAATACAATTCGCATTATAATAAAAGCACCAATGAAAAAAGGGTGATAGTATGCGTTATCAACTTGCGATTTTTGATATGGATGGCACGATTTTGAATACCTTACAGGACTTGACCAACAGTCTGAATGCAGCGTTGCAGCTGTCGGGCTATCCGCAACATACACTGGAAGAAGTCCGGTTCTTTGTCGGAAACGGCATCCGGAAACTGATTGAACGAGGCGTTCCAGCTGGAACACCGGTTGCACAGATTGACAAGGTGCATCAGGATTTCACAGAACACTATCGGGTACACTGTGCGGACACCACGCAGCCCTATGCAGGGATTCCGGAACTGTTGCAGCAGCTGCGGAACGCTGGCTGCAAGACGGCTGTCGTTTCCAATAAGGCGGACTATGCCGTGCAGGAGCTTTACAAGCAGTATTTTGACGGGATGTTTGATTTTGCCGTGGGCGAACGGAAAAACATCCTGAAAAAGCCGGCTCCGGACGCTGTCAACGAGGTGTTGCAGCAGTTGCAGACCGACCGCTCGCAGGCGGTTTATATCGGCGATTCGGATGTGGATGTCGAAACCGCCAAGAATGCCAAGATGGACGGTATTTTTGTAGACTGGGGCTTCCGGTCGAGAGATTTTCTGCTGGAACATGGGGCAAAAACAATTGTTTCCCAGCCGGCAGAACTGGCAGAGAAAATTTTAGGCTAATGCGATTTCGTATCCATAAATCGGAATGAGATGGGAGGATGGCGGTTTCCGCTGTCCTCTTTCTTTTTGTTTGACCGATAGGAGGGGTTTATTATGCAAATGTCAAAAGACCAAATGACTACTTATATTTCAGACATTATTAATGATATATATACTCGCTATGAAGATGGTTATACTGTACCTAGTATTGTTGAATATCTAAAAAAATAATATTGTTATTAATGAATTTTGTAAATATATTATGCAATATGCTAGATTTAACAATCAAATCATTTCACACAATTATATGAATCGTTTTAAAAATATCATTGCTGACTTTGCTGGTATTGATATTCAAAACGACAACGATGAAAAAAACAATCAGACAGACCCTATTGTTTTTATGGCAGTAGAATCATTGGTGAAAGCGTATGACTTAAAGAAATTCGCAGCAAAAGTCAATGCGTTGCCTGCCTCTGATACGCAACAAAACGATTCTTTTGAGCAGTTCCAGCCCGGCATTCATGCTTTTATGGATGCCTATGACATCGACACAGCTGCCGCATTCAATACAAAAATCTATCAGTTGATTGCCTCTGATATCCAGGATTCTAAAACAAATTCCGCCCTACAGCAGCAATTAGCAGCCCTCTGCAATCAGGTGGAAACCCTGACTGGACAGGTGCAGCAACTCAGCGAACAGATTCAGCAGCTGAAAAATCCGCCCACAAAATCTGAATAAGCAGCCGCAATTCTGCACAAAAATCAGCACTCCAATTTGTGAGAAATTCCAAACAACATGGACGTTTTGTAAATTTCAAAAAAACTTGTACGTTTGCGTACAAGTTTTTCCCGAAAATCGCTGTATAGTGAAAGGGGTTTCTTTCGCACACAAAAACCATGTAAAGGAGTGTTGACGATTCATGCAGATTACCATTGAAGAAGCAACCTATTATGCCGTGACAGACTGCCGCATCCTCGCCATCCAAGGCGAGGCAAACACTCGATCTGTTCACTTCACTTACCCTGCGGTTTCCGGTGCAGAACAGTATTTTCTACGGGTACAGCTGCCGGAATCCCTCATCTATGACCTGCCCATCACGGAGAATACCGTCGTTCTTCCGGCATCTGTGACCGGATACGCTGGCATTGTTCCGATTCAGTGGATTGCCAAGAATTCCACGGGCTCTGTCATTGCAAAATCCCAGCGGATTCCCTCGATTGTGAAGCCGTCCATTCAGGGCGATACCGCGGCTCTTCCCACGCCGGAAGAACTCATCACCAAATACGACGAGTACTTGAACACCATGCGGGACATTCAGCAGGATGTCACCAAGAAGAGCGAAACCGCAAAAGCCGATGCTGACCGTGCAGAAAGCAGCGTCAGCCGTGCAGAAGCCCTGCTGCAATCCATGCAGGGGTTGACCATTGGCGAACGGGTACGGCTGTATGTGGACGCAGAAACCGGCTCAGACACCAACAACGGAAAGGCGACCACCACTGCCGTGCAGACCATCGACCGTGCCCTTGTACTGGCGAACGCCTACCAGCAGGCGATTATCTGCCTGAAGAAAGGGCAAACCTACACCGCCACGGACAAGAGCAATGAATACGGCATGGGCATTCAGCTGTATCACCGAACGCTCCGATTTGAAGCCTACGGCACAGCAAGCGACCTGCCAACCATTCAGAATGCGATTTTCGCTTACAACTGCAACTTGGAATGGAAAGGCATCGACCTCACAGGGAATAGCAGCGTATTCACGATGTATAACACCATCGCCAATTTTGAAAACTGTTCGTTCTATTGGGTGGAATCTCGAAATAGTTTTGCACAAGTGCGGCTATGCGACATTCAGCGGGAATGGGTGCAGTATGGCGGATTTTCCGTCATCTCCAACGCCGAAAGTCAATATCGCCATATCGGCGGGATTCAGGCAAATCAGGGAGCAAGAATTGATTACAGTGGCTTTGGAATCGGTGCTTATGGTTACGATGGCTGTTCTGTACTTTCCATTGACTGCATTCCGGAGATTTTACGGAAAACAAAGAACATTGCAGAAAGCAGCATTGAAACAAAGACGATTTATGTAAACGCCGATACTGGTTCAGATGCACGGGACGGCACATCAGAAGCAAAAGCCCTGCAAACCTTAAGCAGAGCCTTACAGTTTACGCAGTATGCAGGAAAAGCCGTGATTTATCTGGCAGCTGGAACTTATACCGTTCCGGACAAAACATGGACGCTGCTTGGTCGAGATGTTCGGATTTACGGCGACACTGCTGCTACCACAATTCTACAGGGCAACCTCGTCTGCGAAAACAGCTTCTTGCTGATGCGGCGAGTCACCATTGACAGTACGGACAGCACAACCGCAAACCCAACTGCAAACACCATCACGCTGCAATATCGGGCAGCCATTCGGATGGTGGATTGCACGATAAATACAGCTGGAAAGAATGCCATCAACATTACAGAAATGTCAAATGCAAACTTTGTTGGAACAACCTTTCGGGGGGCATCTCAGTATGCTGTCTATGTGAGAGGGTTAAGCGATGCGAAAATTTACACCTGTACCGATGAAACGACAAAGGGTGTTCATGCTGGCGGTGGCAGCATTGTCTATATCAATAATGCAACAGGAGCAAGCTTCCCCTATACAAATGATTCCAGCGAGATCGTCTTTGTAGACGGTCGGCAAGTCCTGCCAAAAACGACTACTGTGAGTGATGTCGCCATGGATTCCCCGAATTAAACCGAATATTTGGATGTTCTCCTGATTTTGATGAAAAAACGGCAGTCGAACTTGCATGCATTGCAGTTCGGCTGCCGTACTTTTTATTTTTTCTGTTTCTGCTGCTCCGCCCAGTTTGACGGCTCTTTCGGAAACAGTTCCGGTGATTTCTTTTTCAGATAAAAATACCCCATCCGCATGGAGAGTGTTGCCACCAGCAACAGAATCAACCCAGATGCAAACACCCACTTGATGACCATGCCACGGGCATTGTCCATCTCCCGATAAGGAATATCCACCAGCAGAATATAATTTTCATGTGTCTGATAGCGAATCATATAGCGTTGATGCTGCCGCACCAAATCCACTTTTCCCTTTTTTCCGGAAAATAAACTTTCATCATAATCGCTATCTGTTCCGCAGCGTTCCGCCTGCGTATGGCTGACATATTTTCCGGTATCGGTATCAATAATTGCCGAAATACCCATATCGGAAAATGGCATATCTGCCACAATCGCAGAAACATCGTTTTCCTGTGACTGTGTGAGCATAGATTCTGCCGGATACTGCACCTGAATCAAGCCCTTTCCAGACCCCAATGCCGAGGCTGCAAGAATCATGGGCTTGTCATTCTGCATGGTAAAGACCACATCTGTGAAAACAGGGTCTGTGGTATGCGATAAAAAGGCACGGTATACCCGTTTTCCGGTGCTGGAAAAATCCGTACTGGCAATCAGAATGCCCGTCTCATTGGATACGCTGATTTGGTCAGCATCAATCACGACTCGCAGCTCTTCCAAGATGGTTTCATTCTCAGATGACCAGTCTTTCTGCTCTTCTAACAGCATCGCCACAACTCTTGTCTTTGAGGCATATTCATTCCGCAAGTCCTCTATCATGGTGGCGGAGGCTTCTGCATCTCGGTCTAACCGCACTTTTGCAGCCTCCATATTGGTATCCACCTGCTGAATCACCTGATTCTGGTCTAACACCCGTACACTGTACCCAGCAACCAGGCATAATCCGACCACGACAATCAGCATACAGAGAAATACAAAGCGATAAGTATGCAGAAGTTGTTTTTTCATACGCTGCCCTTTCTGCGGCATTTCCGCAATTGGTTTCAAACCGGTTTCCGCTTTTATTATACCACAAAGAATGCGGTTTGTAAACCATTCTGAACCAACCAATCTTTGCAAAAACGGCGGTTGAACGCATTCGTTTCAACCGCCGTGTATGTTTTCAAAAAGAGAACATTTGCTTACTTCTTTGCCTGCAATTCTGCCAGTGCATCCTTGCGGGACAGGCTAATCTTGCCGTCCTTGACTTCCATGACCTTTACCACGATTTCATCGCCCATGGAAACCACGTCTTCCACATTTTCTACCCGGCTGTTGTCCAGCTTGGAAATGTGTACCAGACCATCCTTGCCCGGTGCGATTTCAACAAATGCACCAAATGGCTTGATAGAAACGACCTTGCCCTTATAGATTGCTCCGACTTCCGGGTCGTGTGCAATGGTATTGATAATCTGCAATGCCTTCTGGCAGTTTTCCAGCTTCATACCGCTGACAAATACAGAGCCGTCTTCATTGATGTCAATCTTAACTTCGCATTCTGCGGTAATCTTCTGAATGACCTTACCGCCCTGACCGATGACTTCCCGAATCTTATCCACCGGAATGGAAATCTGGAACATCTTCGGAGCGTATTCATTGACAGCCTTTCTCGGTTCTGGGATTGCCTTCAGCATGATTTCGTCCAGAATATACAGTCTTGCCTTTCTGGTCTTTTCAAATGCTTCTGCAATGATTGCCGGCGTCAGACCGTCTACCTTGATATCCACCTGAATGGCAGTGATACCGTTCTTTGTACCGCCAACCTTAAAGTCCATGTCGCCGAAGAAGTCTTCCAGACCCTGAATATCAACCATGGTCATGAATTCATCGCTGTCCGGCTTGGTAATCAGACCGCAGGAAATACCGGCAACCGGTGCTTTCAGCGGAACGCCTGCATCCATCAGAGCCAGTGTCGAACCGCAAATCGAGCCCTGCGAGGTCGAGCCGTTCGAGGAGAGCACTTCCGAAACCAACCGCATTGCATACGGGAATTCTTCAACAGACGGCAGCACCGGAACGAGTGCCTTTTCTGCCAGAGCACCGTGACCGATTTCTCTCCGTCCCGGACCTCTGCTCGGCTTGGTTTCGCCGACAGAATAAGACGGGAAATTATACTGGTGCATATACCGCTTGGTAGTTTCTTCATCCAGACCGTCAATCTTCTGGCTGTCGCTCAACGGACCCAGTGTTGCAATGGTCAGAACCTGTGTCTGTCCTCTGGTGAACAGACCGCTTCCGTGAACTCTCGGCAACAGACCCACTTCCGCAGCCAGCGGACGGATTTCATCAATGCCTCTACCGTCAACACGCTTGCCTTCATAGAGCCAGTTCCGGACAATCTTCTTCTGCAGCTTGTACAGGCATTCATCCAGCATTGCACCCTGTTCCGGATATTCTGGGTCATACTTTTCATGAACTGCATCAATAATCGGCTGCATTCTTGCATCCCGTTCGTTCTTGTCGTTGGTATCCAGAGCCACCTTTACCTGTTCGCCAACCATTGCTTCGATGGCAGCAAACAAATCGTGGTCGAGTTCCATCGACTGGAATTCGAACTTCGGCTTGCCGATTTCGTTCTTGATGTCGTTGATAAATGCAACCATCTTCTTGATTTCTGCATGACCAGCCAGAATCGCATCCAGCATCTGCTGTTCCGGAATTTCGTTCGCACCGGCTTCAATCATAACGATTTTTTCCATTGTGCCGGCAACGGTCAGCCGCAAGTCATTGTGTGCACGCTGTTCGAGGGTCGGGTTCAGGACGATTTCGCCGTCTACCAGACCAACGCTGATACCAGCAATCGGGCCATTCCACGGAATATCCGAAATGGAAATGGCAATGGAAGTTGCCAGCATGCCAGTGATTTCCGGTGAGCAATCCGGGTCAACCGCCAGAACGGTCATGACAACGGAAACATCGTTCCGCATATCCTTCGGGAACAGCGGACGAATCGGACGGTCTACCATACGGGAAGTCAGGATTGCCTTTTCAGACGGCTTTCCCTCTCTCTTGGTGAACGAGCCCGGAATTCTGCCAACGGCATACATCCGTTCTTCATAGTCCACAGACAGCGGGAAGAAATCCACGCCTTCTCTCGGCTTTGCACTAGCAGTTACATTTGCCATGACAACGGTTTCTCCGTAGCGAACCCAGCAAGAACCATTGGACAATTCGCAGGTTTTTCCGGTTTCTACAACGAGCGGACGACCTGCAAAGGTGGTTTCAAACTTTCTATACTTTTCAAACATCTGCCTTTTTCCTTTCTACTTTAAAAATCCGTTTTTGGCAGCAGGTTTAGCAAATAATCCTGCACCTGCCATGCATTTCGCCGCAGATACACGATTCATTGCTAAACAAACCGCTGCACAATGGAACGTGTCACAAGTGTATTTGCTCCTGAAAAAACAAACACGGAAAAGCGACTGGCAAAATTCCACCGGCCGCCTTTCCGCTGTGTTTCTTACTTACGAATACCAAGCTTTTCGATGCAAGCACGATACCGTTCTACATCCTTCTTCTTCAGGTAGTTCAGCAGGTTTCTTCTGTGACCAACCATCTTCAGCAGACCACGTCTGGAGTGATGATCCTTCTTGTGGGTCTTCAGGTGACCAGTCAGGTCGTTGATTCTCTTTGTGAGAATGGCAATCTGAACTTCCGGAGAACCGGTGTCGTGTTCGTGGGTACGATTTGCTTCGATAATCTGATCTTTTTCTTCTTTCCGCAGCATGTTTCTTCACCTCATTAAAAATTTCTCATGAACATAGAATAGGGCAGGTAAAGGCATTCCACAGCGTGGCAAAATCCCTAATCCAAGTACATGACTGTATTATTATACCACAACGCAGGCAATTTGTAAAGTAACTTTTTTGTAAACAATCAAAAAATCAAGAAATAATTTTGCCCTTGTGCTCCTTTGCCGGATTTTTAGAAGTTTTGACGGGCTGTACTTTCAGGTCAACTGGTTTTTCCATGCCGCCCATATCAGAAAAGACTGCCTCATCTGCCGATGCTGGTCTCGTCAATTCTATTTCCGGATTTACCTCGCCCCGTTTTTCATAATACGGGTTGATGATATACTTTTGAATGGATGGATAACTGTTGACCGTCACCATCAACGCCAGCCATGTGCCTGGAATAAACGGCAGCAGCGTCAGAATGATCATCAGCACCATCATATTCGTTTTCAGTGCCAGCAGGAGGATGCCGCCCACAACAACTGCCAGAATGCCCAGCGAGAAGAGATTCTGCTTCATGCAGACGATGCCCAGATAGAACGAGTTCCGGAAGATATTCTTCATGGATAGATTCGTAGAAACAATCATCAGGAACAGATAAAAGTTCATCAGAATGGCAACCAGCGAAATGCTGAGCGTGACAATCAGCATGACATAATAAATCTTGCTTCCGGTCTGTTCTGCCAGTTTCGGATAGACATAGAACGAGGCTGCCACGCAGCACGCCAACAGGCAATCCAAAAAGCCAAAAATCGCACTATGCCCAAATTCGGAACGGAAGGTCTTTAGAAAATCATGCACCAAAAAGGTTGGTTTTTCTACGAAAAAGTTCCGCATGATTTTCATCATACCTGCGGTGGCAGGGCCAAATAAAATCATAAACAGCAGCGTTCCGCCAATGACCAATATCAAACCCACATTGACCGACAGCGAACCGCTGAGCATCAAAATCAATCCCACTGCTGCTGCAATTAGCGGGATAAAAAACAAAGTGTAAAAAATATTTAATTCAATCAGCTTCCAAAACTTTTCCCGAAACAGTTCCCAGTACCGGAAAAATCCCTTTTTCTTCGGTGCTGTCTTGGAAATGCCGCTTCCAGCGTGTGTAAATCCTTTTCCGAAAAGACCCATCTCTAAACTTCCTTTTCTATTCACGTTGTCCAATATTCGAGTGTCCCCTTGTTTATATCCATAGAGCCTGCAATTTTTGCAGCCCCAGACAGAGCAATGACAATCCGCTAAATAATCCCAGTATCACTGCATACCGCACCAGATACAGCCGCCGGCAATGCGGCATATTTTCTTCCCACTGCCGATGAAACGCATAGCAGAAGAACAGGTTCGAGAGCCATAGCGTTTCCCTTGCTGCCAGCAGCAGCAAAAACGATGCCCCTATCCCGTATGGCATCAGCCAGAGCAGCACCCGAACCGCATGGGTGGTCATCTGCTGCAAAATGCTCCAGCCGAACCACATACCATGCAGAAAAAGGGCTGCACAGGCGACCGGCTGCCCCACGGCAGAAAATCCCGCCAATCCGCTGCACAGCAGAAACCCTGCCATTTCCAGCAGCAGCCACGGAAACAATTGCTGCCGGAGCAGTGCCGTTTGCAGCACTTCCGGCAGCATCTGCCGCAAAGACAGCCAAACCCCCACGATACAGCCCAATAAAAGCAAACAACATAAGCTGCCCTGTTCGAGTCGGCTTCTGGATAATGGATGCATTTTTTCATCCGCTCCTTTCCGGTTTGTCCTGTATGTTGTTACAAGCCTATGCGGACAACCCGAAAATCAGAACGGTTTCTCTGTTTCTTTTTACTTGGAAAGCTCGTAGGCACGCTTGGTGCAGCGGCGGCAGGCATCCTTTACCGTATCTTCCAACTTGCCTTCATACAGAGCGTCCAGCCCTGCCAGTGTTGTGCCGCCCGGCGAGCTGACCTGCTTGATGAGCGTATCCACATCATAGCCGGAATCGGTCAGCATGGCTGCCGAGCCAATCAGGCTTTGTGCAAACAGCTGCTTGGCTGCCTCTTCGGAAATGCCAACTTCCTTGGCATAGTCCAGAAAGCCCTTGGCAAACAGATAGATAAATGCCGGACTGCTGCCGTTGATGGCAATGACTTCCGCCATCTTATTCAGCGGCAGAACAGCCGTCACACCGCACAGAGCAAACAGCTGCTCTACAAATGCAAATTCTTCATCGGTGACAGCATCAATTCGAGAAAGTGCCGTTGCACCCTTGCCCAGCAGCAATGGGGTATTCGGCATAACCTGAATGACCTTTGCATTTGGTTTAGTCTGGCTGCGGATGTAATCCGGTGTCATCCCTGCTGCAATCGAAACAATGACGGTATCTTCCGTAATGCCGTCTGCCAGCTTTGGCAGAGTTGCTTCAAACTGCTGCGGCTTGATGGCGAGAAATACATACTTGCACTGCTTTACAATTTCTGCTTCCGAAGTACAGGCAGTGACGCCAATTTCTGACAGAGCAGCAGTCTTTTCCGGCATATGGTCATAGGCATACAAAGCAACCTGTTCAGACAGCTTGCTGCCAGCAATGCCCCGCATAATGGCACTGCCCATATTGCCAGCACCCAAAAATCCAATTTTTACTTGTTCCATGATGGAATCCTCCCTTTTTGTGTTCTTGTTTGATACGAAAAAGAGCACACCCGATTGATTTCGGATGTGCCCCCTATCCAACCATCCTTCTTTTTAGAAGAATGCAATATCCTGTGCAATCTGGTGCAGGTGTTCTTCATACGGCTTCTTCATGGAAAGTGCTTCCTGAATGTCGAAGTCTACAATCTTGTTGTTCTGCATACCAACAACACGGTTGCTTGCACCCTTTTCCAGCAGTTCTACGGCATAATAGCCCATTTCGCTTGCAACAACACGGTCACGGACTGTCGGAGAACCGCCACGCTGTACATGACCCAGAACGGTTGCTCTGGATTCGATGCCAGTCTTTTCCTGAATGGCTCTTGCAATGCCTTCTGCGTTGCCAATGTTTTCTGCAACAACAACGATGAAGTTCTGCTTGCCGTTCTTCTTGCATTCCAGCATTTTTCTTGCCAGTTCATCGAGGTCATACGGTACTTCCTTGGTGATGATTTCCACTGCACCGCTTGCCAGACCGGTATTGACTGCGATAAAGCCAGCACCTCTACCCATAACTTCTACAACGCTGCAACGGTCGTGCGACTGGCAGGTATCCTGCAACTTGTCGATCATTTCCACGCAAGTATTCATTGCAGTATCATAACCGATGGTATATTCAGTACAAGCAATGTCGTTATCAATGGTACCCGGCAGGCCAACGCAAGCAATGCCCTTTGCGGACAAATCTGCTGCACCACGGAATGAACCGTCACCGCCGATGACAACCAGACCTTCCAGACCCAGCTTTTCGCAGGTCTTCTTTGCGATTTCCACGCCTGCTTCTGTCCGGAATTCTGCACTTCTTGCTGTGTAGAGAATCGTACCGCCCTTATGAATAATATTGGATACGCTCATTTCGTTCATTTCAAAGATGTCACCATCAATCAGACCGCAATACCCTCTGCGGATGCCGTATACCTTGATGCCCTTCTTCAAAGCAGCCCGTACAACTGCACGAACAGCAGCATTCATACCCGGTGCGTCCCCGCCGCTTGTCAATACACCAATCGTTTTGATCATAATTTTCTACTCCATTCTGCCAATTGGCAAATATTTTCAACCAAAAAGGAAATTTTGTATTACGATTTGTAACACCATATACAATCTTTATTATACTCACTTTGCAGCGTTTGTCAAGGGGATTCCCAGAAATTTAACACTTTTCGACAGCAGCCCACCAGAAATCCGACAGAAATTCCATTTTTTTTAAGTTTTCTGCGATGGTTCGTCCAGCCCCTCCAGAGAAAAAGACGGAATGTAAGTTTTTCGGGCAGAGGTCAAATCCTGCGAGAAACCCTCCAGTTCCAGTTCCTGTGCGACCTTTAAAACGCTCTGATATTCCATTGTGGTGAGCCGGCGGTTCAAATGACGGTCAGGGAGCGGCGTTTCCGGTGGTGTATATTGCCCCATCAGGCTTATCCAGACTTGCCCATTCGGAAAAGTTGCAGCAATCTTTCGCAGCAATGCCATAGAGGCGTGCCGCTGCCCGGGAAGAATCAGATGCCGTATCAAAACGCCGTGCTGCAAAATGCCATGGTTCAAAACGGGCGTTCCCACCTGCCGTACCATCTCCGAAATTGCCTGCTCCGTTACGGTGCAATAGTCCGGAATGCCGCTGTACTGCTCGGCAGTTGCGTTGTCCAAATACTTCCAGTCCGGCAAATAGACATCCACCAACCCATCCAGCAGGGATAGAATTTCCGGCGAATCATAGCCGCTGCTGTTCCAGACCACTGGAATGTGCAGCTGCGGTTTTACCTGCCGCAAACTTTCTGCAATCCACGGGGCATAATGCGAACCCGTCACTAAGTCCAGCGTTTCCGCTCCCTGCTCCTGCAGGCGGAGAAGAATTTCAGATAGCTGAGAAACCGAAATCGCCTTGCCGAACCACTCCTGACTAATCTGCCGATTCTGGCAGAAACAGCAACGCAACGCACAGCCGGAGAAAAAGACTGCTCCTGCACCACCTTTTCCGCTGATACAGGGTTCTTCCCAGAAGTGCAGGGCTGCCCGTGCGGCTCGCATCTCTGCACCGCCGCCACACCATCCGGCAGTTCGGGTGCGGTCTGCTCCACAGGCTTTCGGGCATAGGGTGCAATGCTGTAATATCATTTAGGAAAGCCTGCCTTTGAAATCAGAATACGAGAACCGCTTTACGAGTGTAAACGAGCCGTCCTCCTGCCGCAGCACCAAATCCGGCAACGGCATGCCGTTGAATGTATTATTCTTGACCATGGAATAAATCGCCATATCACAGAAAATCAGCTTGTCGCCTGCCTTCAGCGGTTCATCAAAGCTGTAATCGCCGATGACATCCCCAGCCAGACAGGTATTTCCGGCAAGACGATAGGTATATTTCTTTTCCTGCGGTTTTCCTGCTCCGATGATTTCCGGTCGATACGGCATTTCCAGCACATCCGGCATATGACAGGCAGCAGAAGCATCCAAGAGGGCAATTTCCATACCGTTTTGCACAAAGTCTAACACTGTTGCGACCAGATAGCCGGCATTCAATGCCACGGCTTCGCCCGGCTCTAGATAAACCTGAACGCCATAGCGTTCCTGAATCTTCCGAATGCAGCGAATCAGACAGGGCAAATCATAGCCGGGGCGGGTGATGTGATGTCCACCGCCAAAGTTCACCCATTTGCAGCGTTTCAAATACGGGTCAAACTTTTCAATGACGTGTTCCAATGTCCGTTCCAAGACCGGTGCATCCTGTTCACACATCGTGTGGAAGTGAATGCCATCCAAGCCGTCAAATGCCTCCTCGGAAAACTGGGAAATGGTTGTCCCCATCCGAGAACCCGGAATGCAAGGATTATACAAATCCGTTTCCACTTCTGCATACTCCGGATTGATGCGGATGCCGCAGGAAATCGGTCTGCCGCAGGACTGCACGAATGCCTTGTGCAGCTGCCACTGATGAAACGAATTGAATACAATATGGTCGCTGATGGCACAGATTTCCGGAAAATCCTGTTCCGGATAGGCAGGGGAGAAAATATGCACTTCTCCGCCCATTTCTTCCCGTCCCAATTTGGCTTCATAGAGTCCGCTGGCGGTTGTTCCGGCGAGGTAGGGCTTTAAAATTGGATAGGTTGCAAACATGGAGAAAGCTTTTTGTGCCAAGAGAATTTTGCAGCCAGTTTCCTGCTGCACAGACTTTAAAATCTCCCCGTTTCGCTTCAGGGCTGCAACATCGGTGACATAGCAGGGCGTTTGCAGGGAATCTGTGGAAAATGGTAGATGCATAGTGAAATTCCTTTCTGCGTGAAATTTTTGTGGATTCCTTACGGCAACAGCAAAACAATAAACGAAAACTGTTTTCCAACGGGGTCATAAATACTGGAAACCCCAACTTGTGTATAATCCTGTGTCGTCAGGAAATTGACGGTCACATCTTTCCGTTCTTCATTGTATTGTGCAATGGCATCGGTATAGGAATTGCAGTTCACTAACATGACCTGATATGCCTGCTCTGCCTGTTCGCCGAGCGATTCTTTCACTGCCTTTGGAGCTTCTGCCTCATAGGTATCCGGCGATTCCTGATAAGTATCTACCAGCAGGTTTGCGGTTTCTGTCAGGGTGTCCGTTTCAGTCAGCATTCGCTTTTGCCGCTGTGTGCGAACCCGATTCATCTCTTGCAGCAAGCGGTTCGATTCCATCTCTGCTGCGGCATCGCAAGCCTGTTCCCGTACCAGTACATTTTCTGTAGCTGCCAGTTTTTGCAGGTTTGCCAGCACTTCGGATTCCTGGTCGTTGTGCAGCAAATAGGTCTGCTGCAAATCTGCAATGGCATTCAATAATGTCTGTGTATAGGCATCATCCGCCGTTTCTGCCGGATATTCCGTGCAGATTTCCGCCAGTTCTGCGGCATCTGCCCGACGAATCTGCGTACTGAGCGAGGGCTTTTGCAGCTGGAAAAAGATTGCCAGCACCGTCAACGCAATCACAAACAGCAACCCAATGAAGAAATCAATCCAATGATTTTTTCGCAGGGAAACTGTATCGGCACAATAATAGGCATCGTATGCATGCACATCCGGTGTGTGCTCCGGAACATGCGTTTGGCAGTACGGGCAGACCGGCATTTCATCCGGAAATTCACTTCCACAAGCAGGACAAATCATCGTATGTCACAACCTTTCTCTTCTACACAACCTTTCACAGAGTCGTGCTCTGGAAAGGCGTTTTGTTCTGCTCTTCATTATAGCAAACATGCTTTTTCTTGTCAAGTTGCCAGCGAAAAGCAAATGGCAATGTTACAGCTTGAAAAAAATGCCGTCCCTCGGAATCCATCCGAAAAACGACATCTTTTTATCTTCCATCAAATTTGATTTCAGGCAGTAATCCAAAGCAAATCCGCCGTTCCGGAAAGTTCTCTCACGGTCGTATCTGCTGGCACGAACACACACTGCCCTTTCTGGAATGCCAGTGTTTCGCCCGTTTCAGCAGTCATCGTTCCGCTGCCGGAAATACAGAGCAGCACAGCAAATGCATTCGTAGTAGAAACCGCTGCTGCAAGTGCTGGCGTTGCTGCCTGCAAGTGCAGTCGGGATACCTGAAAATACGGACACGCACACAGAAGTTCTTCTGTATATCCGTCTTTCTGTTCGACTGTCCGGTTCTGTTCCGGCAGTGGCTTTTGCTGATAGTCCACCGTTGCAACTGCCTTTTCGATGTGCAGCGGACGCTTGTTCCCATTTGCATCCGTGCGATTATAGTCATACAAGCGATAAGTCAGGTTGGAACTCTGCTGAATCTCTGCCAGCAAAATGCCTGCTCCAATGGCATGCACCGTTCCGGCTGGAATCAGGAACGCATCGTTCTTGGAAACGGGAACGCTCTGCAAATCCGCTTCCAGTGTTCCCTCTGCCAGCGACTGCCGCAGCCGTTCTGGTGTCATGGTGTGCCGGAATCCGTAGACTAGACTGGCATCCGGCTCCGCCTCCAGCACATACCACATTTCGGTTTTTCCATTCTGTCCGTTTTCATATTGCTTTGCATAGGCATCATCCGGATGCACCTGCACGGACAAATCTTTTTTCGCATCAATCAGCTTGATGAGAATCGGCAGTTCTCCTTCCGGATTGGCGTATGTTCCCAGATATTCCGGATGTTCCTGCAACACTGTCCGCAGGGTCTTTCCTTTCTCTGTTCCCGAATCTACGATGCTGCACCCATCCGGATGCGTGGAACATTCCCACGTTTCCGCTAACGGGGTCAGATCCATCTGTTTATGATAATCGGTTTTCAGCCGCTCGCCGCCCCAGAGGTAATCTTTCCCCACAGGACACAATAAAAATGGAACATGCTTCATCTTGTCTGCCCCTCTCTGCTTGCCAACGAATACCGGAAAGACGGCACAGGCAACCGAGATTGCGTGAACCAAGTCGCTTCCCCGTAGTTATACCACGCATATTGTACGCTCTGCGGACAATCCACTGCATCTGCTGAAACCCGAACGATATTGGAATGCAATACTTCTGCCTTTGCCGGATAATAAACGCCATCTGCTCCGGCAATCTGGCAAGTTTCCGGCTCAGATGCATGAATCACCAGCCCATCTGCCACATGGTCAAAGACCAGATACAACGCTGTTCCATCGGAATACATCTGCTGCACCGATGGTGTCCATTCTTCGCCCGTTCCATAGACCATCTGCTCTGCCAGCAGGGCAAGCCGTGTACCCGGTGTTTCCTTGTCCAGCGGATGAATGTTGTCAAATTCGCCGCAATCGGTCATGGAAATCATGCCGACCCGTTTCAGCATGGCTGCTGCAATCGCCTGCTGTTCCCGCTGCATCGCCCACTTCTTATCGTCCTCGGTATCAATTGCAAGATACATTGGCAGCTGAACGAACAGGAACGGCAATGACCAGTCATTCCAATCCATCCGCCATTGTTTCACCAATGCAATCATCATATCGCTGTATCCCTCATAACGGACAACATCTTCTTCGCCCTGATAATACAGGAATCCTCGCAGGGTATACGGTGCAACTCGCTGAATCATCGTCCGATGCAGGTTGTTCGGACAGAACGGCGACTGCCAGCCGGTCGGCTGCGGCCACGGGCATTCTCCGCAGCGTTCGTGCAGTTCTTTCCATGTCACGTTGGGATTTTCTGCCCGACAAGCGTCAATGTTTGCCTGCCACTTCTGATAATCAGCCTCATATCCCCGCATTTCTGCTGCATATTGTTCAGCGGTTTTTGTTCCGACTTCTGCCTTGTAAGCAGCCAGCTGTTTTTGTCCGGCTGCAACGCTCTGCATCATGGATTCGCTCATCCAGCACGCAATAGAAGTTCCGCCCCAATAACAATCGACAATGCCAATCACACAATCCATTTTTTGTGCAAGCCGTTTTGCAAAATAAAAGGCAACCGCTGACAAATCGCCCACGTTCTCCGCAGCGGCAATCTTCCATGCAGACTGTGCTTCTAATTGCTGATGGGTTTCATCCAAAACCGCACGCTTTGGCACTTGATAGAATCGAATCTGTGTGCCTGTGTAAGCCTTGCTTACGGCAACGCCGTCTGCACTATCTCGCAGAGCCAGTTCCATGTTGCTTTGTCCGCCGGCAAGCCAAACCTCCCCGACTGCAACTTGTTTCCGCTGTTCTTCCGTCGTGCCGTCTGATACTGTCAGCACATAATCTGTTCCGGCAGCCAGCGGCGGCAGCGTTGCACACCATGTTCCATCTGCTGCAACTACCGTCTTGCTGAAACTGGTATGCAGAGAAACCGTGACTACCGTCTTTGGAATACCTGTCCCGAAAACTGTAATCGGACGATTTCGCTGCACAACCATGAAATCCTTGAAAATTGCTGCTAATTTCAAACTCATTTTCCCTGCTCCTTCTGCAAAAATGCAAGATTGCGGTCAATCAGTTCGCACCGCTGCTTGACACAATCGACACTGCGAAGCGGATCGGTCGGAGTATGGAATGCATAATCGAGCAGCTGGTCAATCGTAGAAGTGGCAACGTGCAACCGTGTATCCGCAGACGCATAGTAAATATACACCGTGCCGTCTTCCCGTACCACTGCCCCATTCGTGAAGACCACGTTGGAAACATCACCGACCCGTTCTGCTCCGAACGGTGCGATCAGATAACCGGACGGTTCTGCGATTACACGGGACGGGTCATCCAGAGCGGTCACAAATACATAAATCACGTACCGCAATCCAGCTGCGGTATTCCGGACACCGTGGGCAATGTGCAGCCAACCCTTTTCGGTTGCAATCGGAGTTGCACCGCTGCCATTCTTCGCCTCCGTAATGGTGTGGTACTTCCGCATACTGGTCATCTTTTCCGTTTCAATGATCGGATGCAGGATGTCGTCCACCAGTCCATAACCGATACCGCCACCAGAACCCGTATCAATAAAGCCATCCATCGGGCGAGTATAGAATACATACTTTCCATCGACAAACTTCGGGAGCAGGCAAACATTCCGCTGCTGCGGGCTCTGCTTGGTAATCAGATTTGGCAGCCGTTCCCAGGTGTTCAAATCCTTTGTCCGGACAATGCCAGCCTGTGCAACGGCTGCGGACAAGTCTTTCGGGTCGTTGGCACTGGATTCCGAACAGAATACGCCATAAATCCAGCCATCTTCGTGCTTGGTCAACCGCATATCATAGACATTGGTTTCGTTCGGGTCGCAGTCCGGCAGCTGTACCGGCTTTTCCCGAAAGACAAACTGGTCTACACCCGTTGTGCTCTCTGCAACCGCAAAGAAACTCTTCCGGTCGCTGCCCTCCACACGGGCAACCAGACAAATCTTTCCATCCAGTTCCATTGCTCCAGCATTGAACACCGTATTGATGCCCAGCCGTTCCATGAAATACGGGTTGGTTTCCGGATTCAGGTCATACCGCCAGTACAGCGGCACATGTTCTCTGGTCAGTACCGGATACTTCCAGCGGTCATAGATTCCATTATAGAAATCGGTCTTTTCATTCTTTCGGTTCAGCAAGGCTTCCTGCTTCCGCAGCTGCTGTTCATATCGTTCCTGCATCATATTCCATTCCTCCGAATCAATTCTAAGCACATTCTGCCGTTGTGGTAGGGGCACTTCCAACCGTTGACAATATCCAGATTCTGCATCGGCTTTCCATCCTTGTCCACTGCCCAAAACCATTCACTCTTGTGGTCGGATACCAGAAAATATTGTTCAATGTAGGAAAAAATATCCTGTGCCGCCTGTAAATACTGACAGTTCCCATGTTTTTCATACATATGGTAGAACCCTAACACCGATTCCGCCTGTACCCACCAGACACGGGTTTCATCGTCCACGCCGTTTTCGCATTCGTTCAGAACGGAATGCTTCCGGTAAGCAGTCTGATAAATGCCTTCTGCAAGGCGGTCATCGATGGCGAAAATGGTCTGATTCAACGCAGCATCGCCCAGCAAGCTGCATCCATCATCAATCAGCCACGAGCTTTCAATATCATGCCCGTAACTGTGCAAATCAATCAGGCTGTTGTAGTCCAAATCAAAGAATACTTCCTGCCGGTTACGTTCCGGATTGAATACTTTTTCTTGGTAAATCTGCAAGATGGTACGCATTGCCTCAGCAACCCGTTCGTCCTTGGTTGCCCGATAAAAGCCGCTGTATGCCTCAAAGACGTGCAGCAAGGTATTCATCGTGCGGCTTGCCATAACGCCATTTTCCGACAGCTTTTCGTTCGAGGCTGGTTTCCAGTTCCGGTCGAATGCCTCCAGATAACCTGCTCCATCGAATGCCTTTTCCTGAATCAAATCAAACAACTGATAAGCTAACTGTTTCGCATTCGGATTCTTAGTCAGGCGATAGTAAGAAGATAACGCATACAGGGCAAATGCCTGATTATAGGTATGCTTTGTGGTGTCCATTGGTGTGCCGTCATAGCTGACCGACCAATAAACACCGCCCTGCTCTCTGTCCATGCAGTGTTGCGTGAAGAACGAGTACACGTGTTCGGCATCGGCTGCCAAATCCATCCGGTTCAGCAGCAATGCTGCCTCGGAAAAGAACCACAGAATCCGGCTGTGCAGAATGCAGCCCTTTTCCGCTTTGCTATCCGACTGCATAGAGAAGTCCACATGCCCGATATAGCCGCCATATTCATCATCCCGCAGCCCCTGCCAGAACGGAATAATATTCTCTTCCAGCATCCGTCTGGCTTTTTCCAATAAAATATTCATGACTGGAACGCTCCCTTCCTGTTGCTCTTTGTTGCTTATCTTCTACCTAATTCTCTGTCGTCTGCTTCCGCAGCATCGTGTTCCTTAATGTAGGAAATCACGGTTTCCGCTGTTGTAAAGGCAAGTCCGACATAGCTATCGGCACAGCCATAGTAAATCGCAATCCGTCCGGTTTCCGCATCGCAAAGAGCTGCACACGGGAAGCAAACATTCGGCACAAATCCGCTTTCTTCATATGGCATCTCCGGTGTAAGCAGGAAATCGGAACAACGATACAGCACCTTGGACGGTTCTTCCAAATCGAGCAGTGCACCGCCAATGCTATATACAAAGCCGTTGCAGGTATTCGTTACGCCATGATAGAACAGCAGCCAACCCTCGCTGGTTTCAATCGGAGCAGCACCGCCGCCGATTTTTACATTTTCCCACCATCTGCCACTCTTGCCCATAACATGGCGATGATGTCCCCAGTATTCCAAATCTTTGCTTTCGCTCAGGAAAATATCACCAAAAGGTGTGTGTCCGCTGTCGCTCGGACGAGACAGCATCAGAAACTTTCCGTCTACTTTGCGTGGAAACAAAACGGCATTCCGGTTAAACGGCAAGAATGGATTTTCGACCCGAACAAAGGTCTTGAAATCCGTCGTCTTTGCCATGCCAATGGCTGCACCGTAAGCATCCTGACACCAGATAATATAATAGGTATCTTCAACCTTGACTAAACGAGGGTCATATGCATATTTCGGCATGAACGGATTGCCGGCTTCATCGACAAATGCAATCTTTTCCGGCTCAAATTCCCAGTGGATGCCGTCCTTGCTGCGTCCCAGATAGATGAATGGGATGCCGTTGGTCTGTTCGCCACGGAACACGCCGATATAAGCTCCCTCATACGGCAGGACTGCACTATTAAAAATACGGGCAACTCCCAGAATCGGATTCCGGCGAATAATCGGGTTTTCCTGATACCGCCAGAGCGGTGCGGTGCAGTCGGTCGGGCGAGCCTGCCACGGAAGATTGTTCAAAACGTCTGTTTTTAAAGTAATCGGATTCATGATAGAAACCTCCATTGTATTCAAGTATTTAAAAATATTTAAAATTTCAAGGGAATGGTTCGACAAATATGGCTTCTGCTGGCTTGCTCTTTTGAGGAGGAAAACGGCATTCCAACAGAAGCCCGAAGTAAACTTTCAAACTGCGATTTGCAATTGTTATCTTGGAACGGCCACCCTACCGCAACTTGCAGCATCTTTACAAAATAACAGAAACAGGAACTGCAAGCTGCGGAAACAGGATGGGATGTTAGAAGAAAAAGGGGGAAATCATTATTCTTTCACTGCACCTTGTGCCATGCCGCTGTAAATCTGCTTCTGACAGCAGATGAACAGAATCAGCATCGGAATGACGGTAATCAAAACGCCGGCACAGATGTAGTTATATTGGCTTCCCATCGGCCCTGTAAAGGTAAACAGGGAGGTGGAAACCACTGGAAAGGCTTTTTTATCCTGTAAGTACAGGTTTGCCATGTAGTATTCGTTGTAGGTGCTAACACCCTTCAGGATGGCACTGGTGACGATTGCCGGCTTCAGCAGCGGCAGCAGAATCTTAAAAAATACACCAACATAGGTGCAGCCGTCCAAAATTGCTGCTTCATCCAGTGTCTTTGGCAGATTGTCGAAATACTGCAAGAAGATGTAAATTGAGATGACATCTGTTCCCAGCATCAGGATAATGTAACCGTAAAGCGTATTGACTAAGCCGAGGGTATACATGATCTGATAAATCGTAACCTGTGTGGCAATCCCCGGAATCAGGGTGGAAATCATAAACAAGTTGCGAATCAGCTTATTGCCACGGAACTGGAAGCGGTTCAGAACATATGCCAGCATTGCCGAGAACAGGGTGCTGCCCAACAGAACGAAGAGCAGAACCAAAAAGCTGTTCAGGAATGCTTTGCCCATGTTTGCTTGTTTCCATGCGGTAACAAAGTTGTCAAAATACAGCCAGCTTTCCGGCAAGGTCATGACGTTGGTGTTATTGTATTCCGCTTTGGTTTTAAAGGCAGTGATGACACAGCTGACCAGCGGAACTAATGCACAGAATGCGGCAAAAATCAGGAGGACATACTTGCAAATGGTGAAGAAAATTTTACCGAGGCTGTATTTTCCCAGCCGAACAGGATTACTTGCTGCTCTCATTTTTGCACCCTCCGTTTCCGTCTTCCTGGCGTGTCGCTATCCATTCGCCGTTCGACAATTTTCTGCACTGCCGTTACCATCAGAATCAATGCCAGCAGAACCACTGCCATTGCAGATGCCAGACCGACCTTCTGGTTGGTATGGGCAATCTTGTTCATCAATACAAAATAGGTGGATGTTCCGAAGCCGCCGTCTGTGATAACATAAGGCATTTCAAAGGCGGACAGTGCACCGGAAACCGCTAAAATCAGGTTTAAGGTTACAATCGTTTTGATGGATGGCAGAATGATATACCGGAACCGCTGCCATGCGTTTGCTCCGTCAATCGCTGCCGCTTCATATTGGGTCGTATCAACACTGGCAATCGCTCCGATGAACAGTACCATGTTTTGTCCCATGTACCGCCAGATGGACGTTGCTGCCAGAACCCAGTTGTTAATGCTTTTATCTTTCAGCCAGAATGGCAGGCTGTCCGCATCCATGCCGACCCAAGTCAGCAGGGTGTCCAGTACAAATCCGTGGGTAAAGAAGAACTTAAAGATAAAGCCCACGGCAATCCCGCCAATCAGGCTTGGGAAATACAATGCACCACGGAAGAATTTTCCGCCTTTTGTCGGGAAACTCAAAATGCTGGCAAACAGCAGTGCGATGGCAATTTGTACAAACGAGCCAACCAAATAGAAAAGGCTCAGCTTTAAGGCATTCAGACAATCTTCTCTGGTGAATACGGAGATATAATTTTGAAGTCCTACCCAAGTTCGCTTCCCGATGTATTTCATATCGTAAAAGCTGAACTGTACCATCTTAAAGAATGGCAGGTAGGTAAACGTGAACAACAGCAGCAACGGCACACATAAGAACAGAATCGAAACAATCACTTTTTGCGTCTGCATCTTATGCAGTTTGTTCCGAAGTGATGTGCTGCCTGTTTTTCCAGAACCAGCCATTTGAATTTCCCCTCTCTGTGCGTTATTGCGGTGTTACACCGTTGGATTCCTGTGCGGAAGTCCATGCTTCGTTCCAGCTGTCCACAATTTCATCCATGGTTTCGCTGTGGTCAATGGCACTTTCGATGATTCTTGCAACGTGGGTAGGGTCTGAATTCAAGGACAATTCCGAACCGTTGTTGATGTTTGCATACAAGTCTTCTTCGCCAGTTGGTGTCGGATTATCCATGACCAAAGTAACATTGGTGAATGCACTCAGTGTTTCCGGATAAGCTTCACCCTTTACAATCGGGATACCGCCCTGGTCATACGCATAGCCGGACTTTTCTGTCATCCACTTGATGAAAGCAGCGGATGCTTTCTTTTCATCGGCGGTAGAGTTTACATTGATACCATATGCATAGTCTGCACTGGCACTTGCGTACTGCTTGCCGTCCACGGTAATCGGGAAAGGCATATAGCCAATATCATCGGCATTGTCGCCAGCTTCCTGCATCTGAATGATTGCCCAGCTGCCCAGAACCATGCAGCCGATTTTGCCGTTGTTGATTTGGCTCTTGCAGCCTTCCCAGTCGGTTGTAGTCGGGTCGTCTTCGGTCAAGCCCTCAGAAACCGCTTCATACAGGGTATTATAAACAGCGTACGGACCTGTTTCATCGGAACGCTTCGAGAACGGGTTTGCCTGATGCACAATGGTGTTGTTCATGAAATCAGCATCACCGGTTGCTGTTCCGCCAATGTAAGAATCCCATGCAGTCAGTGTCCAGCCAGCTGCATAGTTGGTATACAGCGGAATGGCATCAGTCTTTTCTTTAATGAGCTTCAAGTCTGCTAAAAATGTACTTGGTGTCGTTGGCAGTTCAGAAATACCAGCTTCTTCAAAGACACTCTTATTATAAACGATGCCCATTGCATTGCCCATGGAGGCAACGCCGTAAACCTTGCCGTCAAACATCTTGTCGCCGAGGAACTCGTAAGAATCCTTCATATCATCGTAGTTGAACAGCGGTTCAAAATAAGTGCTGAATTCGCTCTTGTTGACAGTGGTCGGAATCATGCAGATGTCGCCCCAGTCGCCGCTGGTCAACCGTGTGGTCATATCGTCTGCATAGTTGGTAATGCCTTCAAAGCTGATGGTGACATTCGGATACAGCTTTTGAAATTCCTGTGCATATTCTTCAAACGTGGTGTCTACCAAGTCTGTCCGGTGGGTGATGACTTTCAGGTCTGCCTTCAGGTCAGAATCACCGGTTTCCAAGTCGATGCTCTTGTAATCCAAAGAAACATCTTTGTTTGCGGTGTCGGAGCTGCTGCCGTTGCTGCTGCCGCAGCCTGTCATACCTGCTGCCATAACGGCTGCCAATGTGATAGCGATGAGTTGTTTTTTCATAATGTGTTCCTCCAATTTTTTCGTTTTTTATGTAACATTCGGATGTTCGGGAATTTTGTTTGTCCGTCCCGATTAGGTTTCTTTAGCTTTATTATAGCACGTTTTTTAGTTTTGTCAATAGGCTAAATTAGTTTTACACGCAATTTCAACGAAACGCATAAATTGATTGTCGTTTATTTATGCAGAATACACAATTATAGTGATTTCCTTTTTCAGTTTTTACTAATTTTTTCTGAAAATCTGGAATAGATATAGAAAAAAGGGACAATTCATTTCTTCCAATTGCCCCTTTGCTGTTTGGCTTTTCGCTTTTGTTTCACCTAAATAATCAACCTAATTTATTTTCCGAACGCTGTTTCTCGGAATAAAATGTCCGCTGATAATCCGCTGCTCGCAGGGGTGGCTTGGCCGTTCGAGCCGCTGTTGCAGCTGTTCAATGCTTGCCATCGCCATTTTATCCAAATCCACTGCATATGTTGTCAGTTTTGGCGTGGTCATCTCCGACAAAATATAATTATCGAAGCCGACGATGGAAATATCTTCCGGAATCCGGTAACCTCTTGCCTGCAAGGTCTGCATCAAATAATAGGCGGACACGTCGCAATTGCAGGCGAATGCAGTCGGCATGTGGTGCAGTTGCTCCAGTGAAACACGAATGGTATCGTTTTCATCTCGGTCAGACAGAACCATCTCCGGCGTTACGGAAATGCCTGCCTCCTGCATCGCCTTACAGAAGCCAAAATAACGGTCGGTAATGCTATAAGTTGCCCCTATCCGCCCTAAAAAGACAATATCCCGATGTCCCATTTGCAGCAGATGACGGGTCACAAAATACATTCCATAATAGCCGTCTGAAATCACAGTATCCTGTTCACAGTCCGCATCGAACATATCCAGACAGACAAACGGAATCTTTGCAGCGGTCAGCATATTGCGGTAGGCTTTGCTGAACTTTCCCATTAAGACAAGCCCGTTAATCAGCTCTGTCTGCATGAATTTTGGCAGCCGTAGAGCCTCCTCTTCTTCAGTGGATACAAACTCTAAAATCCCAATATTTCCGCCTGCATTGAGATGAAACAGCATCCGCTCGTATAAACTCCAATAAAATGACTGCCCCTGTTCAATGTATCGGCTGCGGGTCAAAATTCCGAACTTCATGCTTTTGGAAACAGTTTCCTGCCGAGATTTATTCTTTGCCTGATAGCCCATCTGCTCTGCAACCCGCCGCACTTCTGCCCGCAGTTCTTCGCTAACGCCATCTTTTCCGGAAAGTGCCTTGGAAACCGTAAAGGTACTAACGCCCATTTTTTCCGCAATGTCTACCATTCGTACACGTTTTTGCATTTTTCCAACAAATTCCTTTCTTCATAAATTTGCACCTAATTGCAGCTAATTTCTGCTTTGGTTTTTATTATAGCATACCCATTTTGAAATTGCAACCGATTTTTTCAAAATTCACGCAAATTTCCATTGACTTTACCATAAATTAGGGTTATAATTAGGCTAAAAAGGAGGTTTTTATGATACACACAACACCAGTCAACCCCAACGCAACCCCAGAGGCAACGGCTCTGCTGCAATATCTGCACGACATCGCGGGAACAAATATCCTTGCTGGGCAGCACACCCAGACCAACCCGATGGAAGAGGTTGCTTATATTGAAACCGTAACGGGAAAGTCCCCGAAACTCTGCGGATTTGAGTTGCTCGCCTACTCGCCCAACATCCGCATGGAAGGTGCTTCGGAAGCCTGTCGGGTAGAAGTAGAAGAAAACCGCAACACCATGGACACTGCACTCCGCTGGGCAAACGAAACGGGCGGCATTGTCACGCTGACGTTTCACTGGTTTTCTCCGCTCGGCGGACACGACAAGAGCTTTTATACCGAACACACAGATTTCGATGCAGAACGGGTTCTGCATGATGACACGCCGGAACGGGCAGCGTTTTTCCATGATTTAGATGCGATTGCAGTACAGCTGCAACGCTTTCAGGACGCAAAGATTCCAATTCTGTGGCGACCGTTCCACGAGGCAGAAGGTACTTGGTTCTGGTGGGGGGCAAAAGGTGCAGGGGTTGCGAAACAACTGTACTTGTTGATGTATGAATACTATGTGCACCACTACCACCTTGACCATCTGCTCTGGGTCTGGAACAGTCGGTTGCCGGAGGGGTATCCGGGAGATGATTTTGTAGATGTTGTTTCCGTGGATGTCTACCTGCCACACTATGAAGCAACAGACTATGCAGCCGATTATCAGGCGTTGATTGCGGCATCCAGTGCCAACAAAGTTGCAGCGTTGGCAGAAGTTGGATTTTTACCAGATACAGCATTATTGGCGAAAAGCAAGATTCCGTGGGCATATTTTATGACATGGTCGAAAGAATTTTGCATGGGAGAAACATACAACACCAAACAGCGGTTGAAAGATGTATACAACCATGAACGGGTTCTCTCACAGAAACCAGTTCTGACAAAGTGAAGATGCAAAAAAAGAGGATTCCTGTTGTGGGAATCCTCTTTTGTATGTTTATTGTTGTTTGATTCTTGGGAAACTGATTGCGTGTGGTTCGGCAAAATCGCTTCGCTCTTTGCCAGAGTATGCAAATTGCTCTTAGGGATACCACCCGAATCCGGTTCGGCAAGGCTGGGGCACATCCCCAGCTTGCCTGGGAAACCGCAATTGCCCCTGAAACCTTGCATCTCATTACAGCCTTTTTATTTCAAAAGGCAATTGCGGTTTCTGCGATTCTCTCTTAGATTTCAATGTGTTCTAATCAATACGTCTGTTAAGGGGGACAGCTTGTCCCCCTTAACAATCCCTCTCCGCCGAGCTGAGCCAGCTCGACCGCAGTTCGCCTTCGGCGGTTATGCGTCTGCTAAATGAATGGCTTGTTTCAGCCAAATCAAATCAATGATATTGATTGTGCCGTCTTCTACGGTTTCTGCACGTTTGCCCTGCTCTTCTGTTAGAGTAACCGTTCGCAGCAAATACCGATGAAACAGCACGGTGTCCGCTAAATTCCGTCTGCCGTCTAAGTTCAAATCGCCCTTTAAAATCGTTTCTTCGTTCTTGGAAATAACTAATTTTTTCAGCAAAATTTGTTCCGAAGCATTGTACATACAATAAATCGTTCCATTTCGTGCAGACAAAACAGGCTGGTTTACAATTTCATTGGCAATGGTATTTCCGACTGTTTCCCATGATGCAGTTTCCTGATTCAGCCGATACAAATCAAATGCATTTGGATTCTGAGAATTTACAGCCACATACAAATTCCCACCGGACAGAACCGGCACCATCTGAAAGACGTTTTCTTGCAATGCCGCTGGCAATTCATAGGCAGTTGCAGTTCCATCAGAGGTCACGCTGAAAATCGGATTTTTTCCGCCGGAAGGCAATACCCAGAACTTCCCGTCTTCCTCTGCTATCACGGAAACCATTCCGCATTCCTGTTCGGACAGGGTAATAATATTCCAAGTTGCCCCGTTATAAATCGCTGCTTTTGGAACGCTGTTTGCAGTCAAATCCCGATAGCCAATGACAACCGTTCCATTTGCGGCAGCAATCTCCATATTGCAAGCGTTTCCAGAGAGATCCGTTCCAATTTTGGTTGCTTGTCCGGTGTTCGGATTGTAGCAATATGCCTGCAACGCATACGGAAATGAACCCGTGGTACAGGTAAAATAAAGCTGTTCGCCATCTGTTGCGAGGTCTTGATATTGTGCCAGTTCTGTTCCCACATAGCATTCTTCCCAGAGCTGCCCGTTTTCATTCCACTTGCAGAGATGCGAGATATAATCATAATCCTGATAGAGCACATACGCCGTTCCATCGCAGATCACCAGCTTTGGATTGTACATATTGCCGGAAAACGGCTTGCTGACTGCGGTCAGGGTTTCGTCATCCTCCACCCGATACAGGGTTGCAGAATAGGCAGTAGTTGAAAGCAGATACATCGTGCCATCTGCGGCAGTTGCCAGATCATACGCCATGGTATCCGCAGAGAACGAACTATTGTTGCTGGTTTCCCAGAGTTTCTGACCGGAAAGGTCTGCAAACGATACTGAGAATGTCAATGTTCCATTGTCCTGAATCTGAATGTTGTCCAGTGCAATGCCGCTGTTTGTTCCGTCTGCATAGACCAATGCCCCATCAGAAAACTTCTTTTGCAGGTCTGTTGTTCCGATGTGATTCGGAGCACCTGTTCCGCCATAGCAAGACTTTGTCAAATCGCCTGCTCCGCCGTTCAAAGTGGTTTCCCCTGGACGGAAAATATAAATCTGGTCAGTATCGCCCCGATAGTTTCCGACCACGCTGGTATTCACCCGATAGACCACCATGCCATCGCCATAAATTTTTCCATCCAGTTCATCCGAATATTTCGCACCCTGCTTTCGATATTCCACCGCAAAAAATTCCGTGTCGGAAAGTGGTGTTTTTAATAAGTAGAGCCGGCTGCCCTCGGAGGCAGATGCTGGAGCAAGTGCATATGTCCCCGCTGTTGTAATCGTTTCTGCTCCCATCCAGCCGGAAACAGAATACCGCTGATACGCAAGCGGATACTGCAAGAAAATAGAAGTGGTTGCCATAATATCCCACTGCCCGACCGGATCACCGGGAACATCGCTGCGGTGGTACAGATCCGGATAGCCCATGCTGTGCAAAAATTCATGGCAGACTGTTCCAATGCCGTTGAATAGCGTAGAACCGATCACAGAATAGCCGCTGTGCAGATTGACTTGTCCCACGGTAAGCCCGTTCACCTGCAAACCGCCATCCAGATAAAATGCTTTTGACCACAGCGGATCGGCAGCGGATGTGACTTTTCCATCTACCACGCAGACAATGTTGTCAATATAGCCATCGTTGTCCCCATCCAGCGGAATATCTGCCGGAATTGCAATATTTTGAATCATTTCAACTGCATATTGGTTATAGTCCGTGTAAGATTCCCGACTCTGACTCAGCACATACGGCTCAATGACACCATCTTTCAGCTGCGGAAAATAAGAATCCACGTGCATTTGTCCATAAGAAATAGTATCAATGTATTTCGTCAGGGAACGATACGTAGTGGTATCGTTGCACATCGAAAGCACGGTATTGGTTGCATCTCCACTCATAAAGTTTTTTTCCGTCAACGGGTCGAACTGGGCAAATAAGACGATATTATTCACCTGTCGGACGGTTGTTTCTGCCTTTGCCGGAAGTGCCAGAGTCGGCAGGCAAAAAACAACCAGCAGGATGCTGGTAAAAAATGCGGTCATTCGTCTGAGGGAAACACGTTCTTTCATGTTGTGTCATACGCCTACTTTCTATTTTTATAAATTTTGGAAATGAAATTGCAAACCATCCAAAAATGATGGATGATTTCACGGTTGATTTTGTTTATTATACCATACTTTCCGGCAAATTGCAAGTAATTTTTCTGTAATTTTTTTCTTCTTCATGCAACTTGAATAAAAGCTGCCGTGTGATTTTGTACAGATTGCAAAAAACAAAAGAAAACCCGAATTTCTGTGAAAGCCCCCTATCATTTGCTTGATTTTTTCACAGGCTTGTATTATAATAGGAATATCTTCTTTTCTACCAATCTGTAACCATGTTCGGGGCATACGATTCCGCCCCATTATACTTTAGGAGGCAATCTGAAATGTACGAAGAACTGTTAAAGACCCTGCGGGACTTTACTCCCTTTTCCATCATTGTCAGTGCCGTGGTCATCTTTGTGGTATTTCTCTGTGTCTTTGTCATCTTTTCCTTTGCAAAGCGAGAAAAACGCATTGAACAGCTGCGGTGGAACAAAGTCAGCAATCACATGATGCTGCGAGATGTTCAGACCAATGAATGGATTCCTTTAGAAGCCGATGAAATTCTAGTCGGGCGGCATGGCTCGGCAGATATTCGCCTGCCGGATATGAGTATTTCCCGTTATCATGCGGTGCTCTATGTTTCCAACGGGGTCTGGCGTGTCGTGGACTTGCATTCCAAATCCGGCACATTCGTCAACGGCACGAAAATCGACCACCAAGCCATTCTAAAACCCATGGATGAAATTCGATTCGGCACGCAAGCCGTCATCCTACAGCAAAGGAGAGATGCAAATGTATCATAATGGCTTACGCTACGGACGCATTGCAGCACTAGTTCTGTTCACGCATATTGTCATGCTGCTGGCGGTGCTGTTTCGGGGAAACTATGAAACGATTCAGGATTTAGCCCCGTTGACCATTGCAGTCCTAGGGCTGGATGTGGTCTATATCATCGTGCTGCGGTTCTTCTATAAGCAGATGACCTACACCACAGACTTTCTACTGCTTCTGATTCTCAACATCAGCGTGATTTTTCAATCCTGTTTCGGGGGCATTGGATTTGCTGCCAAGCATTATATCACCTGTATCATGGCGTTGATCTGCTGTCAGATCATGTTCCTGCTCACCCGAAACCACATCCGCCTGATGGCAATCAAAAAATATTTGTATATCGTGCTGGGCGTAATCATGCTGGCAATCCTGCTTCTGACGGGCAGCCGGAGTATGTGGATTCAGATTGGTTCACTCAGTTTGCAGCCCTCTGAATTTATGAAACCGGTATTTGTTCTGCTCTGTGCCACCTCCATCATGGAACAGCACGAAAAGACCAAAGTGCTTTTCTTTTATGTTTCCAAAGAAGCTTTATTTTTAACCGGCTCATTCCTTGCCATCTTTGTGCTGCAATGGTGGTGTCGGGACTTGGGCAGCCTGCCAACTTTCGCCGCAGCCTATGGCTGTGCAGTCATCTGCCGGATCTGTTACCCAAAGGCAAAATTCTCGAAAACGACCTTGATTTTCCTGTGTGCAGTTGGCGTGCTGGTGGTCATTGCCGCTGCGAAATTTGCACCGGGCTATGTACAAGACCGTCTTTCTGTGGACATCTGGAATGACATGTACGGAAACGGCTATCAGCAGTGCCGTGCACTGATGGCAATTGCAGAGGGCGGCTTATTCGGAAAAGGTCCTGGATACGGCAACCTCATTGAAATCGCTGCCGCAGATACAGACATTGTATTCTCCACCATCTGTGAAGAATGGGGCTTTTTGGTTGCCCTGCTGGTCATCTTCTTCATTGCAAGTCTGTTAATATTGCCAATGATTAACAAGCCGAGAAGCTACTACCACACAACGATGATTCTAGGCGTTGCAGCGGTCTTTGTCGTACAGATGGGCTTGAACATCTTCGGTTCTTGCAACCTGATTCCGTTCACTGGTGTTACGATTCCCTTTATTTCACAGGGTGGTACGTCTATGATTACCTGCGGACTGCTTGCCGGTATGCTCAAAGCCGGGCAGTCACCGACGTTCCGAAAACCGAATGTTGTTTCGGAAAATACGCTTTCGTTCAAGCTGCCGTTCCGCAAGGAGAAAGAAGCAGACGAACTGCTGTCGAAACATGCACCTGCTCCGAACGCAAACAAACCGCAAGCTCCGCAGCGTTCCACTACTCGAACACCGCAGCAGCCTGCCAGCCAGAATCGCACCACTCCGATGCAGGGCGGTGCTCCTCGGCAGCAGGCAAGACCCACACAGCCGAACCCTTACGGGCAGCCACTGAATCAAACCCGTACCATTCCAACCAATGGCACACCTCGGCAGCAGGCTCGACCGACACAACCGAACCCATACGGGCAGCCGGTAAACAGAACTGCTCCGCCGAACCGCTCCAACAACCCGTATGCTCGCCCGAATACCATCCAGCGTTCCGGCAGCAGCCAGAATGAACAGACCAGAATGTACCGAAACAGCAGCGAACAAGGAGGGTCACACAATGAAAAGTATTAAACGTGGAGAACGGCTCACCATCCTGCTGATTGTCCTCTTTCTGTTGGGCATGGTGCTTTTGGTCGCAAGAATTGTATCACAGGCAACTTTCTATATGTCCCATTCTCACAACGTGAAACTCGGCTATATCTACGACCGAAATGGAGCAGTTCTGTTTGATGAAAACGCAACTGCGGAAAAATATGGAGCAGATTATTTTCTGGATATCGGCAACCTCATCGGCGACAACAGCGGACGCATGACGAACACACTCGTTTCCGAAAATCTGAAGGACTTGCAAAATTATAACCTGCTCTTTGGTGCAGTCCAGAACGGAAAAAGTGCGATTTATACCACCCTCGACCACGATGCAAATCAACAGGTTTATCAGGAATTCGGCAATAAAAATGGAACTGCCATCGCCTACAACTACCAGACCGGAGAAATTCTTGTCTGTGTCAGCAAGCCCAGTGTCAACATTTTAAGTGATGTCGATGTCAGCACGCTGGAAACAGGAAGCCTGCTCTGTAAGGCATTTTACCAGACCATCCCCGGTTCTACCCAGAAAGTCTGCACCACTGCCGCTGCCATTGAAACCATCGGCTATGACGCTCTCATGCAGAAAAGCTATGACTGTCAGGGCACTTATTACAACAATTATGGCTCTCCGATTCGTTGCTATCACGGCAGTGTGCACGGCTGGCAGAATATCTCGCAAGCGTTTCAGCACAGCTGCAACCCATGGTTTGCTCAGCTGGTAGAGGATTTACCCCTTGACGGCTTACAGACTGCGTTCCGCAAAATGGGCTATCGGGTCAACGGCGAAGGCAATGCACAAATGGATTTAGATGGCATTTCTGTTTTCACCGCCTCCACAACCTTAGAGGATACCAACGACAGTATCACCCAATGGGGCTGCATTGGACAAGGCGAAACGGTCATCAGCCCACTTCAACTGATGATGTGGGAAAGTGCCATTGCCAACGGCACGGGACAAGTCACCCAGCCATACTTGATTTCCTATCGGCAAGATTTATTCGGAACGGTCAGGGACAAAGCCAAAACCACCTATTCCAATGAAATTTTCTCTGCGGAAACTGCCCAGCAAGTACGGGCAATCATGCGGGAAAACGGTGATTTGGCTCGTTACAGTACCATCAATTATCCCGTCGGCTTAAAGACTGGAACAGCTGAACAGGGCGATGATACAGACAATTCTCTGTTAGTTGGCTTCTGCGATGACAGCAACCTCCCGATTGCCTTTTGTATCGAAATCGAAGACTGGGATCAAAACGTGGACACCGTCAATACCAACAACATCGCACGCACCATGCTGAATGCACTCTCCCAGTGAAAACCATACACAGCATTTGACATTTCCGGAAAGATATGCTACAATAACAAGCAGGACTGTTTATTTTTGAAAGGAGCTTTTCCTATGCCTTTTTGTGGAAACTGCGGTCATCCGTTATCGGATACTGACCTTACTTGCCCGAACTGCGGCGAAATTCGACCAAATGCCATTCCAAAGCCGGATTCTATCAACCAAGAACCGACTGCCCCAACTCCAGACACCCCAACAGAACCAAATCTCCATCCGGAACAGAGCAATTCTAACGCTACCGCTCAATCGGCAGATACTGCGGTTTCGGACAATTATGACCATATTGCTGATTATCAGAACCATGACACGCAACCGGCAGATGCTCCCGTTGCGAACGATATTCCGAGAGAAGTTCCGCAGCCGGACACTTCCGCCACACAGAATACAACGGCGGAAACCAACGCTGCACCGGATTTTTCCGCTTATGACATCCGCAACAACAACATCCCAAATTCAAACACTGCCAACCAGCAGCAACCGAATTTTTCGGGACAATTTCAGCAGCAGTCAACTGCTAATCCATCCTCTTACCCCTACAACAACTACTACTCGACCCCGAACACCCCACTGACCAATAATAACAGCAATGGTTTCGGCATCGCATCCTTGATTCTGGGCATCTGTTCCATTGCCATTTGCTGTTGCTATGGTGTCGGTGTAGTTCCTGCCATCATTGGCTTGATTCTGGGTATTCTCCAGAATAAGAAAAATGCCAACGGCATTGCAACCGCTGGCATCGTTCTGGGCATTATCGGCATCCTGTTAAATGCAGTATACCTGATTTACATGATTGTATTTCTCTCAGATGGTGGTCTACAGGAATTTATCGACGAATTTTCCAGTTCGTATCCCGATTATTCCTACTTTGATGATTCCACCCTTTAAGCACAGTTTTGAAACATTCAAAAAACGCAGTCCACCGTCTGCATATCTTGCAGAATTTTCGGGAACTGCGTTTTTTTCGACCAAAAAGGAGTTGACATGTATCCGATTGTTTCTCTCTTCGGGCTTTCTCTTGGTACATATGGGATTTGCTGCGTGATTGGCGGAGCACTTGCCATCTGGCTTGCCATTCGCAACGGAAAACGCTTTCAGCAAGACCGGTTCGCCATGCTGGAGGCTTGTGTCTGGGCACTCATTGGCGGATTTCTGGGAGCAAAACTGCTCTATCTTCTGGTTTCGTTCTCCGACATCGTGGAGATGTTCCAGACTTCCGGTTTTAACTGGAACACGATTTCCTCCCTGTTAGAGGGCGGATTTGTATTCTATGGCGGATTGCTGGGCGGACTGGCTGCCCTGCTGCTCTATCTGCATCATTTTCAGCTGCCCTATGGGGTCTATCTCAGCAGCATCACGCCTGCCGTTCCGCTTGCTCATGCATTTGGACGAATCGGCTGTTTCTTTGCAGGCTGCTGCTACGGCATTCCCTATGACCCACCGATTGGCATCTGCCTGAAAAATGCCATCGGGACAGCTCCGACAGACATTCCGCTTTTTCCGGTACAGCTGCTGGAAAGCGGAATGGATTTTCTCCTTGCTGAATTGTTACAGCTTTGCTTCCGGAAACGAACCCGAAAGACCGATGTCATTCCGTTCTATTGCATCGGCTATGCGGGTATTCGTCTTTTTACAGAACGATTTCGCTATGATACCGAACGGGGCATTTATTTTGGCTTGGCAACGTCTGAATGGATTAGCCTTGCACTTGCTATCTGTGGCATACTGCTGTTGCTCGTTCCATCTCTCCGCAGAAAAAGGGCATCGCATTCCTAAATTTCCATCATCTCAATAAATTGTCATTGCTCGCTTGTGCATATCTTCGTAAATCTGAAAATATCGTTCCATGGAATAGGTCACATCGCCGTTCAACGGGTCGCACACATAAACCAAATCATTTTCCTTATCATATCCATGCAACAAAACGCAGTGCTCCAAATCGCACCACATGACGGTTCTGCCGTCCTCCGTCGTCCAGCCCTCTTCCTCATATACATCATATAGACCAATTGTAATCCACATCACAACGGGATAACCGCTTGCAATGTAACGGCAAATGGTTTCTTCGCTGCTGCCCGTCAAGTCCAGACCTTGCTTCTCGCTATCCTGTGTCTTTAAATAAGCATCCGCTGTCTTGACCAGAACCGGAGCATAACAGCCGAATCCATCGCTCGCCTGCGGCAAGCCAATGTAGGCATCATCCAATGTGTTCTTGGCAGTGTCATAACTGCACGGCAGAAAATCTTCCGCCATGGTGGTTTTATCCACATCGAATCCCAGATATTGCAGCAGAGCCGTCAAAGACGTGACCTCGCAGCCAGTTGGCAACTCCGGACGCTGATAGATGACATCGACATCCAGAATTTGTTCTGCCGGCACTTCTTCGACCAAATCCGGTTTTCGTTCTGTGGTAGTGGTGGTTGTTTGCGTTGTCGTCACGGTTGTTTCTGCTAAAATGGAAAGTTCTTCGGATTCGTCCTGACTAATTTTCACGGCAACAGATTCCGGTGAGGCAGTGCAGGCACAAAGTAAAACGGTTGCTGCCAGTCCGCCAAGCATCAAGCCAAGGGGATACTTCATAAAAAACGTCAACCTCCAAAATGGCGGAAAAAAGAACCCGCCCAAAATCAAATAAAAATGGCTGCTCTCGCTCGCAGCTATTCGACAAAATTCATTATACACGGATTACAGCCGTTTTACAAGCCCTTGTGGAGAATGTTCAGAAAATTTCAGATGGATTCTCACAACAACCGCCCTGTGTGCCAATTCGCATCACAGGGCGGTTGTTTCTTTGTTACAATTGTTTTAAAAAGAATCAGTCTTTCCGCAGCAGGAACTTCGTCAGTCCTACTACATCGAGAACATCGCAGGTTTCATCCTGATTCCAGTCCCAAACGGTGTTGTAAGTTGCATCCTCTGCATGTTCAGCCAAAAGATACCGCTTTAACAGCATTGCATCGACAACATTGATCACGCCATCACCATTGACATCACCAATCACAACTTCTGTTGTTCCGGTGGTTGTGGTAGTGGTTTCAGAACCAGTGTCGGTTGTTGCAGTTGTGGTGGTCGGGGTATCTCCGCCGTTCTTATAGTTCTTCCAATCCGGCAATTCGCTCAAGGTGATGCAATAATCACTCTGATACATTTCTTTCAGCGTTTCCGGATTGTTCTTGTCTGTACCAGACAGGAAGTTATCCGAACCGTTGTCATACCAGATGCAGAAATAAAGCCAGTTTGCCTTTTCAATCTCAATATTTTCCAGACTCGGAACGGTGTCGTTTTCCGGCATGGAAACCAGCTTCTTACCGTTGGTCAGGTTTACGAGTGTATAGAACGTGCTGGAGATGGCATCTTCATTCGGGCCACTGGTCTTTCCATCGTGGCGGTTATAAACGCAGTTGTACTTGTCATAGCCGACAATATCCACGCAGTCATCGCCCGGATACCACTGCGGAGAAGTTGAGTAGTCATAGCTGTTGTATTCCCAAATCAGGTTATGAATGCCATATTCTTCGGTCAGGGTCGTATACAGCTGCTTCCAGAGTTTCTTGTAAACTTCTGCACCGCTCTTGCCCCACCAGAACCAAGAACCAGAACCATCGGTATTGGTGTTGCCCTCTGCTTCGTGATACGGACGGAAAATAATCGGTACGCCTGCATCCTGTACCTTTTTCAGTTCTTCTGCCAAGGTCTTGATGGTCAGCATGACATATTCATATTCCTTTGTACCCTCTACAATTGCCTTGGAGGTATCGAAATCGGTTTCAGCCGGCTTATAAGTGCATTCCTTCCAGTCGACTGCATCGCCCAGTTCGTAATTTGCGAAATTCTTCGGAACATTGATGTGCCAGCAAACCGTCGGAATGCCGTTCCGTTCTGTACCCCATTCAATGATTCGTTCGGTTGTCTGGTCATCCCAGCCATAGAGCGGGTTATAGTTCATATAGTCAAAGCCACGGATTGCCGGATAGTCGCCGAAATTCTTCTTGATGTATTCAAATTCGGTTTCATAGCCCTGCAAATCTGCACCGCTATAGCCGTTCGGGCTGCTTTCGGTATGACCGCCGCCATAGATTTCCTGCTGACCGGAGAGCATATGCTTTCCGTAAACATCACAGAGATAATTCATCAAGCCCTGTGTTTCGGAAGTTGCCTTCGAGTCGCTCAGCGTCGGGGAAACATTCAATGCTGGCAGATCCGCCTTCTTTACCGTAATCGTATCATAAGCTCCATAGCCATATTTCGGCAAAAGCTGAATCTTATTTGTGCCTTTTTTCAGGCGGTGAATGCCAAAGCTGAAATCTGTCCAGCTATCCGCATACGGCATCTTCATCATAAATTCCGAACCATTGATGGAGATGGTCTGTTCCCGTCCGTCTTTGTCCAAAATCTGTGCAGAACGAGTGGTAATTTCATACATTCCATCTTCCGGTGCTTCCACCTCAAAGGTCAATGTTTCACCAGTCAGGTAGCAGAAACCGCTGCCGGAATACCCCGGAAATTGCTGCCCATAAATATCCGTCCAAGTGGTTGCACCGTCCAAATCTTCGCCTTCTGCCTGAAAAATGATGTCCTCATCGGCTGCATCTGCTAAGCTGCTGAACGGTAGAGAAGCTGCCATACCAACAGTCAGAACGCCACTGACTGCCAGTGCGATTCCTTTTCTTGCCCATGTATGCATCTTGTGTTCCTCCCATCTAAATATCCATGCCTGTTTTCTTGAACAGGCGTTCCCATAAAACTTATCATTATGATAACATATTTTTGCTGTAAAAGCAAGTTTTACATTCCGTTTTCCACAAAATGCACAGCTTTTCCCCTGCTTTTTTAGTGAACATGCAGAATTTTTACGCCAACGTCATCTGCCCGACATCCGGCAAATCCTTTGCCAGTGCTCCGAGTGCCGGCAAGGTTTTCGCCTGATACCGCTTTCGTTCTTCTGCCTGCTCCGCAGTCAGCAATTCCGCAGAGAGAACCACTTGCTTGCCCTTGAGCGTCATCACCTGAACGCCCTGCGTATTACGGGCAGTCTTCGGCAGCAGTTCTTCCGTCTGGAACAACAATGCCCGATTGCCGCTCGAACGCAACAATACATTCTGTTCTTCTGGAAGCGGTAACGCTGTCACAAGCGGTGACTTATCACTGTATGCATTCGCCAGCTTTTTCCGGTTGGTCTTGGTTGCATAGGATTGCAGCGGTACTTTCGCCACTTTCCCGTTCTCATAGACGAACAGCAGCATGCCGCTGTAGTCATTTGTGAGAATCACAGAAACGACAAATTCCCCTTCGTCAAAGCCCAGCTTCGCCGGAATATAGTCGCCCAACAGGCTGGCTTTGCTGTCCTCGAACGCACTCGCTTTCGTCTTATAAACCTGCTGCTGATTCGTGAAAAACAGCAGTTCTGTCCGGTTGGTAGTTTCCCAGTGAGCGATGATGCGGTCATCCTCTTTCAGCTTCTGTTCTGCATTCATTCGCAGCGATGCCGGAGAAATCTTCTTGAAATATCCGCTCTCAGACAGGAACAAATGTACCGGATAATCCGGAATGTCCATAGTCGGGTCAGATTCTGCCTGCAAATCCACCTCGCAGAACTGGGTTTTTCTCGGCTGTCCGTATTTCTTTGCAGTTTCTTTCAGTTCCTTGGCAATCACTGCCCGAATCTTCTTCGGGCTTTCGAGGGTCTGCTGTAAGCTGTCAATATCCGTCCGCAGCTGCTCCATTTCCTGTGTCCGGCGGAGAATATACTCCCGATTCAAATGCCGCAGCTTGATTTCTGCCACATATTCCGCCTGAATTTCATCCATCGAAAAGCCCTGCATGAGGTTCGGAACAACTTCGGATTCTTCCTTTGTTTCCCGAACAATACGGATTGCCTCGTCAATATCCAGCAGAATCCGTTCTAAGCCCTCCAAAAGATGCAGCTTTTCCCGTTTCCGCTGCAGGTCATAGACGATTCGCCGCCGAACGCATTCCTCCCGAAATGCAATCCATTCGGTCAGAATTTCTTTCACACCCATCACACGAGGCTGCCCGTGAATCAGAATGTTGAAATTGCAGGAATAGCTATCTTGCAATGGTGTCATGCGGAATAGTTTCTGCATCACTTTTTCCGGGTCTGCACCTCGTTTCAAGTCGATGGCAATCTTCAGACCGGAAAGGTCGGTTTCATCCCGCACATAGGAGATTTCTCGCAGTTTTCCCTGTTTAATGCCGTCTACGATTTTATCCATAATGGCTTCAATCGTGGTGCTGTACGGGATTTCTGTGACCTCAATACAGCCGCCGGCTTTGTCATAGTTCCACTTTGCCCGTGCTTTAACGCTGCCCCGTCCGGTTTCGCAGATTTTCCGGAACTCGTCTGCATCTTTCAGCAGGAATCCGCCGCCCGGAAAGTCTGGGCCAAGCAGCGTTTCGGTAACATCTGCCTCTGGATTTTTCAGCAGGGCAATCGTCGTATCACAGACTTCTGTCAGATTAAACGGACAGACATTGCTCGCCATGGAAACCGCAATGCCCACGTTGGCATTCACCAGAACCGATGGGAATGTCGTCGGGAACAGGGTCGGCTCCATCATGGTATTGTCATAGTTCGGGACAAAATCCACGGTATCCTTGTCAATATCTCGGAATAACTCGTTGCAAATCGGCTCTAACTTGACTTCCGTGTATCGGCTGGCAGCGTATGCCATATCTCTGGAATACGCCTTGCCGAAGTTTCCCTTGGAATCCACATAGGGATACAATAGCGATTCATTGCCCCGTGCCAAACGCACCATGGTGTCATAAATCGCACTATCGCCGTGCGGATTCAGCCGCATGGTCTGCCCGACCACGTTTGCGGATTTGGTACGTCCGCCGTTCAGCAAGCCCATTTTATACATCGTATACAACAGCTTCCGGTGAGAGGGCTTAAACCCGTCAATCTCCGGCAGAGCACGGCTGATGATGACGCTCATTGCATAGGGCATATAGTTTTTTTCGAGGGTATCAGTAATCCGTTCTTCTTCTACAATTCCAGCCTTTTCGATGTAGGCGTTGGGAATTGGTTTGATTTTTGGGGTGGTTGTTCTTTTCTTTGCCAAATCGGACGCTCCTTTTTTGTTCTTCCAGTTCCGATGAACGGTTTATTCTGCCTGTTTCAGCTTGACGGCTGCCCAGCCTTCTTTTTCCCGACAGTCGGTTACCACAAAGCCCTGTGCTTCCATTGCTGCAATGACTTCGTCTTTTCGTTCTACGATAATGCCGGAAATAATCAGTGTACCTGTCTTTTTCAGGAACTGCGGGAACAGCGGTGCCATCGCTTTCAAGACATCTGCAACAATGTTCGCAGTAATCAAGTCATAGCCGCTGCCGATTTCTGCCCGTAACGCTTTATCCGAGAGCACATTTCCGCAACGTACTGTGTACTTTTCTTCCGGCAGGTGGTTTTCTGCTGCATTTTTCTTTGCAATGCGAACAGCGTTTTCTTCGATGTCCACAGCAAATACTTCCTTTGCACCGAGCAGCATTCCGCCGATGAACAGAATGCCGCTGCCGCAGCCCATATCCAGCATCTTGCTGCCAGCTGCTTCCGATTCCATCAGTTCCAGACACAGACGGGTAGTATGATGCTGTCCCGTTCCAAAGCTGCTTTCCGGGTCGATTTCCAGCACGGTTCTGCCTGCTTCTGGTTCGTCATGCTCCCAGCTTGGACGGATATACAGCTTTTTGCCGACCGGAAACGGCTTGAAATACTGTTTCCAGTTGTTCGCCCAGTCTTCTTCCTTGACGCCCGTCAGAACAGCTTCCAGTCTGCCAAACTTGCCTTCGGTATCGGCTGCCTTTTTCCGCTTCAACAGTTCCTGCACCATTTGCAGCGTTTCTGCACCCTGTGCATCTTCCGGCAGATAGATGGTCACGCAGCTTTCACAGTGCGACAACCCCATTAAATCTTCGTCAATGTAATCCCACTTGCCATCTTTATTCTGCAAAAATTCGTTGAAATCTTCGGCATCCTGAATGGAAAAGCCCCGAATGCCCAAATCCATCAAATCACTGCACAGCAAATCAATGCCGTCCGTGGTGGTATAAATATCTACTTGTGTCCAGTTCATGCGTTCTGCTCCTTTTTGGTTTCTTCTTTTGCTGCTTCGTTTAACAGCTGTGCACGCTCTTCGAGTGCTCGTTTCCGCTTCCGTACATTCTCTTCCTGTACCCGTCTGCCATCAGCAATCAACAGCTGCAACGCTGATTCGTCCTGCAATTCCAATGCCGTCCGGTATTCAGACAGATGAGCAATCAGCAGTTCCAAGTGATGCAGCAACAGCAAACGGTTATCCATAAACAAGGATGCCCACATTTTTTCGTCCATGGTTGCAACACGGGTCATATCTTGAAAACTACCGCCGGAAAAAGACACTGCATCATCCATACAGTCATCTTTGACATAGGCACTCGATACGATATGGGCAAGCTGTGAGGTGTAGGCAATCATATCATCATGCCGATGCGGTGTGGTCAGAACTAGTTTCCCGAATCCGATTTCCTTTGCCAGAGCGGAAACCCGTTCCACTGCCTCGTTGCTCGTGCCGTAGGTTGGGGTAATGATGAAATTTGCTCCATCGAACAGATTTGGAATGCTGGCATCGTAACCGCTTTTTTCTCTACCTGCCATGGGGTGTGTTCCGACATAATACAGCCCTGCCATCCGGCAAGCGTTTGTAAATTCCAATACCATTTGTCCCTTTAAGCCGCACATATCCATGAGAATCGAGCCTTTTTTCAGGAACGGCAGAGCCTGCTTGATGCAAGGCTGTGCAATCCGGTGATGCAGACAGACAATGCAAACATCATAAATCCCGTCTTCCATTTTTCCGATACCGTCAATGGCATGGTCTTGTAATGCTTGCTGTAAAACGGCTTCATCGACATCGCAGCCGTATACTTCATATTGCGTTTTGTTTTTCAAGGCTTTGCAGACAGAACCGCCGATGAGCCCCATCCCTACAATTAAAATCTTCATGTTTTTTGCCTCCGATTTTTTTCAATTGTTTTCATTTTAGCACAGATTCTGGATTTTGTAAAGAGTTGGCGGAAAACGCTGCTGAAAATAAAAAGTTTTTTGATCCAGCAATTTTTCAAAAATGCTGGCGAGGTGTGGGC
>ERZ832317.652-NODE-652-length-49716-cov-246.702463_pt1 | contig 49716 bp, 64 predicted proteins | sample MGYA00519695_ERZ832317 | MGnify/ENA primary metagenome ERZ832317 (study PRJEB31850, sample SAMEA3708726) | human gut metagenome | biome: human gut; feature: human-associated habitat; material: faeces | place: China | collected 2014 ...
GGGAGGATGATTGAGATGGCCGGTTGGAATATTGAGGTAAAGCTCCCATTAAGACCCTGCAAGATCGGGGAGAGGGATGCCATTTTCCATGGCTGGTTTCCTACTGCAAAGCCTATAGAACCCTCCCCCCTACCTGGTGGGCATCCTGGGGGACAGCTTTCTCAGGTCATTGGTCTTGTGGAATGGAACAATGGAACCGTTCACACAGCATATCCCCACGAAATACGATTCTTGGACACTGAGAAGCAGATGGAGGAGTTTGCTGAGGACTACAATCACGAGGCAGCTCAAGCTGCTGACCTGCCGGATCATTTGAAGCCGGTGTATGAAGATTTGCTTAACGAATTAAGGAGGGGCAATAACAATGAAAAAGACGCTTAAGGGCATTGCTGGGTTTATCGTCATTCTGTTCATTTTATCTGCTATGGTTTCGGCCATTGTTGAGGGACTTTCCTCTGTGGAACAGGATGAGCCTCAGCAGCAGGAGGAAGTTGTTCAGGCTGAGGAGCCAACCAAGGATGAGGATGATCTCATCACCAACTACATGGGCATCACCAGACAGATCTCCAACGAGTTTATTGCTAACTACGATATGTCCTGGAGTGAGGATGACTGGGACTTTGCTGAACTCGGAGAAGGTAAGGTGGCGGTTAATACAAAGTATACTTTTGATAACTCAAGCCTTAAGGAGCCCGTGTGGTGCATTTTCACCTATAGGGAGGAGCCTGATGGGATCAGATTTGATGCTCACTACTTCTCTGTTGGGGATAGGGTGTTCTACAACGATGGAACTGTTGACTCCATTCTGAACGGGGGCGGAGAATGATGACCAGAAAACGCTTTATAAAGCTCATGATGGCTCAGGGATACACCCGCAACCAGTGTGAGAGGATGGCCAACGGGGTGGTGAAGACTGGGTATTCCTATCGAGAGACCTACAACCTGGCTATGGGCTTTCGTTCACTGTGGCCTAAGGTGTATTCGGGGTTGGAGAAGCTGGCTGAGAAGCTGGGGGAGTTCTTTCACTGGCTATTTGAATCTGTGAGAAAAACCACTGAGGCCTTTGTGAATGTTGTGAACAACGCTTTTTCGGACCTGGAGAAGGGAGACTGACATGAACCGGGCGGATCGAAGAAGAATGAAGAAGTCGGGCAAGGAGCCTGTACTGATGATGAAGCCCTCTGAGATCGGGAAAGCGGCTACTCAGGGTGTGGGGAAGAAGGCCATGATGCATGAGATCCATCAGCAGGTCCTGGAAATGGATAGACAATACCAGCTGGATGTTGACACCATGGTCCTGTGGGGCATAAGGCAATACACTGGATGGGGACCTAAGAAGCTGAAGGACTTCTACCTGTTCATGTTCAATGAGCACATGAGAATGCGGGAGTACTACGAGATGGATGACACCTATCCTGAGAGAAAGAAGCTCAAAGACATCGGGGTCGACATTGAGAAGTGGTATGAGGAGCTTCTCGACAAGGTTGATTTTGAGGGAAAGGAGGGCTCTTCTCGAGAGCTGTGACGCAACTTTGAGAAGATGGTAAAACATGGAAAATTTGATTTGCTATAACAGGGACCGGGACGGGAAGTGCATGGCCTACACCAAGCCAGAGTGCTCCCAGAACTGTCAGGCCCGGATAGTTAGACTGGAGGACAAGGCCAAACTGCTTAGGTGTCTGCTGGCCCAGACCCAGTCGAAGAAGGACCATAGGAAACTGGAGAAGGAGTTGGAGGAGACCATCCAGGCCAGTCAACTGCTCAAGGAAGGGAAGTTTGAGGGATGGATGAGCTGCTACTTCCAGGACCTACGCCGAGGGGAGAAGGGCGGAGCCTCCGAGTCCGACTCCAACCGGGCTACAGGAATGAAGCAGCTGATGAAGGACAACCGCCCTGTAGGAATAAAGCCGACCAAGGCCCAACTGGAGGAGTACAAGGAAGCCCTCCTGGAGTTCGAGGAAGAGGTTGGGGAGAAGATGGAGAAGCTGGGAAGGACCGGGCTATCTCACTCCAGGGTGGACTCCTACACCAACGTCCCGATCTGCTACACCGATGACGTGGATGGCTGCAAGGGCATGATCACCGGGGGAGGAAACCTGGACAAGGAATGCAGAAAGTGCCCATGGTTGAAGGGAACCAGATAATCAAGAATTAGGGGGGTGGACAATAGTCCACTCCTCTTTTATAATTATTATGGTAATATACTTTCATAGAAAGGATGGGTAACGATGAACAAGCGACAAGCTAAGAAGCAGAGAAGACTGGAAGCTGTAAGACTACTGGAGGAGATGAACCAGCATGAATGTGCTGTTCTGTTCCGGGATAGGAACTCTGGTGGGAATATCATGATGGTGATCAACGGGGCCGAGATTACCTTGGAATGCTTTAGACCGTCTCCCTATGGGGTAGAGTATCGGGATGTTAGAATAGATGAACACATGACCAGTATGAAAAAGGGGGTGATCAAGGATGGATGCTGTTGAGTTTCTGATGGAGAGAAAGCGGATGTGCCAGTTCAACTTCAAGGGGTTTGTACCTGGCCAAAGGCCCTGTGGTGGATGTCCTGCTGCTCGGGAGGAAGATGGAATGTGTATGGCCATACTGGATGAAAAGTACATGGAGTACGAATACCCTGATGTAGTAAGGGCCGTTAACCTGGTTGAGGAGTGGTCCAAGGAGCATCCCAAGAATACCCGGCTGACTGACTTCCTGGAGAAGTACCCAGAAGCTCCTATGAATGACGAAGAACATCCAAAGGCCTGTTGTAGGGACCTGGGGTACTGTACTGAGTGTATCCCAATAACCTGTAGAGAGTGCTGGAACACCCCTCTCAAGGAGAACAAGAAAGATGGACGATAAAAGCCTGTCCAAGGAATTGTATGAATCCTTCATAAAGGCCGTGGGCCAAATCTGTCCAATGTGTGGAGGCTCCGGGAAGGTCAAGGCCATGCAGAGACTGGCCCTGTTCGGTGGGGGATCCATAAGGGGGCCTGATACCAAGGTAACCTGTCCTCACTGTAAAGGTAGTGGAAGAATGACAAATAAATAGTCAAGAATTTGCACCATTTACAAATTCCATAACCTGTGATATATTATAACCATCCCAGGGGGACACCCCCCAATCCGATCCCTGGCCAATAAGGCCCGGCCCTGAGCAGGGTCACCAAGGAAAGGGCAAGGACCCCCTGGGACACATAAGGTCCTTTAGGTCAGTTGGTTAGACCCCCCGGCTCATAACCGGGATGTCCTGGGTTCAAGTCCCAGAGGGACCACCACCCCGAAAGGGGGCTACCTCCGTAGCGTTTCCGAAAGGGCCAGGTTCCCGGATAGCCGCCGGGAGCCGGCCATGGGGACATAGCTCAGATGGATAGAGCGATCGCCTCCTAAGCGATAGGCCGCAGGTTCGAGTCCTGCTGTTCCTACCAGTGGCGTACAAGCCACACGGTCCTTTCTGTGTATCTAATATATCGACCACCCCGTAAAAGGTTGACCCCAGTGTGGGCTCCAGTGCAATTCTAGGTTGGGGATGGGGCGGGAAAACCCCAGGCTGATTCAATTCTCCAGGAAGAGCCTGCCCCAGTATTACCAGGTGTAGCTCAGTTGGTAGAGCGCCTGCTTTGGGAGCAGGAGGCCCGGGGTTCGAGACCCTGCACTTGGACCAGAGGGGTGGTGACTTCCCCCTCGTTCGGTTTTAATTCCATGGGACAGATCGCCAGAATGGTAAGTGTCTCCCTTCACAAGGGTCAGGGTTCAAGTCCCCCCTGGTCTGTCCCAAAATTCGCAGGTGTAGCACAACGGTTAGGGCATCAGCCTTCCAAGCTGAGGACGGGGGTTCGACTCCCCCTCCAGGGGCCACATCCGGGTATGGCGGAATTGGTAGACGTGCAGGATTTAGGTTCCTGTGGCCTAGGCCGTGTGGGTTCGACTCCCACTCCCCGGACCAGGGTTCTCCTGTGAACCTGCTCAGTTGGTAGAGGTGGAATATTCTCCAGTAAGTGACCCATAAGGGCCATACTGCTGGGGGATATTCCATTGTTAAAAATCAAGAGTTTGCACCATGGACAAAACCCCCACTCTTGTGGTATTATAGGGCTGTAGGGGAGTGTAAAGGCCCCGAAATATCCCAAAAATAACCCCAATTCCCGGGCTTTATCCTGGGTCTGGGGTTATTTTTTATGGGTATCCCAAGACAATTTTTTAGGAAGGGGGTGAAATAACATGGGAGTTAAAAGGGATAACTTCGAGGAGGCTGTGAAGGGATACAGTAAAAAGGAATTGAGGAAACACCACGACGAAACCCTCACCCGGTATATTGAGGACGGGGGGGAAGTGAGTATCAAGGTCCTCTCCCGTGTTGGAAAGGTCCCTCAATCCTATGTGAGGAAGTGGATCAAGGATGAGAACTGGGATCAGTACCTGACCACAGAGAAGGAGGACCTGACCCAGAAGACCCGGGAGTTCATCAAGTCTGCTGCTGAGCGGTATGGACTGAGTGAAAAGGAGGAGCTGTTCTGCTACCACTTCTTCAGGACCAAGAATGCCACCCAGGCAGCCCTGAGGGCCGGCTACGGTTCCCATTATTCCTACAACGCTGCCTACCATATCCTCCAGAAGGACAACGTCAGGGAGTTTATGAAGGAGCTCCAGACCCATGCCTGCGAGGAGCTGTTCGTCAGTACCATAGACATCCTCCGTATGTGGGCCAAGATAGCCTTCGCTGATATGACCGACTATGTGTCTGTATCCGGGGCCGGGGTTACACTGAGGAACTCTAGCTCTGTGGACGGCCAGGTCATAACCGAGGTCAAGGAAGGCCGGGACGGAGTCACTGTCAAACTGGCAGACAAGATGAAGGCCCTTGACCGCCTGTCCTCCTATCTGAAAGTTCTGCCCGGGGATAAGGCCCAGGAGGTCAAGCTCAGGATTCTGGAGAAGGCCGCTGATTCCAACGGGGATGATGACGAGCCCCTCAAGATTGAGATTGTGGGTGTGTGACATGGCCAGAGTAAGAAAAGAAGTTAATGAACACTTCAAAGACTTCCTGTCTGACTGGGAACATAAGTTCTACCTGCTGGTTGGTGGATACGGATCTTCCAAGTCATACCATGTGGCTCTGAAGATAATCCTGAAATGCCTTAAGGAGAAGCGAAAGGTCCTGGTGGTTCGTGAGGTATATGAAACCATCCGGGAGTCCTGCTTCTCCTTGTTTGAGGAATTGGCTGAGGACCTCCACCTAACGGACGACAAGCAGGGAGCTCCGGCCATGAGGTTCATACAGTCCCCAATGAAGATCCGGTTTCGTAATGGTTCCCAGATCATATTCAAGGGGATGGATAAGCCGGCCAAGCTGAAGTCCATAAACGGTGTCACCATCATCTGGATAGAAGAGGCCTCGGAACTCAAGTACTCTGGTTATAAGGAGTTGCTGGGTCGTGCTCGACATCCTTCCCTGTCCCTGCATTTCTTCCTGTCCGAGAACCCGGTAGACAAATCCAACTGGACCTACAAGCATTTCTTCCGTGATGAAGAGAATGACAGAATGGTTCTGGACGATGAGGAGCTATATCATGACAGGATCATAAAGTTGGGGGATACCTACTACCACCACTCCACTGTGGATGACAACCACTTCCTCCCCCAATCTTACATAGACCAGCTGGATGAGATAAGGTCCTATGACCCTGACCTGTATAGGATAGCCCGTCTGGGACACTTCGGGGTCAACGGAACTAAGGTACTTCCACAGTTTGAGATTGCCAAGTCCCATCTGGAGGTTATGAGGGCCGTGTCCTCCATCCCCAATCAGTTCAAGTTCAACGGAATGGACTTCGGATTTGAGACCTCCTACAACGCCCTGGTCAGAATGGCTGTGGATGACAAGGAGAAGATCCTCTATCTCTATTGGGAGTATTACAAGAACCACATGACCGATGATAAAACGGCTGAGGAGCTTAGGGAGCTGGGCATGGACCAGGTTCTCATATCTGCCGACTGTGCAGAGCCCAAGGCCATATCCTTTTATCAGCAGTCGGGCTTCCGCATGAGGAAGTGTAGGAAGTGGGCCGGGTCCAGGCTGGAAAACACCCGCAAGATAAAACGGTTCAAAAGGATCGTGTGCTCCCCCGAGTGTAAGAACTGTATAAAGGAGCTCAAGAACCTGACCTACAAGGTTGACCAGAGAACCGGGGACCTTATCTTTGACGAGTTCAACATAGACCCACACACCTTCTCTGCTATCTGGTATGGCCTGGACAACTACACTGTGGCTAACATGAAGTATGTTCCCAGGAATAGCCGGAAGGGTGGAAAGGCAGCATAAGAATGAAAGGAAGTGATAACCTTGGCTGAGAATACCGTAGTTGAAGTCCTGGTTCCAGGGCTCAGGGTTCCATACAGCCTTATCTCCACAGAGCTGGAGGGGCTATATGGCTCCATGATTCTTTCCGAGATGAGGGAGATCATGGAGTATTACCGGATCTATGAACGGGGAGCCAACTTTGATACAGAAGGATCCAACGGGGACTATGTTCCATCCAGCCTGAAGTTCAAGCAGTGTGCGGCCCTCATCAACAAGGAGGCCAGGTTCCTGTTCTCCCATCCCCCGGATTTGTGGGTGGATGTTCCTTATACTCAGGAGAACAAGGAGGCCATGAAGAAGGCTAGTACAGTCCTCCAAACCCTGGTTAATAGGGTCCTGGAGAAGAACCACTTCAAAAGCAAACTCCTGAAGGCGGCCAAGGACTGCTTCATTGGTAAGCGTGTGGCTTACTTCGTGAACTTCGACGAGGAGAAGGGTACCATAAAGGTCAACTTCATCCCGTCCCTGGAGTTCATCTATGAGGTGGATGACGATGACAGCGATGTTATCAACAAGATCGTGGCCTTCTATACTGTGGTTGACTCCAAGACCAAGTCTGACCAGCGCATCTACAAGAAGAAGTACTGGATGGAGAACGGGGTGTGCCATATCGAGGAGGCCATCTACGATGGACTTGGGGAGGAGATTGAGGTTCTCATTCCCGCCCGGGCAACCAAGTTCCCCTACATCCCCGCTGGGGTCATAGTCAATGATGGCCTTACCGGGGACCTGCTGGGAGTTTCCGACATATCCGAGCTGGAAGACTTCGAAAGCTGGTTCTCCCGCCTGTCTAACGCTGACATCGACTCTGAGCGCCAGGGAATGAACCCGGTAAGGTGGGCAAGGGATATGGCCCCCGGAAGCACAAAGGGCCTGTCAGTGGCTGCTGGGGCCTTCTGGGACCTATCTACAGACCCCTCCGCCCCGGACGGGGTGACTGGTGAGGTGGGGGTTCTGGAAAATGGCATGAACTATACCAATGCCCTGAACTCCACTCTCAACCGTATCAAAGCCAGTATGTACGGGGCCATTGATATGCCTGATGTTTCCCCTGAGTCCCTCAAGGGTGTGGTCTCCAGCGGTAAAACCCTGAAGGCCATATACTGGGGGTTGACCGTTCGCTGTGATGAGAAGATGCTGGTATGGAGACCAGCCATTGAGAACATCATGCGGATCATCATAGACGGGGCCAAGCTCTACCCCCAGTCTGCTAAGTCCTTCCTTGAGGACTCCATTCCTGAGGTTGAGTTTGATGTTCGGGTGGAAAACCAGTACCCCCTCCCTGAGGATGAGGCTGAGGAGAAGGTCATAGACCTCCAGGAGGTCAACAACCAGACCATGTCCAAGAAGTCCTACATGAAGAAGTGGCGTAACCTCACAGACGAGGAAGCCGATCAGGAGCTTGAGCAGATAGCCAGGGAGAGAGAGCTGCTCGAGGACAGCTTCTCCATGCCTGGTTTAGGTGGGGAGGAGGACCCCAATACCCAGGAGGAAGACCAGCTGGAGGACAACCCGGAGGATGAGGAACCCCCGGAGGACAGTCCCCTCGAGGAAACTCCCCCAGAAGAGGAGGAATAATTCATGGCCAAGTTCTCCCTCTCTAATAGCCTAAAGGTTCGTAACCAACTGGAGAGGGAGCAGTATCAGGAGATATTGTCCCTTTACCAGAACATGGCTAAGAAGGCCAGGAGCCAGGCCAGAAAGTTGAGGGGGGGAACCCAGTCAGACAAACTCCAAGCCTCAGAGCTTAGAAAGCTCGCTAAGCAGCTTCAGCAAGAAGCTGAGGCCGTAGGGGAGAGACTGGAGAAAGGGATTCCTGACACCCTCCTAAAGGCCTCACAGGCCGTAGTAGAGGACGCTAATAAGTTCAACGGAAAGATAGGCCTCACAATTGAAGGGGCCTACAGCAGGGTCCCCACCGACATTGTGGAGGTCCTGGTATCCGGAAAGCTCTATGGTGGTGACTGGTCCTTATCCAAGGCCATCTGGGCCGACATCAAAAAGACCCAGAAGGACATCAACACTGTGGTAGCCGAAGGCCTGGCCCTCAATAAGAGCTCCTATGACATAGCCAAGGACCTGGAAAAGTATGTGGACCCCACAGCCAAGAAGCCTTGGGACTGGTCCAAAGTGTATCCGGGGACCAAGAAGAGGGTGGACTACAATGCTCAACGACTGGCAAGGACCATGATTGGGCATGCCTACCAGCAAAGCGTAGCGGCCACCACAGAGAACAACCCATTCATTGATGGTATTCTGTGGATCAGCGGCCACACAAGAACCACCTGTGAGATATGTGAGGAGAGACATGGAAAGGTCTTTCCAGCTGACAAGCTTCCCCTGGACCACCCGAACGGTAAATGCTCTTTTGCTCCCCAGGTGGACAGGAGTATGGATGACATAGCTGATGAACTGGCCGACTGGGTAAATGGTAAGCCAAACCGAAGAATGGATAAGTGGTATAAGTCCATGTATCCCAATAGGTAATAGACCCTAATACCATTTATTGTCTTTTCACCCAACTGAAGACGTTATAAAGAACAGATGGGGTATTACAGACCGGGGCTGTCTCCCCGGGGAAAGGAGCTACTATGCTTACGTATGAAAACACTCTGAGACACATTGGGCTTCAGTTCTTTGCTGAGGAACAAGAAGGAGGTCCGGGGTCTGGAACTGAGGGCAATGGCGGACAGGGTGGAAATGGAACTGGCGGATCGGGAAGCTCTGGCGGAGATGGAGGCCATGGTAAGACCTTCACCCAGGAGGATGTCAACCGTCTGCTCAAGGCTGAGAAGGAGTCGGCCAAGAAGTCCCTGCTCAAGGAGCTTGGTGTGGATGATGCCAAGACCGCCAAAGAGGGCCTGGCCAAGTATCGAGAGATTCTGGACAAGGACAAGACCAATGCTGAGAGAGCCAAGGAAGGCCTAGCTGCGGAGACCAAGGCCAAGGGTGAGGCTGAGAGAAGAGCTCTCCTGGCCGAAGCCAAGGTTGAGGCCCTTTCCGCTGGCTGCAACCCCACCTACCTGGACGATCTCATCACCCTGGCCACCAGTCGAGTCACTGAGGACAAGGACCTGTCCGCCGTCATCAAGGAGATGAAGGGGGATCAGAAGTACAAGACCTTCTTCGGTACTGACCACGAGCCGGAGGACAAGGGTACTGGGGGCGGTGGTGGATACCGTCGTAAGCAGGGCTCTGACAAGAAGGGCTCCCTGGGTTCTCGTCTTGGGGAGCAGGCGGCTAAATCCGCTGTGAAGAACCCGTATTTCAACAACTAAAGGAGGAAACCTAAATGCTCAATCAGACTGGAATTAAGAAGGAGACCCTGGTCAACACTCATCAGATTCTATTCAACGTCCAGAACCAGATGTCCGTCGGCATCAAGCTGGCCAAGAACTCCAATGCGGCCCAGACCGTTGGCACCAGGAAGATCGTCAAGGCCGGCACCCCCCTGAACGGGGATCTCAAGGCCCGTGGCACCGCCTTCGTCAAGGCTGTGGACTCCACCAACCCCGCCGTCGGTGTTCTGCTGCATGATGTGGATGTTACCGACGCCGATGCCAACGGCATCCTACTCATCTGGGGCTTCGTCAACATGGACCGCCTGGAGTCTGACATCTCCGCCCTCATCACTGCTGAGCGGGAGACCGAGCTGGCCGGAAGGGTGTTCTTCCTGAAGGACAACTGAGGCCACAACAACAAAAGTAAAAAGGAGGAAATGTAAATGCCTACCATTTTCGATTTCGTCAACGCCAATGAGACCGTCTCCTACTGGGAGACCCTATCCAAGGATCGTCCGCCCTACCTGGGTGAGACCCTGTTCCCCGCCCAGAAGAAGCTGGGCCTCGACCTGAAGTGGATCAAGGGATCTGCTGGTCTGCCTGTGGTTCTGAAGCCTTCGGCCTTTGACGCTGGTGCTGTTCCCCGTCCCCGGATCGGCTTTGATCGCCTGTCTGCGGAGATGCCTTTCTTCAAGGAGTCCATGTACATTGACGAGGAGCTTCGTCAGCAGCTCAACATGGTTATGGAGTCCGGCAACCAGGCCTACATCGATGCTGTTCTGGATCGTATCTTCAACGACAATACCGTTCTCCTGGAAGGTGCCCGCGCCCGTCGTGAGCAGATGCGCATGATGGCCCTGACCACTGGAGCTATTTCCATCTCTGCCAACGGCCAGACCTACACCTACGACTATGGCATGCCTGCGGACCACAAGGCCGATGCGGCTGCATCCTGGGCTACCCCCACCTCCGACATCGGTGCTGACATCCTGAAGGGCCAGGACAAGATCGAGGATGACACCGGCGTTCGCCCCACTCGGGCCGTCTGTGACCGCCAGACCTGGGGCTACATGCTGAAGAACGAGATCTTCAAGAAGTCCATCTATGTTCTGTCCCAGGGCCAGGCCACCCTGACCGACAACGTCCTGAAGCAGTACCTGATGGACACCTTCGGCTTGGAGGTTGTGGTGTACTCCAAGCGCTACAACAACGATGCCAAGACTGCTACCAAGTTCATCCCCGATGACACCTTCACCATGTTCCCCACCGGCAACCTTGGCACTACCTGGTTCGGCACCACTCCCGAGGAGTCCGACCTGATGGGCAAGGCTGTGGCCAACGTCTCCATCACTGATGTGGGTGTGGCTGTCACCTCCGTGGAGAAGACTGACCCCGTGAATGTGGAGACCAAGGTCACCCAGATCTGCATGCCCTCCTTCGAGGCTGCCGATCAGGTGTACGTTCTCGATGTAACCCCATAAGGAGGAGAGACACCATGCTCAAAATAAGTAAGGACAATATGGTTCTGGAGGTCACCAGAGGGGCCTTCAAATCAGTTTATGGTCCATCCGGTTGGGCAGTGGTGGAAGATACCTCCGTGGAGTTCCCCCAGGAGCCCCCTAAGGCTCCGGGGGAGGCTGGGGGTAGTATACCCACCCCGAACCACGAGACCCCCTCTGAGGGCCACCAGGAGCCTCCTGAGACCAACCTGGAGTCTGATGAGGATACCCTGTCCAATATGACCGAGGATGAACTCCGTCAGTATGCCTCCCTCCTGGGCATTAAGGTCAAGGACCTGAAGACCCGGGAGAAGCTGATAAGGTCCATCAAGGCTCACCAGAAGTAAGGAGGGGTGTCCAGATGACTGATTTGGATAACCTGAAGCTTATTCTTCGTGAGAAGGACGTTCCCTTTTTCACTGATGAGGAGCTTAACTTCTACCTGGGGGAAAACGATGGGGATGTAAAAGCCGCAGCCTACCAGTGTCTGCTCATCAAAGCTGAAGATACCACCCTCAGCATAAGTGGACTATCCCTCGGGGATACTAGCAAATACTTCCGAAGGCTGGCCTTCCAGTACAGGCCCCACAACTCTGGAATTCTGAAGGGGTGATCCCATGAGGAATATCCAATTTCAGAAGTCCAAGATGAACCGAATAATCCTGGTTGAGGGTGTGGACTACCAATTTTTCCGGTATCAGGTGGATGAATATGGAGAACCCATAAATGCTCTATCCGAGGTAGCTACCATAAGGGGTATATGGCATGAGTCACAGGGGTATGTAACTCTCGTCAGTGGAGAGGCATCAACTGTTAGGTCAAAGCCGTCCCCACAAATTATGGTCCTGGCTGAGAATGCTAAGCCCCTTCAACAGGGTGATTTCACCACTGTGGATGGACAGAGGTACCTGGTAACTGGAAAGCATGACCCCACTAACCTTGGGATAGTAGTTGACATATCCCTGGAGGTGGAAGTATGAGCTCGGATTTTAAGCTGGATACCTCCGCCATAATTAGCTCCATTCAGAGTATGGATTCAAAGGCCGGAGCGGCTATTATGAAATACGCTGAAGCCGGGGCAAGCAAGGTTGAGGCCTATGCTAAATCAAACGCAAGATGGCAGGACCGAACTGGTGATGCTAGAAGGAGGCTAAAGGGGGATGTCCTTTCCTCCGGCAGCAAGTATAGAATTAGACTTGCTCACGGAGTTGATTATGGAAAATGGCTTGAGCTGGCCAATGAAAGAAGGTATGCCATAATAGAGGAGAGCATAAACGCTGAGGGCCCCGGAATTATCAAGGGGTTCGATAAGCTGGTAGAAAGGTTGGGTTGATATGGCTGAAACACGTCTAAAAGACATTTATGATTGCCTGAAAAAGGCTGGTTTTTCTGTATACTTTCCAACCCAAAAGACCGGTGAGTGCAGCTCCCCTTATGTTGTGGTGAAAGACTCCGGAACGGTACAATACCAGCAGTTCAGCAGCACCCTGACAACTTATGAGCTACTGTGCTATGTTCCAAAGAACAGGTATTCCCAGCTGGAGGTCTTTTCTGGAGAGGTAAAGCAGGCCATGAGGTCACTGTGGCCCATGATAGTCTCAACTCGATACCAGACACCCCCATTTTTTGACGATACGGTGAACGCCCACATGACGTCCATACAGTATCGAAACGCAAAATATGATCCGATAGGAGGAATGTAAAATGGCGCTACAGCATGGACATGAGATCCCCACCATTGATGTTGCCCTTGTTACCATTCAGGGGGCCGATGGCGATACTGAGATCGGCCTGCACACCGCCTCCAAGGTGGAAGTGAACCCTCAGACCGAAACTGAGGATGCCAACAAGCTGATCGTCAAGGGGGTTCTGATTGCCCAGAAGCCCTCTATGGTTACCATCACGGGCAACACCATCGTCCTTTCCGACAACGTGCTCACCCCCGAGCTGCTGGTCATCCTTCAGGGCGGTACTATCACCTACAAGAGCGGCAGCTCTGGACCCATTTCCAAGTATGAGCCACCAGTGGCCGGATCCTCTGACAAGGGTAAGCCCTTCACCCTGAACATGTATTCCAGCATCTACGACGCTGCTGGACTCATTGTGGGGTATGAAAAGGTGAGCTATCCCAACTGCCAGGGCACCCCATACACGCCCAGCAGCGAGGACGGTGAGTGGCGTCTGGCTGAGTACACCATCAACAGCGCCCCCAAGACCGGGGAGCCGCCTTACACCATTGAATATGTGGATGCCCTGCCCGATGTGGCTGCGGTTCCCGGAGCAGGAGGTTAATGATCATGTATATTCCCGATTCTACCACTATGGAAAATCCGGCCCCCCAGCGGGCCACTAGCATACAGGAACTTTCCCAGTATGCAAAGGGCCGGCTTGTTCGCCTGCCGGATACCGCCGAGGGTATGCCCCTTTATGTCATGATGAAGCGGCCTTCCCTGCTGGATCTAATCGCCCAGGGCAAGATCCCCAACCCCCTGGCCAACACCGCCAACTCCCTATTCATGGAAGGGAGTAAGGGCCTGAACAAGGCCGATAGCAAGCAGATGAAGGAGCTGAATGACATCCTTCATATATTCTGCGAGGTATCCTTTATGGAGCCCACCTATGCTGAGATGAAGGAGGTTGGGTTTGAGCTGACCGACGAACAGCTTATGTTCGTCTTCAACTACATCCAGGCGGGCACTAAAGCCCTGGAGAGGTTTCGTCCAAACACCCCGAATACTGTCCATTATGGGGGTAGCCCAACGGTACAAAAGAACCCCCTCGGAGGTACTGGGGATAGATGATCCCTACACCGCTTACTGTCTGGATGAGGCCTGTGCTCTCATAGCCTCCAAGCTGGACAATAAGGAGGAGATCTACTTCCCCAAGGAATACACCAGCTTTTCCGACATGTATGATTCTATCCTAAAGGGGGGTTGAGGATTGGTAGATCTAGGTACCGCAGTTGGCTACCTTGAACTTGACACGTCAAAGCTACAGGGAGGGTTCAAGGACGCCTTAACGAGTTTCAAGTCTTTCGGGGATCAGACCAGCTCCCTGGATACCAGGCTAAAGGGGCTTGGGTCCGGTATGACTAAGGTTGGCGGCCTGCTAACTGCCGGGGTAACAACCCCCCTTTTAGGAGCTGGCGCGGCATCAGTCAAGTTCGCTTCTGATATGCAAGGGGCATTTGCCAAGTTCCAGGGTAAGGTAGGAACCCTGACCGGGGATATGGAACAATACAAGCAGGTCATGGACGACATCTACAAGAACAACTATGGAGATAGTTGGGATGACGTGGCTGAATCCATGGGCCTGGTTGTTCAGCAGCTAGGTGAGATGGACCCGTCCAACCTACAAAGCACCACAGAGTCAGCCATTGCCCTTCGTGATGCTTTTGGCTACGAGGTAGGCGAGAGTATCAGGACTGTTGACACCCTTATGAAAAACTTTGGCCTGACTTCTCAGGAGGCCTTTGACTATATCGTAAAGGGTCAGCAGCAGGGGCTTGACTTCTCCGGGGAGTTTCTTGATACCCTGAATGAGTATTCTGTACAGTTCCAAAAGCTTGGCTTTGATGTCAACGACATGTTCACTATACTTCAAAGGGGTGCTGATGCCGGCGCTTTCAATCTGGACAAGGTTGGAGACGCCATCAAGGAGTTCTCCATTAGGGTTGTAGATGGTTCCGATACCACCGCTGAGGGTTTTGCTGCTATCGGTCTCAGCGCGGATGAAATGGCAGCTAAGTTTGCCCAGGGCGGAGACGCAGCCTCACAGGCCTTTGATCAGACCATACAGGCCCTTCTATCCATGGAGGATCCTCTAGCTCAAAATGCCGCTGGTGTGGCCCTGTTCGGCACCATGTGGGAGGATCTTGGCCCTAGCGTGATACTTCAGCTTGGTGGGATAACTGATGCCACTTACAACGCCAAAGGAGCCATGGACAGCCTCAAGGATGTTCAGTATGGTGACTTTGAAAGCGCTCTGGCCGGGTTAGGCCGAACCCTGCAATCCATAGGAGCTCAGATAGGGGAGGTGCTGCTCCCATACCTATCCAGCTTCATAGGTTTCCTCCAGGGTATGGCTGACCGATTTGCTGCTCTGGGCCCGTCCATACAAACCTTCATTGTTGGGATAGGGTTGCTGGTTGCTGCCATAGGCCCTCTTATGCTGATAGGCGGACAGCTGGTGACTGCATTCACTGCGTTTCAACCCGTTATAGCTGCCATTGGAACCCTTCTCAGCGGTCTATCCATACCTATATCCGCTATAATCGCCGGTATAGCTGCCCTGGCCCTGGCATGGACCACAAACTTCGGTGGAATACGTGATGCCACCATGAGCATCATGACATCCATCCAGACCATAATCCAGACCATCTGGGGTGGAATAGTCGCGGCGTGGAACAGCAACTTCCTAAACATCCAGACCATAGCTCAAACCGTGTGGTCTATCATAACCACTATCTTCCAAACGGCATTTACTGTTATCTCAAACATCTTTGCCATATTCGCAGCCGCCTTTCAAGGCGATTGGGGCCGGGTTTGGGAACTGGTTAAGTCCACGGCTTCAACTATCTGGGATGCCATTAAGTCCCTATTCCAGGCATTCTTGAACCTGTTGGTGAGTATCCTCACCGGCATAGGTTCGGCCCTTCTGAGTGCTGCCAAAGCGGTATTCAACAAGGTTAAGGAAGGCTTTACAACGGTATGGGATACCATCAAGTCATGGTTTTCCAGCGCTATAAAGGTTATTCCAGAGATAATAAAGAACATAGGAACCTCCCTATTCAACACCGGCAAGGGAATATTCACAAGCCTATGGAATGGCCTAAAGAGCGTGTGGGATGCCATTTCTGGATGGGTACAGGACAAGGTCAACTGGCTCATTGACAAGGTGGCCTTCTGGAGAAGTGAAAGCTCCAAGATGGATACCGGCGGATCCTATGCTAGCGGCCTTGACTATGTCCCAAAAGACATGGTGGTTAAGGTTCATGAGGGAGAAAGTATCTGGACCAAACAGCAGACTAACGACCTCATCAATGCCATGAGCACCCTGAATGCCGGAAATGCCAGTGGGGACCTAACTGTTGTCATCCCGGTAAACGGAACCGAGTTCTGTAGGGCCATTATCAAGGACTTTAGAAGGGTTAGCAGAGCAACCCCGGAGATTATGTAAGGAGGGTACTATGGAAACACCACAGCTCATCATAGAAGGTACCGTGTACCCTGAGGCCGTTGGCAGTGATGGGGAATACCGGTGCGAAGATGAAATTCTATCCGAGCAGGTAGAGATGATATCTGGCCGAATTGTTGAGGAGGTAAGGGGCACTGTAAAAAGGATCTACTACACATACAAGTGGTTTGATGATACCCTTATGCGCAAGTGCCTTCAGGACCTGAAAGGCAAGCGGGTTGTGAATGTGACCTTTTTACAGCCAGAAACAGGAGGAAGGGTTTCCTCTCAGTTCCTATGCACAGAAATCCCCAACCCCCAGTACTCCATGTCTGTGGATGGAAAGCCCTATTGGACCGGCATTTCGTTTTCTCTCCGGGAGGTGAGGCCACATGCTTGACAGCTCCCCTGAGTACAAGCTGGCCATAGTCGGGGATGTGCGCAAAATGGCCGCTAAGGCCCTTGTGGACATCATAGACCCGGATATAGTATTTGGCACGGTGGATGGGGATGTACACCCCGTGAGCGTGATGTCACAGGTGCATGACAAGGTCTTTGACCTCCACCCCTATGCCACGCTTGAGAGCAATAGGTGGCTCCTAAATGGACAGTATTCACTGATACCAGAAACAGGGGCCAATGAGCAGATCGGTATTCTGTCCAATTCAATATCTGGGGATGATGGAACCTTTTCCCCGGCCATATACTTTGAACTAAGATTCTCCAATGTTTCTATCCTGCAAGCTTGCTCAGTGTACTTCCCCGGGGCAGAAACAGACGGCATACCGGAGGAGTACACGGTGGAGGTTAGGCAGGGCGGAACAGCATACTTTTCCAAAACCATCACCGGAAACACCAGCAGGTCAAAGTCTTTTGATGGGTTTACCGTGTACAACCCGGACTCCATAAGAGTCACCATTTTCAAGTGGCGTCTGCCAAGAACTAGGGCCAGGGTGGTTGAAATTGTCCCAGGCATTTATGAAGAGTGGAGCGGGGATACCCTGGCAAAGCTTTCCATAAATCAGCAGGGGGATGTTTCATGCCTATCTCTTCCATACGGCACCTGCGACCTTTCCATGGATAACCTAGACAGAAGGTTTGAGCCCAGAAACAAGGCCGGTATATTTAAGAGCCTTGAGGAGAGACAGGGCATAAAGATCTTCTTAGGGGTTGAGCTGCCTTCCGGGGTTGTGGAGTATAAACCCCTAGGGGTTTATTACCAATCCTCCGGTGGTTGGAAGACCAGCAACAACGGAATGGTTATGCAATGGAACCTGGTTGACATAATCGGTCTTTTATCCGATAGGGAGTATATACCACCCAGCACTTTACCTACAACCCTGGATGGGTGGGTGGCCTCCCTTGTATCACAGCTGGGGGTAAACTTTTCCAGCCTGTATACCGTTGACCCCGCCTATGCCAGTCTTCCCCTGTCAGTGAGAGAGGCCGCTGATGTGGTTGGAAAACGGTGTGGGGACCTGCTTCTGTTCGTGTGTATGGCAACGGGCACTTGGCCAAGGGCAGACTCCTCTACAGGAAAGGTTGCTGTGGAACCTGTTTGGAACCAGGGAAACAAGATAACCCTTGACAACCTGTCTGACTACCCTGAAATGGACGCTAATGAGGATATTGCAGCCATATTCTTTACTTTGAATGACGGCAGCAACACTCAGATAATAGTTTCAGGCAATTCCCCTTCCTCCAATGTTACTTCAAACGTGGATAACCCATTCATAAAGACAAAGGATCAGGCATTAGCGGCAGCTAGGCTTATCCTGTGCAACTATGGAGGGAACACTTTTGACATAACTGGAAGGGGGGACCCCGCCGGAGAAATAGGGGACGTTGACACGCTATGGCTTGACGAAAGCTCAGCAGCAACCGCCCGAAGGGTTTCCCAGGAGTTTGATTTTTCTTCCGGGGTTCTTGTAGGCTGCAAATCCACCCTAATCCAGGCAGACGGCATATTCCTGTTTCAAGATAGGGTTGTTATAACCGAAGACCAGGTTTGGAAGGCCCCAGTAGGGGCATCTAAGTTGAGGGTAATTTTGGTAGACCATGGGCTGGATGGAGCAGCGGGGGAGGATGGAACCTTTGAGGCTGAAGGTGAAGACGGACTAGACGGTGAAGGAGGAAGGGTATGGTCAGAAACTATTGACATAAACCCGAAAGAGTCTTTCTCCATAACCTTTGGGGAAGCTACTGTATTTGGAAGATACTCCACAGCGAACGGAAAGCGGTACTCCGGGGGATTTACTGATGTCGTATCTGGCGAAAGTTACGGCAGGCCCGGTGTGAAAAACCCCATTCCCGGAACGGGTGATGGGGGCGCAGGCGGGGAAGGTGGGATAAAGGGGAATCAACACGAAGAGACTAGAAGGGACGAAGGGGGAAATTCCTACACGGTTACAGTGGTTGATAATTATCCAGGCCCGGGGAAACCTGGGGTGAAGGGTGTTTCTGGGTGCGTGGTAATATACTACGATAAACCAGATGGAGGTTGATATGGCCCTTACGTTAAATAATCTTGTTTTTGACAGGTCATCATCTGATGTATCAAGAGTTGGGGAGATAGCTGCAAAGCTTAACCTGGGAACCGCTACTGTGTCTGAAGTCTCAGAGTGGGTATCTGGGATGAAGGGCTCATACAGATACACGGACCTCAACCGAGTCGGGGCGGCTGTGGGGTATCTTACAAGCCTTATTCAGTCCTTAGGGTACGATATTATCACTTCCCCGGTAACGAACTGGGAGGAAAGCGACATACCTACTCCGGCGCAGATGGAGCAATACCTGGATAACATTAAAACACTGAGGAACCGCCTGCCCTACGTCTCCCCTGATGCCCCGGCGGATATGCAGGGCCTCACCTTCCAGGAAGCCAACGCAATAGAAGAGATTTTGCACACCCTGGAGACGGTGCTGGAGGCCATGCAAGCGGCCTTTCTCACCAGGCAGGCCAACACATTTTTTATGACATCAGGAGGTGTTTTCAACAATGCGTGACAGACTACCGGCACCCGGGAAAGAGAACCGGGTGCGGATCACCCAGGACAACGGCCAAGTTGTAGAGGGGGTCCTGGCCTATGCGGACAGCGCCACACAGGAGGGCAGCACATACACCAAGGGCAATGTGCTGCCGGATTCCCTGTGTGATACCTTGGGGATTGATCCGGAGAGCAGTGAGCCGAAAGATGCGTTTTTGGCCCTTCGCACGTACAGCGGCGCAAAAGAGAGTACCTTTCAAAAGTTGATGACTGGGAGGTTGATTTAATATGGGAATGCAAATTTTTGAGAGCCGCGGAACCTTTGACCCTAAAACCCATGGTTTGAAAGTTGGAGATGTTTTGCAGATTGTTTGTGTTGGCGGGGGAGATGGTGGGAACCGCGCAGGTGATGAGGGAACCGGTGGGGCCGCAGGGAAAGGTGGTTCTTATCTAAGCAGCTTCAGCAATGGCGGTGGAGGTGGCGGTGGAGGTGGCGGCGGTTATGGAGCCGGAGGAGGTGGTTGCGGCGGGATGATGTCAACGGGCGGAGGCGCTGGTGGAAATGCGGGGGCAATAAAGTTCGCTACACACGTCCTTACGAAGTTGAGCCCTATTAGCGTAACCGTTGGATCAGGCGGTTCTGCAAATGGGGGCAAAGGTGGCACGTCTTCGTTCGGGGCAATCGTTACTGCGCCTGGCGGCGCTGGTGCATCTGGCGGCAAGGGCGGCGGTGGTGGAGATAGTTCGGGGAGTAATATTGAACAAAGTGCTGGCGGTGGAGGTGGTGGCGGTGGCTACGTTATTGGATCAAATATCATCGGCGGCGGTGGAGGAGCCGGCGGAGGACCTGGTGGAAATGGAGGCAATGGCGGCGGCAATGGCGGCGGTGGTGGTTCTACTAAAGTCCCTGGAACAAGTTCTTTTGCCGGCGGAAGCGGCGGCGGATACCGGGGTTATGGCTCTGATGGAGGAATTGGCTCTGGTGTCGTCGTAGTCACATGGTAAGGAGGAGAAGAGAATGTATATTTTACTTGAAGATAACAAGGTGAAAGAAATCATCCCGGACATTGACCCCATTTTCCCCGGAGTCTCTGTGTCTGACAGGTATGCACCGGACTTCGTGGCACGTCTGACACAGGTGGCCGATGACCCCAGCGCCCAGCAAGGGAAAATGTACCTTGACGGTAAATTTGTGGACCCTCCTGTGGACCCGTCCGACCCTCCCGAGACTCTGCCGGAGTACCTGGAACAGGCCAAGGCCCAGCGGATTGCCCAGTCCAAGGAAGACCTGGCCGCATACCTGGAGACGCACCCCCTGGCCTGGACCGACGGCCAGGCATACGCCATTACCGCAGAGAAGCAGGCGCAGCTCACCGGCAAGCTCATGGCGGCGACTATGGCTCAGTCCCTTTCTCAGCCCTACGACCTGACATGGAACAGCACAGGGGAGATATGTAAATCGTGGACCCTGGAAGACCTATCCACCCTGGCCTTTGCTATCGACGCACGGGTGACAGCCCTTGTCACCTACCAGCAGACCCAGGAGGTTGTCATGCGGGACGCCAAGGACCTGGATGAGCTCAACTCCATCGTGGTAGATTATGACACGGTACAGTGATTCCGTTCTATCCATGCTGCTGTGGGTGTGGGGCGGCGCTACCTACTTTCTCATGGAGGTTGGGTGGAAAACCTGTCGTGGTCATCCCGAGTCCATATCATGGACCATGCTAGTGGTAGCTATGCTGCTGTGTGTGCCGATTGAACGGGCGGGGGAGCAGCTACCGTGGGAGTGTCCCTTATGGCTCCAGGCGCTCGCCTGTGCTGCCTTAGTTACTATTGTGGAGCTTACCACTGGGCTGGTGCTCAACGTGGCTCTTGGGCTTATGGTCTGGGACTATTCCGGCCTTCCATTCAACTTATGGGGTCAGATATGTCCACAGTTTTCCCTGTTGTGGTTTGCCCTGTGTCTGGCCTTTATCCCCATTTTCGATTGGCTCAGGTACGCGGTTCAGGGTGGGGAAAGGCCAAGCTACAGGATAAACCCATTAAAGGGGGTGATATTGAAATAAAGATGTAACTATCACATATCCGTATCGCGTATTGAATTGAAAGGAGAACTATTATGGCACTGAGTAAGAGAGCACAAGAGAAGTTGGCCGCTGACCGCGCCTTCCTGGCCGACAACTGGATTTTCATGAACAGAAAGACCATCATTTCCTGGGCCAACGCAAACGGCCACGAGGGCTTGTCCTTCGTCAATAAGGCAGATGCATACTGCCACGCAACCACCGGCAGCAATATCGGTCACAGCGCAAACGAGTTCAACGCCGTCGCTGCTACTTACTACAAGGACCCCGAGCTGACCCTGGCCGACCTGCTGGCCTGAGGAGGATCGCCATGGATGAAAAGAATATCACCCAGGAAAAGTCTCCGGTGGAACTCCCTGAGGTACATCCACACCAAGATCTTCCCCAGGAGCTCATTGATCAGATAACCAACAACAAAGGAGATGATGACGATGAGTAACAGCCCTTTGGTGAGTTACACCCGTCTCTCCCCCAACCATTCTGGCAAGCGCAAGTACGTCATCGACACGGTCTCCATTCACTGTATGGCTGGCAATGCCACGGTGGAGACCTGCGGATCCATTTTTGCTGACCCAGCCAGGAATGCCAGCAGCAACTACGGCATAGGCAGCGATGGGAGAATTGCCCTGTATGTGGACGAAGCAAACCGCAGTTGGTGTACCTCTTCCGCAGACAATGATCACCGGGCTATCACCATTGAGGTGGCCAACAGCGGCGGAGCCCCGTCCTGGCCTGTGTCTGATGCGGCCTATGAGTCCCTCATTCAACTTTTGGTTGATATCTGCAAGCGCAATCCCGGAATAGGGAGGCTGCGGTGGAGCGGGAACAAGTCTCTCATTGGCCAGGTGTCCAAACAGAACATGACCGTTCATCGGTGGTTTGCTGCTAAAGCCTGCCCCGGAGATTACCTCTACAACCTCCATGGGGCAATAGCTGAGGAGGTAAACAAGAGATTGGACGAAGAGAAGGAGGATGAAGAAATGGACATACCAGCACTCATTTCCCAGCTCACTCCCGAGCAGGCATACCGGATCATGCAGAAGGCAGATCTATACTCCAAGGGGCTCCCCGAGCCTGACTGGAGCAAGGGGGAGGGCCACTGGGCCCGAGCTACCACCGCCGGTATCGTGGACGGCTCCAGCCCTGAGCGGGCCATGAAGCGTGACGAGGTCATTGCGGTATTGGGGAGGAAGGGGCTCCTATAAGGAGCCCTCCCCCGGTTAGGAGGTTTGTATGAAAGAGAAGATCACTGCTGGAACTATTTCCAGAACCATAGTGCTTGCCCTGGCCCTGGTGAACCAGGTGCTTCTCGCATTTGGGATTCAGGCCATCCCCATTGAGGATGAGATGGTCAATACCCTGGTTTCCACGGGTTGGACCATTGTCTCTGCCATTGTGGCCTGGTGGAACAACAATAGCTTCCGTCAGGATGAGATTGCGGCGGACAGAAAGCTCATGGAGGAGAGAAAGGCAGGGTAAACCATGGAGGTTTTGGTGAGTGTGGTATCATCCCTTCTATCAAGCAGCGTGGTCTATTTTTTAGTCCAAAGGTATTTCAATCGAAAGGATAGAAGGGAGGAGGAACAGAAAAGGGCCAATCAAGATTTTTATAATAGGATCGACAATAGCCTGGAAACTGTTCGCCTTCTAGCCTATCATCGCATGAGTGAGGAGATTGAATCCCTATTGAACAAGGGGTATGCCACACCCGCCGAAAGAAGGGTCTTGGAGGAGATGTATAAAAACTACAAAAATCATGACTGGAATGGGGATATGGATGCCCGATTGGAGAGGGTCAGACATCTGAGAACGGATCCACCCCACAGTAAGGAGGTTCCTCATCATGGCTGATTTTGGAGCAGTACAACCAAGGCAATTCATCATGGATAGCTCCCGCCAAAACGGTGCTACCCTTGGTGAATTTCACCAAAACAATAACAGGTACCTGTGTACCCTGGAACTCTTTGACCATTCCGTGCCCGTCTCTATACCGGCTGGGGCGGAGATATCCATAAAGTGCAAAAAGGCCGGTACCAACCAGGTATACGTCCTTGATAAAAACAGCCCCGATTTTGCTGCCAAGGTATCTTTCACCCCTGGGGAAAATAAGATCACTGTGGATAGGTGGGGTGCCATGGTATCCCAGGACGGCAACATCCTGCTCGGGGTTGACATCGACGGTATGAGTACCTATACGGTCAATTATACCGTCGACAAGGACCTTATGAATGGTACACAGGTACTACACCATGAAACCCCGGTATCTAACTTTGCCAAAACGGATCTATCCAACGTATCCAAGGAGGATATGCTCAGGGCCGGAAAAGCAGCCGGTTTTGCACAGAACGGCCTGGAAGACGTTGACCTGACAAAGCTTTCTGAAAAGGTTATGGACGGCGATGTGGGTAAATCGTTAAAAGCAGTGCAAAGCGGGCTGTCCACCCTCAGGGACCCGGGGTTTTTTGACAGGGAGCTAAAGTACAATGCGGCATTCATAGCCCTTCAAAACAGACACCCCGTGACTGCTGGCCTAACCGCTGAAGAAATCAAGAAACTGTTTTTCTCCGCCCGGTATGAAGAAACCGATCCCGTAGACCTTACGCAACCACCCTTCGACGCTCCCACCACCCTGATGCTGGTATGCCAGATTACAAGCGAGGGACAAGTGTTCAAGCAGGTTCTACCCCCACATGATACAAACCAGATCGTCATGGTGGAAATGCTTTTTAGCAAGGGGATAACCAGCGCAACGCTGGAAATTGACGTTGTGGATGGCGAACATCTTGAGGGGGGACATTGCAAACAGCAAGGTGGTATTTACCGAGCAGGGCTATCTCGGTATGTTCCTTCCCCTTCGTAACGATCAGGGCTATGAATTTGTTTCTCACCATTCCACCTCCCCCTTCCCCTTGTCCATATCGGATGACCGTGGTAATGTGGTGGTGGGGGCTAACAACATTAAGGTTGAAACGCCCTTCTTCATTGAGCACAACGCCGACAGCGGGGAGACCTTTATCAGAATGGATGACGTGGCTGTTGATGATGGTATACAAGTCACAGACGGCATTGTGGGTGCTGACTTTAAGGCTACCAAGTTGCAATCCCTTGATAATTCCGTCCGCATTGCTCAGTTTTCCAGCGGAGTTGCTGACCTTTCCGTTGAGATTCCCAACCTCAAGGAGGGTGTGTTTGCAAAGCTAGGTATGCCGGAGGATGTAAACACCAACTTTCACGATCAGCGCCCGTGGTTCTCCGACCGCTGGGCATATATGGGAATGTACCTCGGAGACGATATGAAGGATAAGGCATATACCGTGCAGGAGGGCGACCAGCTTGACCCGAATGTAACTGGTGGAACACCCGTGCGTCTTGGCATGTACTTTGAGCCTCAGTCCGGCTACGCTATCGCCACACAGGACGGGTATGTGGAGCTAAAGGTCGTTGACGTGATGACCGGGGCTTACCTGATTGACGAAAACGGGTTTCCTGTTGCCGTTCGTAGGGACTACAAGTCTGGGGACACCCTCAAGCCGGAGCTACTGATTGCGGCCTTTAAGGCGAAAGGATCCCGCAAGATTGCCTTTGAGGTAGACTGCTCATTTGGCAACCAGATCATCCGTATGTCCCCCAGCACAGCTATCTACCTCCAGGTCGTGGGCAAGGACGCGACAAGCGGCATTGCAGAAATGATGTTCCAGCAGCACACGGGGTACATCATCGAAAGTGCGTCCCGTTACTATGGTGTAAACTGGATGAACCTTGCCGCAGCCCTAACCCGCACAAAGGCGGAACAGATTCTTCCCGCTGGGGCCGCTGAAAGAATGGGTGACGGTCTGTTTATTTCTGCCGTGTCCCAGGTCAAGGCCAAAATAGAAAACAATGTGCTGACCATTACAGATGACGGAACAAACCTACCCGTCTTCTGTGTGGGTCAGATTGCAGACCAGGTAGACTCCTATGAGCTGTTGCTCAAAAACCTGATGACCCGGGTGAAAATCCAGGACAAGCAGAACGCATTTATCTATGCTTTGATGAAGTGGACTCAGGACGCTCCCGCAACCCTGCCAATTCTAACCGGCTACCAGAACACGGTGCCCCAGTTTGCCGCAGGATGGGAGAAAGTGTCCGAAAAGTTTATCAGTGAAGACGTGGTAAGCGGTATACATGAGGATAGCAACGCCTTCACCGTTCCGGGTGATGCAAGGCAGTTTGCCATTATTATCTATCCTCAGGTATCTCAAATTCCTACCATGCTTACGCTGGCAGACTTTGAGGCTGACATTTCCCCCGCGTTTACAAAGCCCATGGTTTCCAGCACGTTCCCCGACAAGGAACGGCATCTGCATAGCAACCTATATGCATATCGCGGCCTTACCGCTACCCCTGCCGGAATAGCTGTTCTTCGCTACACGGTAAATGACGCCGACACAGAGCTGCCTTTTGGCCTGGTATCCGGTGGAGGCAACGAGGTTATCAACGACCGTGGCTGGAACAGCAGCGGAAACACCTGGGCCTTTGAAGGGGACGGCAAATTCCTTGACGATGGAAGTGTGACCATGAGCTACACGGCTCAGGTGTACTGTGGCGAAAGTGTACCTGCTCAGGGTACGAGTCAATGCTCCCTGTGGCTCGCAAAGGTGAACGGGGACGGAACCTTTTCGGAAGTGCCTAACAGCCGGACCGAATTCACCTGTCAAAAATCGTTTACCGGAGCCAAGACGGTTCAGTCTGTAAAGTTCACCTTCCGGGTGAAGGCTGGGGAAGCATACCGCATGTTCGCTCGGTCCGACATTGCGGACGGCTGCTACTTGCAATCTGGTACAAACGGAGTTCCCCTCCTTAGGCTTGACATAGAGTACAAGGAGCTGGAAGAGATTGATCAGCGCATCATTGACATGATACAGAAGAATAAATAACATCCATCACAAGGCCCCCTGGAGACTCCCAGGGGGCTTTTCTTGCATGTATTATGATTTACTTGGTGTGAGCCTTCAGGATGGATCTGGCGGCCTCCAGGGCCTCCTTATGGAGTTCACAATCCCACTCCCAGCGGTTTCCCCCGTAGGGTCGAGCAGCGGTTTCGTTCCGGAGGAGTCTTCTGGCCTTGGTTCCCTTCATCCCGAACTCAGCGGCAAGCTCCTTAATGGTTACCAGGTTGTCCTGGTCCTTCTCCACCTTGGGTCTACGGGACTTCTTGGACTTGGGTTCCTTACCCTTGTTGAAGGAGTCCTCAGTCTTCTGGTCCTTCCCAAGAAGCTCCTTCTGATATTCCTCGTTAGCCTTTCTAACAGCTTCGTCATCCTCTTGGTTGAGTTTTTCCTCCTCCAGAGCGATGAGGAGGTCAGCCTTCTTCATGGTCCACCAGGACTTGATCTTGAGGTCCTTAGCCAGGGCCTGAAGGTTTTTGAGGTTCAGAGTGGTCAGATCAATGGTAGTCAGGTTAGTCATTTTTAGGTCCTCCTTATAATGTCCAGTTGGTAGCCGGTCTGTTGTTTGATTACAGGTACATTATAAGATATTTCTCAAGACTTGTAAATGGGTTTAGAGAAATTTTTTGAGAAACCTTTTTATGGACTTGGCCCCCTCCCTCGATCCCCACCTCCACACTCCATTTGGTGGGGCCTTCTTTCCAGACCTCAAAAGCTTCCTGGCTCGAGATGGGGAGATCCCAAGTTCTGAGCATAGATCCCTCAGGGTATACCCAACATCTTCTACGGGTTTTGGTTTCCTAGGATTCCTTGTGTGGGTTTTCTTTGGGGCCTTTACCTCGATTGGTAGCTCCCTTATCATCTGCCTGTTCTCCCATTCCATTTCCTGATGAATCGAGATCTTCGATCCACAGGAGGGACCCTGGCATGGGGTGAAGAATTTTTTCATCTTGACCATACCACATTCCCTAACATAGGGGAAGCTATACAGATATGGGCTCTCAGGTCCGTGGTCAGTCTTGACCTCCCAGACTCTTTTGGAGTATTTATGCATTAGGTATTCCGGCATCTTGTACCCTCCTTTACATGTATATTATACCATAAAAAAGGCCCCCCGTAAAGGGGGTCTTTCTTGATCAGTTGAGGAGCAGGAAGTTCATGGTGGATACCTGGCCCTTGGCCTCCTCCCACCAGTCGATGTTGGATTCATCCCAGTCATGTCTTTCGAGGATGTTGTCCATCAGTTAGGAGTCCTCAGTGATGTTGAACAGCTCCAGGAACATTTCCTTAGTCATCTTAGTCATTTTCTTTTCCTCCTGTTAGTTGGTAGTGTGTTGTTTGGTATGTATATAATATACCCCACTCTCTTGAGTTTGTAAATGGGTAAATCAAGATTTTTTCCATAAATCTTTCATCCGCTTCATCTTCACCCTAAGCCCCTCGGCTATGTCCTCATCTACGGTATTCTCACAGAGTAGGGAAACAACCTCCATTTGATTCTCCTGTCCCGGTCTCTTTATACGGGCTATGGCCTGGGAGTAGTCATCCCCGCTGTGGTTCGTGGAGTAGAATAACACAGCATTTGCCCTTTGGAAATTAAGTCCCGTGCTCCCCGAGTGTATTTGAAGGATTATGATGTCAATTTTACCCATTTTGAACTCGTCCTGGATTCTTTCCTTGTTTTTGGAGTCCCGGTAATTAACTACTCTCTTTCTGGGGAAGGCCCCCCCCAGCTCCTTCTCCAGGAGCCTTATCTCATCCACAAAGTTGCAGAACACTACTGTGGGAAGGGTCCTCCCCCTGAGGTATTCTACGGCCAGCTTTAGCTTGTCCTCCCCCAGTCTTACCAGCTCCCCGCTGTCCAGTCTCAAAAATCCCCCAGTAAGCTGATGCAGCCGGATCAGTTGGGTAATGGTCAAATCACAGGATGCCACATTGATATATGGCTCAGCCTTTATCAACAAGGACAGGTAGCTCTCCCCTGGGAGGTAGTCTATGTGGTTCTGTTTCAGAATGGCCTTTAGACGCCCCCTGGAAGCCTCCATTGGTATCTGGGTATATAAATCCTCATAGAGCTCGGTATAGGCCTTTAGCGCCTTTCCAGTGAGCTCACAGGTGAGGTACCTAAAGTCCATCCCTGGTAGGTCTATGCAGTCGTCTACCTCCACCCGGTAGGAGGTCTCTGATACCAGCTCCCTCAGCTCATCCAAGTTCCGGTATCCAGCAATCTCCTTCCCCATGTATCCGCCCTTGACAATGTACCGTGACTCAAAGTCCCTGTAGTCCTCCCCGAATACATCAGGATCCATTATCTTGTATTGCATGAATAGGTCCTCATATCCCTTCCCAATTGGGGTCCCACTCAGGAGCATTCGGGTATCACATCGACGGGTCACCCGGTATATAGCCTTGGATACCTGAGCATTTCTGCTCTTCACCCTTTGACTCTCATCCACCACCAGTGACTGTATTTTCATCTTCCTGAGCTGGGGTTCAATAAGCCGGGCCTTCTCATAGTTTACCAGCATAATCATGAGGGATGGTTTGTGGGTTCTCAGATAATCTCTCTTCCTTCCCTTCAGGTTTAACTCCTCACGGGTGCAGAGCTCCGGGTCATATCTTCGGAAATGGTCTATCTGGTCCAGCCAGTCCTGCTTCTTTCCGTGTAGTCTAAGAACCTTTATTCTTCCCTTTGGCAGCCAGGCCCACTCCTTGATCTCCACGGACCAGTTGTAGATTAGCGTGTTGGGGGCAAAGATGACCACCCTATGGAGCCCCTGACTCCTGAACCTCTTCACCAAGGTTCTAATCGCTACGGCTGTTTTCCCGGTCCCCTGCTCCATAAACAAGGCGAAGAAGGGCTTTGCGAGAGCCCTCCTTACACCTTCTTTCTGATGGGGATAAAGCTTATTCCTCTTCCCCATCGTTATTCTCCTCCTGATCGACGGAGCTCAGGGAGGTTATCACCACAGCCACCTTGGCCTTGGGATACCCCTCAATGGTGGAGATCAGCTTCTCCCGGTTGGCCTTCTTGGGAACGCTTCCCCCCAGCTCCTCAATGATGGAGATGAGCTGCTTCTTGCTGAAGTGGTCCAGGGGTCCCTCCTCACCCGTGGTCTCCTTGTGGGACTTTCTGGGCTTACGGCTCTTCTTGCTGGCGGATTTTTCCAGGGACCCGGATTCCCCCATCAGCTCCATGATGGTCATGTTGGCGTAGTTGGAGAGGTCCATCAGGGTGTCGATCACAGACTCTCCGTCGGATTCCATCAGGCCGTGGGAGAGCAGGTAGTCGGCACGAGACAGCTTGTCCTCCAGTCGGATAAGGGCTACCGCCGGACCCCTCTTCTCGAAGGTTCGAGAGAAACTGTCACCATATTTCTCGTTTCTCTCAGCGAAGATGGCCTCTTCCCGGCTGTGGATCTCCTTAAGTCTCTTGAGCTTCTCGTTTGTGTTTGCCATGATATCATTTCCTTCCTTAGTTGAGTTTTGGTGTGTTCCGGGGAGGTAGACATAAATCCAACTCCCCCACAGTTTTGGATGAGTCGAAGGGTTTTCTCCTGGTTCTTGGTGATGGTGTCCTCCTTCCCCGGACACTTAACTTCAATCCCTATGAACCTTCCCCGATGAACCCCTATTATGTCAGGGAGTCCTATTCGCTGATATAGTCCACCGTGGGTCTTGAAGTAAAATCCCGGGAAGGAGGTCTCCAACATTTCAAGAATTTTCTTGACCACCTTGGTCTCTGGCTTACTGGCCATGATGAAAGTGGAGGATGGGGGTTTACCCCATCACTCCTCGTCATCCTCCTCCAGCATTTCGATGAGGTCATCCTTGTCCATACCCTTCTTGACCTTCAGGCCCCGGTCTTTGCACTCGGCCTTCAGTTCGGACAGGGACATCTCAGAGTAGTCGATGGAGTCATCATCGTCCTCATCCTCATCGTCCTCCTCGCTGGACTCATCCAGCAGAGACAGGATGTCATCCTCCTCGGCCTCTTCCAGAATGAGGTCAATGAGGGACTGGACCTTCTTGGCCGCCAGGACCTTCTTTTTGGGGATCTCCAGCTCCAGGGCCAGGTCCTTGAGTTCATCCTTGTCCATTTCCTGGAGTCTCTCTTCCAGGTCTTCGGAGTCCCCCTCATCCTCAGCCTCGTCCTCCTCCAGTTCATCCGGGTTGATGTATTCCAGGATACGGGACCTCTTCTTCCCCTCATACACCTCATGTCCAACCTCCACCCCACAGGTGAGGCCGATGAGGTCCCGGAGATTGAGGTCAAAGGCTCCATCCGGGATCTCCATTCCCAGGGCCATCAGGACCGACTTCAGCTTGAACAGGGCCTGAGGCTGAAGGGAGCAGTTCTCAAACAGCTTGGCCCCCTTGTGGGGTCCCTCACAAACCTCGAACTCCAGCTTGACTGTGGGCTTATCATTCTTGGAGGTGGTAAGCTCGGCCGAGTTAACCGCCACCTCGTAGGTTCCTTCCGGCAGGACCTTACGGGATACCTCCACCCCAGAAAGGTCAACATTCACCGAGTCTCCCCCCCGGCCCTTTCTTCTAGACTTCATTGCCATGGAAAATACCTCCTTAATTGTGGTTATGTTTATTATATCACACTTTTACCGGGTTGTAAATCACCTTCTGCCGAGTTTTTTCTTCACCCCGGTACCTTTTTTCTTGATGGCCTTTGGGTCCTCCCACTTACCCCTGACCACTTTCATGATGTCCTGGTATGTGGCATCCACCACAAACTGGGGGCAGGGAGTGCCAAAGGGACGGGTTACCTTGGTGATGTAGTAGGGGTTAGGCCCAAGTCTCAGACGAAACTCTATGGTCCTGCGAACCTTCGCCCCCTCCAGCTTCTCCACATTCTCGAACTGGTATGTGTGGCCGATAACCCGAGAGGCTGCACACAGGGTTCTGGCCACAGATGGCATTAGCCCGGGGCCAACCTCAGGGAGCAGCTGGTCCTCCCCCTCACCGTCCCCGGACTCCATCCTGTCCTGACAATTGAAGCAGGGGGTTATCCCCAGATCAGCCAGACCCTTGTAGAGGTTGATTACCTCCTTCAAGTATCCGCTAGCGGTCCCATACATGTTCTGGGACATCTTGCTCTTCCCTTCCTCCGTCATGACCTTGTCATAGCAGAAGTCCTGGAGGGCAGTCATGTGGTCTATCACTACAGACTTGAACCTATCTGGGTTCTCCTCAATGTAGTCGTAGATCTCATAGATGTCGTCGAACTCCTTTAGCTCGAAGACTATGATGTCACCCCTCTCCAGCTCCTCCCGCTTTCCGGAGTCGGTGCCCTTATCCTTGACGTCTATCAGGAGTATGGGCTTGGGGAGAGTGCAAGAAATAGTGGTCTTCCCAGTTCCTGGCCTCCCATACAGGGTGATTATGGTTGGGGTGTCCATGTCCATGAGGTCCTTGAACCGGTCCTCTATGCTGCTGGGTTTCTTGGTCTTACCTTTTGTTGCCATCTGGTCTTCCCTCCTTTTCTGATACCTCAAATTGCTTTTTCCTGATGAACTCCGTATCCAGTCCCATTAGCTCGGCCTGACACAGGGGCTTGTAGTCACACCAGGCACATCCCTTTCCCAGGTTCCGATCACACAGTTTGGAACCACTCCGGAGGATCTCCCTGGCTGTGGATCTAAAGTCCCCCATGATACCCCTTACAACAGTATGGTTCACCCTTACGGGGTACCTCCGAAAGTAGTCCTCGAAAGATACCTTTCCAAGAAGATCCACATAGTCCTTGGGATCTTTTCCCATCTCCAGGAGGGCCTTCTTTACCGTGTACGGGGTGGAGTCTATCCCCTTACGGGAGATCTCCCCACTCTTGAGAACCTGGGGCCTGCTAGGCTCCTTGGCCCTGATGATGTCCCACAGGGTTCCCTTGGGGTTGTGGCCCATCTCCATAACTGCCCAGGTATAAAGGGCCGACTGGGTGTTGAGGAGCAGAAAGTCATAGTCGGGATTCTTCTTGTAGGTTTTGGTTTCCTTCGGCCAGATGGCCCCGTGTTCATCCTCCACCAGAGCATCCAGGTATCCCTCAATGACCACTCCCGGCATGAGTTGGAGTTCAAAATGAACCTCATTCCCCAGGTAGATCAGACCGTCATTTTCGTAGAGAGCCTGGTAGTTCTCCATGAGTTCCTCCACCATCCGGGGGATGTCCCCGATCTCCACAATCTCCTCCTTGAAGGTTTCCTTATAGAACTGAGTAGCAAACTTCTGATAGGGTTTCCTCCAGGATCGGCCAGAGTCATAGGCCTCGATACACTCATGAATGATAGATCCTCTCTGAAGGGCCACCCCCTTCTTCTTGGGTCTCAGGTGTTCATGATATCTGTAGTGATAGGCCATGTGGCATTTTCTCCAGGTAGTAACCTTGGAATTAGAAAGCTTGAGTATTTCTGACATATTCTTGATTCACCCCCTTCCCGGTATAACTATTATATCATAAAAATACCCCCCTGTAAAGGGGGATATTCTTGACCATATCAAGACTCTTTGAGTCCATCCAGATAATCTTGTATTTGCTGCTTCCAGGTATCCTCCCCCGGGTCCATGTGGAGCTCCATCCCTGCCCCCCAGGATCTTCCAACAGCTACGTCGGCTACAATTGGAACGTCGGTCTCAAAGTGAAATACCTTCTCCAGAACCTTGGGGCTTTCCAGAATATGCTTGGCCCTGGGACAGAACTCCATGAGGTAGTCGTTCCTAACCTCGAATAGAGTAGCATCGTGGACAGTTCCAATGACGAAGAACTTGTCCTTGTCAAGCTGGTACTCGGGGTCAACATAGGCCGCTGTCCCCATTATCTCTGACATACCCATGATTGTGAGGTCGGAACCAAAACCCTGGACGGGGGAGTTGATGCTCTGTCTCTCAGCTTCGGCCTTTTTGGACTTGTCCGTGGAGTAAATGTCCGGGAGCCTCCTGAGTCTTCCAATTGGGGACCTTACTTGCCCCATGGACTGAACTATCCTTCTCTGCTTGGAGTGCCATCTGGGGAGGGCCGGGTATGCTTCAAAGAACTTCTTACGCCACTCCTCAGCCTCCTTCTCGGTCAGTATTACATCGTAGGTATCTCGAGCATAGTCCTTGAATTTCCTCCACCCCATACCATAGACAAAACCGAAGTTTACAGACTTGGCCTTCTTTCTCTGTTCCTTCTTGATGTATTTGTCATCAGATACCTTCTCCCCAGTTATCATCTCATAGGTGTGGGTATGGATGTCACCACCTGTCTGATAGATCCTTCTCATGGTTTCATCCCCAGACATGATGGCTGCTATCCTGAGCTCAGCCTGAGAATAGTCTATCTCCACCACAGACCATCCTTCAGGGGCTCCTACCAGGTTTCTAATGATTGGGTCTCTGGGTACCTGTTGAAGATTGGGATCAGTGCAGGAAGTTCTTCCTGTGACCGTTCCATGGAGCTTGAAGTTGGGGAATAGTCTTCGGCCCCACATGCGATTGATCCACCCATCAATGAAGTGCGAGATCTGGATGTTGACTCCCCTATACTTCAGGATCCATTCTATGATTGGATGTTTGTCCCTGAGCTGGTTCATTGTGGCCTCACTGGTGGAGGGTGCCCCGGACTCGGTTCTCTCAATTATGGGAAGTCCAAGCTCCTCGTAAAGCAACTTCTGAATTTGCACCGGGGAGTTCCAGTTGATATCATGTCCGGCCATCTTCCTCAGCTTCTTTTCAATAGCCGCTTTCTCAGCCTCCAGGTGCTTTCTAACCTGCTTAAACTGCTGGGGGTATATGAACACCCCGTGCTCCTCCACAGTCTCATAGGCCCTGATACCGGGCATGTAGAGGTGGTAGAATAGCTTCATCAGGGATTTGTCCTGCTTCAGCTTCTTACGGAACACTTTGAATAGCATGTACTCATAATAGATATCATACCCCAGATAAGTGAGGTACTCCTGGTACTTCTCACGGGTTTTGTAATTCCCCGTCTTGAGGTCCTTGTCCACATCCCAGTCTGGGGCATTACACTCTAGAACCGCATTCTCCTTCACCCCGTTGGGAGTATTCTCATTGAGGATGTGAGAGGCCAGAACCACGTCAAAGGTTATGTTCGGCTTCACCCCGAACTTGTACTTGAGGAATAGGTCGTCAAACTTCCCGTTGCCGGCCACCAGGTTGTTTGTGTGGTTGTTGAGCCACCTAATGGCCTTGGTAACCATCTTTCTCTGAGCCATCCTCAGTCCTCTCAGGGGGCTAAACCTAGCTTCCAGGGGGATGATATACTGTACCTGGTCATTCCCAAATCCCAGCAGGTTTATCTCATCCTCGAACCTGATAAGCCCTGTGGATTCTATGTCATAGCTGAGATCCAGGAACCCCTCGGACTCCAGATGCTGAAAAGCCCTTCTGAGCTGTCTCATGTTGGTGATGATCCTTATGTCTAGCTCGGGAAGTCCCATCAAATTTCCATCCAGCATGGCCTTGAAATTATTCATGGCCCTATCCACAAACGGGGCCTTCCCCGGGTCACGAAATACTATGCCAGGGCTGTAAGAAGGCATGTACTTGACACCATCCTTCTCTACCATAACCCCGTTGAGCTCGGTGATGGACCCGTCTACCGTAGCCTTCAGGGCCTGAGCCCCCAGAACCAAAACATAGCGGGGTTTTACCTCAGCAATCTCTTGATCCAGGTGCTTCTTGCATTTCTTTATGTCCCCCACCTTGAACTTGGTTCCACGGGGACAGGCACACTTTATGGCGTTGGTGTAGTAGACCTCCTCCGGGTCCAACCCCATGGCCCTGAGTCTTTCAACGAGGGAGGACGGCATCACTGCCGCCCCCTCCTCCTCGTCTTGTTCACTTGCATAGCTGTTGACCACCATCACCTCAGCCTTTAGGTTTCCAGACCCCCAGATGCAGGTGGGGTCAGAAAAGGAGCACAGGTTGCAGTCAGAGCAGTTCATCAGAACACCCCTTCCACATCCTTGTTGTATACGTGCAGGGAGAAGATGGTGTGGGTGAAGCTCCCCACGGGATACCCCGTCTTCTCTGCCACCCACTCCAGGAACCGGATGGCCAGGTAGACATCGTTGCGGAAGTGAGTAGCGAAGTCACATGACCTCATCACATAGTGCAGATTGAGCTTTTCGTCCCGAACCTGAAGACCATAGCCCAGGGAGCAGGGAACACGGGAGACACCACCCAGAAAGTCGGGGTCTTTCTCGGGGTTCCAGAGGGAGATCCACAGCTGGCGGGAGTCAGGGTCCTCCTTCAGCCGGTTGATGACCTTGGTAAGCTGGTCATTCTGCCACAGGAGCTCGTTGTAGGTATAGGCCAGCTTCCCATCGTGCATATACTCAGACCAGACCTCCTTGCGGAGCTCCCAGGCCTTGCCGGGGTTGATGAACTGGGGGATCTGGAACATGAGCCTCTTTCCTTCCCAGTCTCTCCCCCAGGGGTCGGTTACTCTCTCCTCGAACTCCGCATTTGCCCAGGGCTGAGTCACCCCGGGGATGTCCACGGACTTGGCGTCCAGAAGACAGTAGCTGTAGTTCTGCAGCTCCTTGGTCTCGTAGTTGGGATCTCCCTTGACGTACTTGTCCTGCATTGTGGCCGGCTTGACGGTGATACCCATCTCGGCCAGGTCACGCTTGGTCTCCTCGATCATCTCGGGGGCATTCATGTAGATTCTCATTGATCATACCTCCAGTTCAAATTCCTTGTAGGTGAGGGGATCGAACTTCTTCCCCTCCCGGAAGGCCTTAGCCACATCCTGCATTCTCCATCCGGGGCTAAGCTTATGCCTTGGGGAGTCAGGCTGGAACCTCTTGGCATTCTGATATTGGATGGTCTTCCAGTACCGGCTCTTCTCGGGGTCCAGCTTGGTTATGTCCACACCAAACAGGGGACCTATCAGTGGGACCACATAGACCCCGGACTGGTAGGCACTGGCCATGTAAAACTCCACCTTCTTGATTTGACAGTTGGGGATTCTCTTCAAGATGTGGTGAATCAGGATTAGGTCAGCCGCCCATCGCTTTTGAAGCTCAGTGGCCCTCCAGATTACCTTGGCCGTGTTCCACGGTTTCTTGTGGTTGCACCGGGTAAGAATTATCTCCCTCATGCAAGACCCGTTTCCCTGGGACTTCCTCTTGAAGTCAAAGGCTATGGACGATCCCTTGGAGATGGTGCACATGTGGTAGAAGTTTCTTAGCTGGTCCATGTCCAGATAGGTTCTCACCAGGCTGGACCACTTCTGCTTGGCATACCCCAGGGGGGCCAGGTCCACTCTATCACAGTCTATGCTGTTCAAAGTGATGAACAGGTTCTCCATGATTCCCCGAGTGTTCTCCTGATAGTCTATGAGCTCGGGATGAAGAAGGATCTCACGATTGAGATCAAAATAGGCTTCGCTGAAGTCCTTGTACTCCCGTATCAGCATAGGCCCTCCTTAGTAGTTGGATCTCTGCCGGAACTGGTTAACCTGGGACTTCTTCAGGTAAGTGCAGGCGATGGACTCGGCGGTCATACCGGATACCACCAGAAGTGTGATGTAGCAGCACCAAACATCGGTCAGCCTTCCGTAGAAAGCATCATGATCGGTTTTCATCATGGACTGCTTCCAGGGCTTGTTCTTCAGGCAGTTACACATCATGCCCAGATTCTCAATGAATCGGGACACCCAGTAGTCCAGCCGGTCACTTCCCATCTTGAGCATCAGCTCATGGGCATTAACCACCAGATCCCCCAGACGGTCCTCATGGTATTCTGGGGTCCCCACGGGAAGGATGGTGTCATAGTCCTTCCCAGCCAGGATGGTGAGCTCGGTCAGGAAGTGGAGACCATCAATGAGCTCCTCCTGGTAGTGGTCCTTTGTGGCCTTGGCATCCAGAGCCTCACCAAGCTCTTCGGTCACTCTCCAGGCAAAGTCCTTGATACGGGCCTGGCCTCTCTTGTCGTCCAAGTTGACGGGGCAGTCCTCGGTTTGCATCAGTCCAGACCGAAGCTCAATGTCGTGGTACTTCCCCATCATGGATCTCTGTCTGTCGAAGATGGCCTTCAGCAGGTCACCTTCCACCTTCTCTTCCACAGCATGATTGATGTTCATCAGTCTTCCTCCTCGTTGATTTCAATGGTGCACTTGCAGTTGGGGTGGTTGTGGACCAGGTTGGAGAAAATCTCCCCCAGGCGGCTCAGGGGGTCCTCCTTCTTATTCTTATTGTCGAGCTGGTAGTCATATACCACTACCACCCATCCAAGGGCCTGAAGCTTCCACATAAGGTCATCCCAGGCCCTCAGGAGTTCTTCCTTCTGGGCGATGACTCCAGGCATCTGCTCCCGGCCATCCCAGTTGAAAATGGTCTCAGAACTGGGGCGGGTGTAGATGATGGTGGGGTTCAGGTCCTTCAGGGACTTCATGTAGGGATCGTTCAAGGAGTAGATGGGGTCTCCACGGAGAACCTTCCCATAGACCATCTCCTCAAAGGGGAGGAAACGGTCAAAGATAACCGATCCGGGATAGGCCTTCTCCCGGGCCATCTGGTCCAAGAACCAGACGTGCTTCTCGTCCGTGGTGTGGTTGGGTCCGATGGACTTGATGATGGGAAGCCCCAAGTCCTGAGAAGCCTCCTTTGCCAGGGTGGTCTTTCCAGAGTTGTCCATTCCAGTAAAGATCAGCATGATATTACCTCCTTAGTTTATTATATGTTCATTATACCACACAAGTTACTTTTTGGGAATGGTGTATCCACCATTTGATGGAACAATTTTCTTGTCCTTCGTCAGGACAGATATGGCCCTTCTGATAGCATCGGGGTCCACCCCAAGATTCTCAGCTATGACCCTTTTGGAGACCGGGGAACTGGAGTTAGACAGGAGGTTCAATATCTCCCCCTCCAGGGTTTTTATGGTGATATGAGGACCCCCCACATTACCTATCTCCACCCGGTACTCAGGATTACCAATCTCCCCCATCTCAAAATGAACATCTATGTCCGAGAAATGGCCAGCCATACGAAATTCCCGGGAGAGGGTAACTGTGGAGCTACCAGAGGCCTCACTGAAGTTTAGGTCATTGCTGGACCCTGATTCTTCTTCCTCATCCTCCATTTTGGTTAGATACCAGGCAGACTCAACCCAGCCATATAGCATTACCGAGCCCGCCATACGAGCACCCCCACGTAGTTGACCCTGCTGAGAACCCTTATTGTAGTGATGAATCACCATAACACTGGTTCTATACTGGGTCTTCAACCCCAAGAGCCAGTTTAGTATGGGGTTTAGTTCCTTGGAGGAATTTAGGTCCCCCTCAAACATCAGATACAGGGGGTCAAATACCACCAGAACCGGCTTTATCTCCTGTATTAGAAGCTCTACCTGTTTTCTGTGGTCCTCGTTGTTCATTGTAAACCCCTGTTGGTTTATGAAGGTTATTGGAAGCTCTGGGGGAAACTCCACATGAACCTTTCTCTTTCCCACAGGTTTGGCCTTTCCAACCAGTCCTCGATCCAGTATTATCTTTTCGGTTCTGTCCTTCATGATGTAGTCAGCGTTCTCATTCTGTATAACCAGAACCGGACCGGACTCCTCCACGGGGAACTTGTTCAGGAATGGGGCCCCACTAGCTACCGAGATTATGAGATCATGAACCAGGGTGGATTTGAAGCACTTTGGCATTCCGGCCACTATTCCATGTGACCTTCTTCCCCAGAACCCCTTGACCATCCAACCTTCAAAGGTATTACAGTTTCCCATGACCTCCCCGTAGGAGGAAGTGGATAGGTTGGCCTGGTCAGTTTCCCCCGGCTCAGGAAGCCCGTTGGATATTATCTTCTCAAGCTCCCTCTGTAGTCTTTGGTCCTCGTCCCTTCTCCCCCGATACTTGTTGAATACGCTGTTTTTCACCAGGAGGATGATTTCCTGTGGGGTCATCCCCAGCTCATAGAGAGACTTCTCCACATACCAGATTGTGCTAGACCTGTCCACTCCCTGGAGAGATTCAAGGGCCAGTGTGTCTCTCACCCTCTTGGGTATCTGATACTTGGCATATATCTTTCTCTCCGTCAGGGATTGACCTTCCCGGCTACTGTGGTCTCCCTTTGGTTCATCTACCTTGGGAGTGGACCTGGATACTCCTCCCACTTCCTTACGGATATACTTGGGCTTATAAATGGCCTTGGTAAACTTTGGAATACCCACCCGGGGGGAGTTTTTGTACTTATGGTTGACAGTTCCGGGTATTCTGTAGACGTGGGCAAAGTCAAAGCAGTCATCACAGCCTATGTGCTCGGCCAGTGATTTGTTGAGGGGGGTGTATTCCCCTTCCTCTATGTACCTGTCCAACTCCCACAACCCCTGATATTTGTTGGGGGAGCTCTCCCACAGGTAGCTAGGCTTGGGAGTGATAGATGATGGATCCTCACACTCGTCTATGTCCTGAGCTAGAAACTTGGTGTCTAAGGAGAACCTGTTTTGTCTCTGGGGTTTGCTGTACGGCATGGGTGACCAGTATAGGTCATATCTCTCAGGTGGATATTTCTTGAATACATCCTCCAAGCTTTCCTTGATCCGTGGTCCAAACCTAATTGGTATGTCCTTCCAAAACTTTTCATTCCTAGCGGCCAGGATTACATAGTCACCAGGCTCACATTGTTGGGAGAAGATTTTGGTCAGAAACTTTATGGGCTCCTTCATTATCACTTCTCCTTGGTAAAAAGAAAGGAGGTGGACTTTGTGTCCACCCCCTCCCTAGATTTATATTCTAGCTGCGGAAGTGAGGATTACTCCTCGTCGTCGGCTTCCAGGGCCTTGACCATGTCGGACTTGGCCATCCCCTTGGTGACCTTGATGCCACGGGTACGGCATTCCTTCTTCAGGTCCTTCAGGGACCAGTCGGAGTAGTCCTCGCCGTCCTCGTCATCAGAGTCTTCCTCCTCGTCCTCCTCGTCTTCCTCCTCGGAAGCCTTGGACTTCTTGGAGCCGCGGCCCTTCTTGGAGGACTTCTCCTCCTCCTCCTCTTCCTCCTCTTCCTCGTCCTCCTCATCGGAGTCCTCCATCATGGCGACCTCGTTGTCGTAGGCGGCCTTGACCAGGTTCAGGGCGTCAGTCATGGAGGAGGCAGCGGCCTGGAGGGCTTCGTCCACAGAGATGGGGCCTTCCCCCGCCGGCAGCCGGGAGATCAGTTCGTCGGTGATTTTCAGAGCTTTCTTGATGTCGGCCTCGTCCTCAGCAGACAGGGTGTCCTTCAGCATGGCCAGCAGATCGGGGGTCTCCTTCTCCAGAAACTTTGGCTTCTTGTTCTTAGCCATAATTTTTTCCTCCTTATGTATTGGTATTGGCGGTGTTATCCTTTCGGGATGATTATACTATATCACAGGTTTTTTGGATTGTAAATGGGCAAAATTCTTGATCCAGGGGTATTCTTATACCTCCTCAAAAAGAACGGGATACCGGGAGGACAGAATATCATAGGACATCTTGGCCACCTCCCTCATCTGGGGGTGTGGAGCCCCGGTAGTCCCCAGGTATCTCAAACGGACGAAATGCCTCCACTCCCTGATGTTCATGGTAACAACAATCTCAGTTTTGGTACTGGAGGGGAGAACAGATCTAGCCTCCTGGGGGGTGGCCCCCAGCTCCAGCATTTTCATGTAATGTCCCTCCGCATCCTTCATGGCCCTCATCCACTCGTGGTACTTGGCCACATCCTGGAGGTTGTTCATATCATAGTGGAACCCAGTAGCCAGGTCTACCACCTTGATCTCTCCCCCGAATTTACCACGGGAGTAATTGCAGTACCGAGTGCTCTCCTGGGAGTAAGAGGCTATCCTGTGGCGTACCAACTCATGGGTTACTCCCCGATCACAAATGAAACGAAGGGTCACTGAGGCATGCTCCAAAACCGACTCATGTCCCCTGGCTATAAGCCTCTGTATGAACTTTTCCGGGGTATCCCCATCCCCTGACTCAGACAAGTAACAAGTCCTCCCAGCGGCTTCTATGAGGCCGTATAGGATACTTCTGTGGGGGGCATTTACCTCCACCACCTTCGGCTTGATGATGTTCATGTTCTCTCCTCCTTTTGGTACCAAGGCTTGAACCCCCGGATCTTGTTCAACAGTGTTCCTGGGTTCCCGTCAAAGCAGATGGCCCGGTCATCAATGTAAACCAAGGCCGGGGGCTTTTCAGCCATTACCTCATCCACCACAATCATGTTTTCTATGAGATAACGACGAACAGCATGTAGTCCCCCGGATGAGCACCGGGTGGATACTACTACCACCTTATACCCAGCAGCACGTATCTCAGCAATGGCCTCACGAATACCATCCACGGGTGGGTCTGGGATTACCATAGCCCCCTTCCATCCACTGGTGTAGCTGTGGATGACCCCGTCAAAGTCAAATACTACGGTAGGAACAAACTTGCTCATGTTCTCTCCTCCCTATAGTTGATGTCCACAGCTATGTTCTTCCTGGAGGCCAGGTAGTCACAGAGATGAACAAACTTCTGGCGGGTGGACTTAGGACGAGGCATCTTCCCGAAGTGGTCCCATTGTCCGTGATGGGTCTCAATGAGGTCTACTACGCTTTCAACCTCCTTGTACCAAAAATCCGATATGGGCTCCAGGAGAAGCTTGGCCTCAATGGGGTGGGTCTTGCTAGGCTTGGCCAGATCATGCAGGGCCAGTGCGGCCATGATCATGTCCTCCTCCTTCCTGGAGAAGTCCCACAGGGGGAACAGGGTTCTAGCCACTTCCATGGCCGCCTTGGTGTGGCGAACCAGTCCTCCAACCCCCAGCTCATACCCCTGATGGTACTTCCCGCTGGAGCTGGCCGGGATCAGAAAGAAGTCTAATGGGGCACAGGTGGTAAGGGCCTCCCTGGTAAACCTTCCCCATCTATTGGGGTCATGGAAGTAGGAGTCTAATGACAGTACTTCCAGGCTCTGCTCGATCAGCTTGGTGTCTAAGGTTTCCATGTTTTTCCTCCTTATTCAGTTTCAAGAGGTATTCGGCTTTGTCCATGATTTCTGTGTTTCTGATGGGGAGATGAAACCCAGTACTACCATCAAATCCCTCGAACTCTTGAGCATAGTCCACTCTTGAGGCTATTACAGGATACTGTTTCTGCAGAACAGCCAGCTCCCTGGCCCATTTACTCCAGGTAGAGTCTGAGATTATGCTCTCATTGAAGGAGTAATATATGCAGGAATGGACCAGGATTTGAAGCCTCCTCCTGAGTATCAGAGACCTCACCTCGTCAGTATCCACACCAGCTTTACTCAGGTAGTATGTTCCCCTTATGAGTTTACGGGGAGCTTCCTTGTTTCTCTTGGACATGATTTTCCCTCCTGTGAAGGTATTATATCACAAAATATGCGGTATGTCCACAACAAAACTCTAGAGAGAGGGCCTTATCGGCCCCCTCCTCTGTAGTTCTTTCTCATTACCACTCTAACCTTAGCATAAAGCTCGATGTCCAGACCGGGTAGTCTATGTGTAACGTGCCACCAGACCGTTGCCTGTGGCCTTCCCAGCTGAGAGGCCACCGTGTAGGTGGAGGACTCAGGAACACTTGTGAGCAGCTTAGCCTCCTCCAGAACCTCGGCATCGCTATACAAACGGTACTTTCTCATGATGCCACCCCCTTATGCAGTGATGGCCTTCTGGTCAGAACCCAGGTTCTTCCCATCGGTATACCCCCGGGAGTAAATGTCAGCATCCCCGGAACGAGCCTTTGCCTTGGGGGTGTAGGCCTTGGCCTTTGGATTCATAACCTCCTGGGTCTTCTGCTCCACCAGAGCGTCCTTTACCAGAACCAGACCCCAGTTGTTTCGATCCACTTGCTCCTGGTACTTGGCCTTGAGGCCAGCGATGAACCCAGCAGCGTAGTCACCAGAGATCCCCTCGATGGAGATACCCTGCTTGCGGTACTGTCTCCGGAGCTTCATCATGTTCTTCTCCAGGGTCTTGGAGGCGAAGGTGAAGACGGCCTTGCAGATGGCCACATCGTCTTTCAGGCCAATGAAGACCAGGCCGTAGCCCTTGGATCGGAGGAGGTTGCAGCGGAAGTTGTTGCAGATGACCTTAGCCAGGGAGATGGCCCAGGAGGTGTTGTGGTATCCCTTGAAGTACTCGGTAACAGCTTCCTTCTTCTCCTGGGGCTTGTCCTGGAACTGGGCCATGTCCAGGTTGTGCTCTGCCATCAGCTGCTGAGCCTTCAGAAGAGCAGCCTGGGCCTCGTTCTCAGAGGGGTTGTTGCCGGCCAGAGCCAGCAGCTTCTCGATCTTGGAGATGATCTTAGTGTTAGTCATTTTCGGTTCCTCCTGTTGGTAGTTGGTAGTGGGGTTTGATTGATTACAGGTATATTATAATCTACCCGTAGATTTTTGTAAATGGTTTTGGGCAAAGTTTCCCACAAAAAAAAATTGAGACCCCTCAGAGAGAGATCTCAATTCCTTTGGATCTAAGGTTGTCCAGACACTCCTGGAGGTATTCGTCGTTGTGTTCTGGGTAAATGGTTATTTGTTTACCAGTTAATGACTCCATATAAATATTTTGTGCCTCGATAATGTCTATGTCATTACTAATATACCCTAGTTTTTTTCCTCTATATTCTGCGTCTCTCCACAAACTATTTGCTTCATACCCCCTTTTCTCCATTTCATCAATAACCCTAAAATGGTATGCAACCAACTTTTCAAACCTATGCTTAAAAACATAGTTGACAGTAGCGTGAGGTCTACCCCACCCCTTTCCACGAAGGGCACAGCACTCCCTGTGCTGCCCCAGTAGCTGCTGACGAGGGAGATGAGGGATCAGGGATTCATGCCACAGTCTCATGATCACCATCCCAATATGGTCATCATGGCCAGGGTGAAGGAGATACCGGACAGAAAGGCCAGGCCCAGATGGATAGCCTTCTTCCTGAGGGCCTCCCTCCTAACCATCTTTCTCCTGGCCTCTCTTCTGGCCTGTTGACTGGGGGTGTTGGTTACTCGGGTGAGAACGTCAAAGTCCTTGTCCTGGGGACGGAGGGGGACCACCTTGAGATTGTTGTTCTTCATAATAATTCTCCTTTCTGGTTTTGGTTGATGGTATCCCTATTATAAGGGATGTCTTCGGAATTGTAAATGGGTTCGGGTGAAAAATTTGAAGGAAGGGGGCCGAAGCCCCCAGCTCCTTACAGCTTGGAAACCTGATGGACGAAGTCGTTGATGGACCCCTTCAGGGTGGTCTTGATGAAGTGATTCTCCAGGGCCTGGGGGGTCTCCTTTCGAAGGGGCTTGTGGGTGACGAAGTCAGTATAGGCGTTGATCAGGCCCCACTTGGTCCCCAGGAAGTTCTGGTTGTCGTCAGCCTGGTAGGCGGAGAGAAAACGATCCCGCTTCTCCTCCATTCTACGGACCTGGGTGGGGTTGAACTCAGGCTTGATCTCGAAGATGCCATCCAGAAGGGTATCTACCTGCTTCTTGGATACCTTCTCCTGAGCCAGACCCAGGGCCTGCTTCTGGAACTCCGAGAGGTATTCGGTATTCTGGAGAAGAACCTGCTGAGCGGTGTGCAGACGGCCCTTGATGGATTTGGTGTGGCGGAGGCTAATCTTGTTGACAGCCTTTCGGAAGGTCAGGTTGAACTGGTTCTGGCAGACGATACGGAGAGGAGCGATGGTAGCCTTCAGAGTAGTACTACCGTTGTGAGAGTTCTGGAAGATCAGGTAGGGGGTGACTTCGTCCCCCAGAACCTCAATGCTGGGGAGCTTACCGATCAGGTACAGCATCTTGTGGTTTTCACCAGCCTTGACGAAGGTCAGACCCTCAGAGACCAGGTTGTCCACGAAGCTGAGAGCCTCCTGGTTCTGGATGATCTCGAACTGAGAACCCACTACCCCGAAGGTATCATTTGTGCCTTCCTTCTTGGTGCAGAAGGCCCCGGGAATGGGGGTCCCATCTTCCAGGAAAACGGGAACCTTCTCCACAGTGTAGTCCAGGCCAGAGATCTTGAGGGCTTCTTCCACAGAAGTAGCAGCAGAGATGTTGGAGCCAACAGCTTCCCAGGTAGCAGTACGGATATTCATTATGTAGTCCTCCTTGTGATTTTTCAGTTGGTAGGTCGGTTTCGATTGATTACAGGTACATTATAAGACTCTAGTATGAGTTTGTAAATGGTTTTGAGCAAAGATTCCGAAAAAAAAATGGAGGGTCCCGTAGGACCCCCCTATTAGTATGGACTGGGCAAGCTCCAATCCCATATCTCTGAACCCTTCCACTCCATGGTGAAGTTATTTCTCTCCCCGTCTCCAGTAAAATATAGGTACTCTTTTGGAAGAGTTCTCCCCACGTTCTCCACCCCGGACTTCTCCAGGTTCCACCTCTCACATACATCAGAGACCAAGAGCATAAGCTCCTCTTCAACTGGGGTATCAGGGACCCAGGCAAAAGCTTTTGGGTATGTGGCTACCCGTTCGATGGTGTCTCCCCAGTATTCGTCATCTACTCGGTTCAGAATGCACCAGACCACAGCCGCCTGTTGTGCCTTGTCTGTAACCCCTCTGGCTTCCCGGTAAAGGATCTTGGCCAGGATCTCAAGCTCCTCATTGGTTGGTGGGTACAAGCTACTGTAGTCCACAGTTGACGAAGTCTCCACTGGTGAAGGGCTGTAGGTGATGCTCCGAGTGCTCTCAGCCGGTTGATCCTGATCCACATACAGACTGTTCACCCGGTTCTCCAATTTCTCTATCCGGTATTCCTGAACCATTACCGCCACCAGGGTTGGAACCGGGCTCACCACCCAGGCTATCCACAGAACTATGACCACCAGGGACCATAGCTTCTTCATCATGAGTCTTATTTTGTTTTTCATCTTCCATTCTCCTTTTGCTTATTTTCATGAGCTGCTTCCAGTATTTTGGCATTTTATTCCTACAGATGCAGAGCTCCTTTCTGGTCAGCTCTCCCCCGTTTTTGATCCTTACGGCCAGAGCAGTCATCATCTCAGCATCCACAATGCCAAAACCAACCCCGTTGTGGTCCATGGTTGTTCCCCTGGCTCTCTCTTCCGGGGTCTGGTAGTCAGCTATCAGCACTATGGCTCGATATAGGGCCTTTTTGTTCGTCCTTAACAGGTTTTGGAGGTACTCCTTCCATTGCTCCTGGTTGGTAAACTGCTCCCACGGTCTCATGAGTCATCACCGTCCTCCATATAGGCTACCCAGATCTTATTTGCCAGCTTTCTGGATACCGACTCCCCTTCATCAATGAGCATCTCGTAGAGCTTCTCAGGGCTCATGGCCACCATCTCCCCTATGGTCCCCACAAAGTTAAGGTACCCCTGTCGAGTTCGGTACATCTTGTACTTGGATCCATAGTAGTCAATGGACTCGGTTTTAGGTTTTTCACCAGTGGTGGAGTTAGCATTCCTTCTTCCCACACGGGGCTTTGTTACCCCAAAGAAGTCCCCTATGTGGGTGGACGGTGGAAGGTCAAACTCCCGGTATAGCTCCCTTATCTGGTCAGCTGTGGCCTCTGGGAAGGCCTTCTTCAGCTCATCCAGCCCATTTAGCACTCCCATGAACTTATGACAGAAGGCCGCCCCCGATACTCTACCCCTGCTGTTGTAGTGGTTTCCAGCGGCTATGAAGTCCCTCACCTGGAAGGGGACATACTCCCCAGAGAACTCCCTTGGTTCATACTGGTTTTGGTTGTTCCAAGAATAGGCTTGTCCCACAGAATATGGGTTTATCTCCCCATACAGGTAGAGAGCCAGTCCATAGATGTCGGAGGTGAGAACCCTTCCAAACCGGTAGAAATATATTCCAGAGTCCTTCCAGCTGGAATTTATGGCCTTTCTCTTGCTGTCTCTCTTCCCAAGCACCTTTCTTCCCACAATCTCAAAGTCCATAACCTTTCCAACCTGGCTTAGTCTCTCCCCGGGGTCTATGCCAAGGAAGAAGTTGTTCTCCTTATAGATGATATAGGCCCTTCCCTGAGAACGAACTGCATGATACAAAACCTCATCCCATTTTCCCGAGGCAAGGGATGGTCCTTTTGACACTGACCCCTTAAAAACTCTCATACGATACTTCCAAGGGGTGTCACCCTCCCCTACGGAAACCTCTGCCACATGATCATCCCCGGCCTCATTGAGAAGCCACATAAGCTTTTGCCGGGTATAGGTCACCCACTCACTCATGGTATACCTCCTTTTTATTGTATATTTCCAGTATACCACACCAATTCCCTAATTGTAAATAGGGAAAATTCTTGATGTTTGGCCCCATATTCCCTAATAAGACTTTATTCCCTAATATAAATATGGGAAAAATCCACTCAATTCCCTAATATATTAGGTGTTTAATTTATGGTTGTTCCCTAATAAGACTTTATTCCCTAATATAAATTACGGAAAACCCCCACCAATTCCCTAATAAGATTTTACTCCCTAATATAATTACGCAAAATTCCAACCAAACCCCTCACAATTCCCTAATAAGACTTTATTCCCTAATAAAAATAAGGTTATATAAAATAACCGATAGCGAGCCCTGTGGGCCTCCGCCCTTTAGGGCTACGGACCCACGGGCATCGCCAGATCATCCAAAGAAAGAAAGAAAGTCTCAAAAATCTCTCTCAGACCCATTTACAAATCAAGAGAGTTGTGGTATTATAATATCACAGGGAAACCTGATACCAACTAACAGGGGGACAACAAAATGACTCACTCTTACGAAATCATCTACCTGGGTCTCAACAACACTCTCTGCGTGGGAGAAGGCCGTGGCACCAACCAGGAAGAGGCCATTAAGGACTTTCTGTTCTGGCACCAGGATGTTAACTCTATCGAGAAGATCAATCTTTACAAATAACAGGAGGACAACAAGATGTACGAGAGAATCTGGAAGATCAAGTGTTCTCGCAACGGCTTTACCTACTGTATTATGGTAAGGACCACAGAGGAGAAGCTTCGTGGCTATATGAAGACCGAGGTTCCTGAGGCCGTCTCTTACAGTGGAGCTACTGGGGAAGAGGAACTGGCCGCTAGGGTCCTGAAGCTCCCCATCTACTGCTACTAACAATCAAGAATAAGCCCCCGGGATCAAGAGTCCTGGGGGTTTCCTTTTGCCCGCTCCTGTGGTATAATAGGAATATAGAAAGGAGGAGATGACATGAGTCATAATCCGAAAGCTCCTGAGAAGGACCCCGTGATGCTCGTCAAGGAAGTTGTGAACCTGATGAACCTTTACCAGGATGAACTGGTTGACATCGTGGAGTGTCACTACCGGCATGGTGAGTTAGGTCAGATGCTAAGCTCCCTGGAGAGGGGAACCTTTACCCCATGGATAGGCCGGTCCTGTCGAGTGACCAGTCATGGGTCGAGAAAGGCTACCGTAAAGGCCTTGAAGAAGGTAGGGGGGTTCTTCCTGGTTGGTGTGGAGTTTAGCAGGGACCAGGGAACCCTGATGGGAGGGCACGATCTGAGCATGAGAACCTCCGGCCGAGAAGGCTCCCCGGGGTACTGCTTGTGGGTCTGGCCTGGGGAGCTGGTTCCTGATCCAGATAGTTGACTGGGGGTAACTACCCACTAAATAAGGGGGATTATTACCAACAGGGCCAATATGGACCAGGGGTAATTTTTGGGGGTATCAGCTGGGCCACAGCAGGCCCTGTACGGGGCTTAAAATACCCCCCAGTAATGGGATTATACCTCTATCCCCCCATGTGGGCCTTACAGGGGCTCCCAGGGGCCTCACAGGGGATGTGGGAGTTTTCCACATTTTCCCCAGAGTTTTCCACATAGTTTACAGTCTGTATACATTTTCGGGATTTGTTTACAGTCTGTATATATCAAGAAAGGACGTGATTTCATGACCAGAAAACGGATTTCAAGAGACCAGATGTTCACCCAAATCTGCCAGACAGTGGCCCAACGGTCTACCTGCCTCCGGTCACAGGTTGGGGCGGTGATCGTAAAGGATGGACGGGTGGTGTCCATTGGGTACAACGGCCCTGTGGCTGGTGCTCCTGCCTGTGGGGATTTACCAGAAATTGAAGACTTCCCTACCCTGGGGGATTTTCTGGGTTATAGGGAGTCTCACCTATCCACCCTCTGTATGGGTCCTAACTGTACCAGGTCCTGTCATGCTGAGACCAACGCCATCGCCTTTGCTGCCCGGTCTGGTGTGGCTGTAGAAGGGTGTACTCTGTACTGCACCATGTCCCCCTGCATCAACTGTGCCAAGGTGATCGTCAACAGCGGGATCAGGGAGGTCAAGTACCTGGAGGAATACCGGGACACCTCGGGAGTCGATCTGCTGTTGAAGGCCGGGATTGCAGTTGGCCATATTATTGATGATGGGGAGGATGATTGAGATGGCCGGTTGGAATATTGAGGTAAAGCTCCCATTAAGAC
>ERZ832317.657-NODE-657-length-49524-cov-11.437446_pt1 | contig 49524 bp, 35 predicted proteins | sample MGYA00519695_ERZ832317 | MGnify/ENA primary metagenome ERZ832317 (study PRJEB31850, sample SAMEA3708726) | human gut metagenome | biome: human gut; feature: human-associated habitat; material: faeces | place: China | collected 2014 ...
ATCGGTCAGTTGTGGGGCATGAGCCAGAAGGAGATGTTCCTGCTGCGGCGCGAGCGGCGGTGCCCTGCTGGGCAATTACCTGTGCGCCCGCCTCGCCTCCTATGTGGGTCGCGATATCCGCAATGCCGTGTACGATGCCTCGCTCGCCTTCTCGGGCGGCGACTTCGAGGAGTTCGGCACCGGCTCCATGATCACCCGCACCCTAAACGATGTGAACGTCATCCAGCAGACGGTCATGCTCGCCACCCAGGCCATGCTGCCGGTTCCCATCATCTGCGTCATGGGCACGGTGCTGTCCTTCCGCGTCGACGCGCAGATGGGAGCCATGATGCTCGCGGTGGTCTCCGTGGTCATGGTGTTCGCCGTGATCGCGGTGCGCCGCGCGGCCCCAATCTTCGAGAAGATGCAGGGCTTCATCGACCGCATGAACGTGGTCCTGCGCGAGAACATCATCGGCGTCCGCGTGATTCGCGCCTTTGGCAAAGAGCGCCACGAGGAGGGCCGCATGGGTCGCGTGTTCACCGATTACGCCGATGCGGCGATCAAGGTGAACTGGATCTTCGCGGGCGTGGACTGCTTCAGCTTCTGCCTTATGAACATCGCCGAGGTGCTGCTCATGTGGCTCGGAGGCAACCGCGTGGGCGCACATGCCATGGAGATCGGCAACATCTCCGCGGTGGTCGAGTATGCCATGCTCATCATGTTCTACATCATGATGGCGCAGTTCGTCGCGCTGATGGTGCCGCGCGCCATCGTGTGCCTGCAACGCTGTGCCGAGGTGATCGAGAAGAAGCCGAGCATCGTCGACGGTACGGGCACTGCGCCTCTGGCGCCGGGGCCGAATGGTGAGTTCGCCGCGGCGGGCGAGGCTGCCGTGACGGGCGAGGGCGGAGTCTTCAATGCTTCCCGGCCCGATACCGCCCCGGTTGCCACGTTCGACCATGTCTCCTTCCGCTTCCCCGATGCGGACGAGGACACCTTGCACGATATCGATTTTTCCTGCCGTCGCGGCCAGACCACCGCGATCATCGGCTCCACCGGTTCGGGCAAGTCCACCATCGCCAAGATGTTGCTGCGCCTGCACGACGTCACGGAAGGCTCGGTGCGTTTTTCCGGCGCTGACGTGCGCTCCATGACCCAGCACGACCTGCGCGAGCGCATCGCCTATGTGCCGCAGAAGGCCTGGTTGTTCTCGGGCACCATCGCCAGCAACTTGCGCGATGGCCGTGCCGGCGCGACCGAGACCGAGATGCGCCACGCCCTCGACGTGGCCCAATCCGACTTTGTGTGGGGCCTGCCCGAGCGCCTGGACGCCCCGGTTGCCCAGGGCGGCACGAATTTCTCCGGCGGCCAGCGTCAGCGACTGGCCATCGCCCGCGCCCTCATGAAGCACGCGGATCTCTACATCTTCGACGACAGTTTCTCCGCCCTCGACTTCAAGACCGATGCGGCTCTGCATCGCGCCCTCAAGCCCGAGACGCGCAACGCCGCCGTGCTCATCATCGCCCAGCGCATCAACACCATCTTGCATGCCGACCAGATCGTCGTGCTCAAGGATGGTCGCATTGTGGGCAAGGGCACGCACGAGGAGCTTATGGAGGGCTGCGAGGTGTATCGCGAGATCGCGGAGAGTCAGATGAAGGGAGGTGAGTAGCATGGCATGGGATAAGAAGAAGCGCGACGACGGTTCCGACGAGCTGTTCTCCGAGAACGCCCGCCTCGAGCGCGAGCGCAAGCAGGGCGCTATCGATGGTGCGCAGGCAATGGCCGATGCCTCCGGCACCCCTGAGGAGGAGCTCGAGGTCCCCAAAGACACCTGGGGGACGGTGCGCCGTCTGTGGCATGCCGCGGCGGGCGAGCGCTGGCGTTTCGGCGTGGTGATTGCCGCCATCCTCGTGTACACGGGCTTCCATGTTGCCGCACCGGCGTACAGTGCGCGCGTGATCGACGTGCTATGGACCAATATCCAGGCCGCTTTTGCCGAGGGCCGCGCCTTCGCGGTGGGTTGGGAGACCGGTGGTCGCGAGCTCGCTACCTATTTCGGCATTTGGACGGGCGCCTGCGCGCTGTACTCCGTGCAGTGCTTCGTCATGGCGGGCTTTGCCGAGAAGCTCAACCTTTCGCTGCGCCGGAGCATCGCCGAGAAGCTCAGCCGCCTGCCGCTGAAGTTCTACGACGGCCACAAGCCCGGTGAGGTGGTGAGCCGTGCCACGAACGACCTGGACAAGATGTCTGAGGTGCTGCAGACCGGTCTGCTCAAGCTCATGAGCGCGGTGGGCACGATCATCGGCGCGCTCTACATGATGCTGCGCTACAGCGTGCTGCTCACGGCGATCTTCTTGGTGTTCGCCTTCGTGTCGACCCTCATTACCAAGGGCGTGTCCAAGTGGACGCTCAAGCTCGCCGCCGAGCGCCAGCGTTATGTGGGCGAGCTCACTGCGACGGTGGAGGAGGCCTACTCGGGGCGCCTCATCATCAAAAGCTTCAACCGCGAGGGGTCGAGCTCGCAGAGGGTGCACGAGCTGTCTGACAAGCTCGCTCGTGCCAGCCGTCGCGCGGACTTTGCCACCAATGCCATCAGCCCGCTGATCCGTTTCATCATCCGCCTGGCCCAGGTGCTGATTGCCGTAGTGGCGGGCGGCATGCTCGTGGGCGGCCAGATCACCATCGGCGTGTTCCAGGCGTTCTTCCAGTACATCCACCAGGCTTCTGAGCCGCTCACGCAGCTGTCCTTCACCATCAACACGCTGCAGAACGCGCTTGCCAGCGTCGAGCGCGTGTTCGACATTCTCGATGAGGAGGAGATCGAGCCCGACCCGCTGCCCGAGGTCGCCGCGAAGCTTCCCGCCGCCGTGGAAGGGCGCGTGGACTTTAGCCGAGTGCGCTTTGGATACAATCCGGAAAAGCCGCTTATGCGCGATGTGACGTTCCATGTGAAACCCGGGCAGAAGGTCGCCATCGTGGGTGCCACCGGCGCCGGCAAGACCACGCTCATCAATCTGCTTATGCGTTTTTACGAAATCGGCGGGGGCTCGATCGAGCTCGACGGTGTGGATACCCATGCGATGGCCCGCCCGGACCTGCGCGCGAACTTTGGCATGGTGCTGCAGGATGCATGGCTGTTCGACGGGACGATCGCCGAGAACATCGCCTATGGCCGTCCCGATGCCACTCGCGAGGAAATCGTGCGTGCGGCCGAGATGGCGCATGTGGACCACTTTGTTCGCACGATGCCGCAGGGCTACGACACGCATATCGAAAACGATGCCGAGACCATCAGCCAGGGCCAGCGTCAGCTGCTCACCATCGCGCGCGTGATTCTGTGCAACCCTGCGATCCTCATTTTGGATGAGGCGACGTCGAGCGTGGACACGCGTACGGAGCGCGACATCGTGCAGGCGATGGAGACGCTCATGCACGGGCGCACCAGCTTTGTGATCGCGCATCGCCTGAGCACCATCGTGGACGCCGATCTGATCTTGCACATGCGCGCCGGCACCATCATCGAGCAGGGCACCCATGAGGAGCTGCTCGCGGAGAACGGTCCCTACGCCGATCTCTACCGGAGCCAGTTCGCCTAGGTCTCCCTGCCCATGTCTCAATTGGGGACAGGCACAAATTGAGACATTCGGCGCGTCGCAGGTCGCGCGGACACGCTTATAGAGACGTCTCAATTTGTGCCTGTCCCCAATTGAGACGCGGCTAAGCGACAGGTGTCGTTCAAGGCCCCCGGGATGCCGTTCGCCGAGTGGTATCCCGGGGGTCTTTGTATGCGTTGCGTAATGAGACGGTTTGCGAATATATGCATGAACATGGATATCTAGCTGCGGAAATAAGGATTCTATTAACAATGAAATTAAATAAAAGACCCATCTAGCTGCGAATATGCACTATTTCCGCAGTTCGACGAAGGGTTGTTTAACGCAGGCGAGCGGCATACCATTATATATGTTGTGTTCAAAACGTGTAGCAACAAAGGAGGTTGTGTGATGGTAAGTATCGTTTTGGCAAGCCACGGTGACTTGGCAGAGGGTCTAAAGATGACCGGCTCGATGGTCTTCGGCGATCAGCCCAACGTCGCCACGGTTTCCCTCATGCCGAGCATGGGTCCGGACGACTTCCGCCAGAAGGTGGAAGAGGCGGTCGCTTCCTTCGACGATCCCGAGGACGTCTTGTTCCTCGTCGATCTGTGGGGCGGCACCCCCTTCAACCAGATCAGCGGTCTGTTCGACGCCCATCCCAGTTGGGCGATCCTGACTGGTGTGAACCTGCCGATGCTTGTCGAGGTGTACACCGCTCGCTTCGACGCATCCAAGACGGCCCACGATATCGCCAAGCACGTCATTTCCGAGGCCCGCGCCGGCGTTCGCGTCAAGCCCGAGTCTCTCGAGCCTGTGGAGGCCAAGCCCGCGGCAGTCGCGGCGCCGGCCGTCCATCAGGGTGCCATCCCCGAGGGCACGGTCCTCGGCGACGGCCACATCAAGTTCGTGCTCGCCCGTGTCGATACCCGTCTGCTCCACGGCCAGGTGGCAACCACGTGGACCAAGATGACCAGCCCCGATCGCATCATCGTCGTGTCCGACGCCGTCTCTCACGATGACCTGCGCAAGTCCATGATCATGGAGGCCGCGCCTCCCGGAGTTAAGGCCCACGTCGTCCCGGTCCAGAAGATGATCGAGGTCGCCAAGGACCCGCGTTTCGGCGCCACCAAGGCCATGCTCCTGTTCGAGACCCCGCAGGACCTGCTCCGCGCGGTCGAGGGCGGCGTGGACATCAAGGAGGTCAACCTCGGCTCGATGGCCCACTCCGTGGGCAAGGTCGTCGTGACCAACGCCATCGCCATGGATAGCGACGATGTCGAGACGCTCGAGAAGCTCGCCGCCCGCGGCATCACCTTCGATATCCGCAAGGTCCCGGCCGATTCCGCCGAGTCCTTCGACGCGATGATCAAGAAGGCCAAGTCCGAGCTGGCCGCCCAGTAAAGGAGGGAATATGTCAGCACTTTCGATCGTTTTGATCGCCATCATCGCGCTGCTGGCCGGTATGGAGGGTATTCTGGACGAGTTCCAGTTCCACCAGCCGCTCGTGGCCTGCACGCTCATCGGTCTCGTGTCCGGCCACCTGCAGGAGGGCGTCATGCTCGGCGGCTCCCTGCAGATGATCGCCCTCGGTTGGGCGAACGTCGGCGCCGCCGTCGCGCCCGATGCGGCCCTGGCCTCCGTTGCGTCCGCCATCATCATGGTGCTCGCGCTCGACGGCGGTACGGCCGACTCCCAGACCGCCATCACCACCTCCATCGCTCTCGCCGTGCCGCTGTCCGTGGCTGGCCTGTTCCTGACGATGATCTGCCGCACGCTCGCCATCCCCATAGTTCACGCTATGGATGCCGCCGCCGAGAAGGGCGACTTCAAGGGCATTGAGATGTGGCAGATCCTGGCTATCCTCATGCAGGGTGCCCGCATCGCTATCCCGGCTGTGGCCCTGTGCTTCGTCTCGCCCGAGATTGTGACTAACGCGCTCAACATGATGCCCGCATGGCTGTCCGGCGGCATGGCCGTCGGCGGTGGCATGGTCGCTGCCGTCGGTTACGCCATGGTCATCAACATGATGGCGACCAAGGAGGTCTGGCCGTTCTTCGCGCTCGGCTTCGTCTTCGCCGCTATCAATCAGCTCACGCTCATCGCCCTCGGCGTCATCGGCGTGTCCCTCGCCCTGCTGTACCTCGGCCTCAAGGACCTGGCCAAGAACAGCGGCGGCTCTGCCGGTACCGGCGATCCGCTCGGCGACATCCTGAACGATTACGAGTAAGGAAGGGAGGACGTACATCATGGCAGAGAACAAGGTTCAGCTTTCCAAGTCCGACCGCATGTCGGTGTGCATGCGTCATCAGTTCCTGCAGGGCTCGTGGAACTACGAGCGCATGCAGAACGGCGGCTGGTGCTTCGCTATGATCCCCGCGATCAAGAAGCTCTACTCCAACAAGGAGGACCAGATTGCGGCGCTCAAGCGTCACATGGAGTTCTATAACACGCATCCGTACGTGTCCGCTCCCGTCATCGGCGTCACCCTCGCTCTTGAGGAGGACCGCGCCAACGGCGCTCAGGTCGAGGACGCTGCGATCCAGGGCGTGAAGGTCGGTATGATGGGCCCGCTGGCCGGTGTCGGCGACCCCGTCTTCTGGTTCACCCTTCGCCCGATTCTCGGCGCGCTCGGCGCTTCCCTGGCCCTCGGTGGCTCCATCATGGGTCCGCTGCTGTTCTTCTTCGCGTGGAACATCATCCGCATCGCGTTCCTTTGGTACACCCAGGAGTTCGGCTACAAGGTCGGCACCTCCATCACCAAGGACCTCTCTGGCGGTCTGATGGGCAAGATCACCGAGGGTGCCTCCATTCTGGGCATGTTCATCATCGGCGCGCTCGTGCAGCGCTGGGTGAGCATCTCCTTCACCCCGGTCGTCTCCACGGTTCAGCAGTCCCCCGGCGCCTACATCGATTGGGCGAGCCTGCCCGCGGGTGCTGAGGGCATCCATCAGGCCCTGAGCCAGTACGCAGCGCTCGGTCCCACCGGCCTCGAGGTCGCCAAGGTGACCACGCTCCAGGCCAATCTCGACCAGCTGATCCCCGGCCTTGCCGCCGTGGGCCTCACGCTCCTGTGCTGCAAGCTGCTCAAGAAGAAGGTCTCCCCGATCGTCATCATCATCGCCCTGTTCGCCGTGGGTATCGTTGCCCGCCTGCTCGGCATCATGTAAGACGCTTCGGTATCAAGCGCACTCAGGCGCTTGAGCCTCGAGCCGCGCCGCTGCCATGGTTCGCCATTCGCAGCGGCGCGGCTTTTCCGTACTTGCGGGCGTTCCCGCCGCAGTCGTATATTTCTTCAAGACCGCCTGGCGGGATTTCGACACACGCGCGTTTCCGGCTGAACATGCAGGGAAACGCTTGAGGAGGATGCAGGGATGGCGCAATCGCAGAACAGCTCGGTCTGCTACACGGAGAAGGCCACGTCGTTTCATGGGATGTCGACCTATGGTTCGGTGATGCTCGGCAACAACGCCTTCGAGTTCTATAACGAGAGAAACCCCGAGGACTTCATCCAGATCCCCTGGTCCGAGATCGATCACGTGGCAGCGTCGGTGCTGTTCGGCGGCAAAAAGATCTCGCGCTTCGCGATCTTCGTGAAGGGGAGCGAAAGCGGGTTCTCGTTCTCCACGAGGGACAATAAGGCTACGCTGCGTGCTATGCGCGAGCATGTGCCCGAAGACAAACTTTTGCGCTCTCTGAGCTTCTTTGACGTGATCAAACGCGGCGTGCTGTCACTGTTCCGCAAAAACCGCTAAAATATCCTATGCGCGCTTTCGGATGCGTCGTCGGGCTTTCCGTCGAGCATGTTCCGGCCGCGCAACCATGGCAATGCCTCCGTAGCTCAGGGGATAGAGCACCGCTCTCCTAAAGCGGGTGTCGTACGTTCGAATCGTATCGGGGGCACCATTGCAACTAAAAAGGCCGCCACGCGCTCGTTCGCGTGGCGGCCTTTTCTCGCGATCTGCTAGTCCTCGGTGTTGGCGTCGGTTCGCGCCTGCGTGGTGAGGGTGATCGTGGTGCCCTTGTCCAGCGATCCGGAGGCAGACTGGCTCACGATGATGCCGTCAGCCGGGCCGTTCACCACGACCTTGAAGCCGAGCGACTCGAGCTGCGGCTTGGCGTGGGAGGCGGAGTCGTTCACAAAGTTAGGTGCGTTGACCTTGGCGACCGGCTCGGGACCCTGGGACAGTACGATCTTGATGGTGGTGCCGGGCTTGACGCTGCCACCGGGCTCGTAGCTGATCACAGAGCCGGCCGGAACGGTGGCGCTGTAGTCGGAGCTGAAGGTGTAGCTGAGTTTATCGCCGAGCGCCTCGATGGCCTGCTCCTTGGTCTTGCCGGTGAGGTTGGGCACGTCGATGGTGTCGGGGCCGGTGGACACCCAGTACTCGATGACGGTGCCCTCCTCAACAACCTCGCCGGTGTTTTTGCCCTGCTTGAAGACGGTGCCGGCCTCGGCCTCGTTGGACTCCTCGTGCGCCTGGCCCTTGAGGTTGGCGGCGGCAAGCAGAGCCTCGGCCTCATCGGCGGTCTTGCCGGTGATGTTGGGGACCTCGGTCTCCTTGACGGGGACGGGGCCCTTGGAGAGCGTCAGCGTGACCGTGGAGCCCTTGGGAGCCTCCTTGTTGCCGTCGGGCGTCTGGTCGACGACGCGGCCCTCTTCGACCTCATCGTCATTCACAGCCTTGCCGTACTCGACGTTGAAGCCGGCGTTCTTGAGCGCGTCCTCGGCCTCTTCCTGCGTGTAGTCGATGACGTTGGGAACGATGACCATCTCGCCGGAACCGCCGAACAGGTTGCTGGCAAAGAAGACAGCGGCGGCGATTACTACGATGGCGCCGATCACGATGGCGGCGATTTTGGCGCCGTTGCCCTTCTTAGGCTCCTCGTAGCCGTTCTGGCCGCGCGAGGACGCGGGCGCGGCGGCGCGCGGGCCGGCGGCGGTGGAGCCGGGGCCAGCAGCGCCTGCGGGGCGCACCATGGCCTGGGTGGCGTCGCTCATCACGCGGGTCTCGGCACCGCCGACGCCCATGGGGGCGGCAATCACGCGCGTGGGCTCTGCCACGTCGACCGCTCGACCGGTGGCATAGGCGTTGAGCACCTGGCGCAGCTCGTCGGCGGTTTGGAAGCGGTTGGCGGGGTCCTTCTCCATGCACTTGAGGATGATGCGCTCGAGTGCCGGGTCGACGCCGGGGTTCACCTGGCTCGGCGGGATGGGCAGTTCGTTGACCTGCTTGAGAGCCACGGAGATGGCATCGTCGCCATCGAAGGGCACTCGGCCGGTGGCGCACTCGTACATGACCACGCCGAGGGAATAAATATCGCTCGTGGCGCCCAGCTCCTGACCGCGGGTCTGCTCGGGGGAGACGTAGTGGGCGGTGCCCAGGACGTTGTTGTCCTGCGTGAGATGGCTGTTCTTGGCGCGCGCGATGCCGAAGTCCATCACCTTGATGTTGCCGTCGGGCAGCACCATGATGTTTTGCGGCTTGATGTCGCGGTGGATGATCTCGTGTTTGTGCGCGACGGAGAGGGCACCGCAGATCTGAGAGCCGATCTGGGCGACCTTCTTGGGATCGAGGGCGCCGTGGCTGCGCACGCCGCTCTTGAGGTCGGTGCCGCGCAGGTACTCCATGACGATGTAGTACGTGTCGCCGTCCTTGCCCCAGTCGTACACGCCCACGATGTAGGGGCTCTGCAGACCGGCCGCGGCCTGCGCCTCCTGCTTGAAGCGAGCTGCGAAGGTGGCGTCCCCGGCGTACTGGGGCAGCATGATCTTCACGGCAACGGTGCGGTCGAGCACCTGGTCCTGCGCGCGATACACGCTGGCCATGCCGCCGTTTCCGACCTTATCCTTGAGCAGGTACCTTCCTCCAAGTACACGCTGTCCGTCTGGCATGTCTTTAACTCCTCATCAATCTATCCGCCGTGGGCGGAAGTGTTACCTCGTACCGGTGAATTGCTACAGCCCCTGTGTCGCGAGCGCCGCGCGCAGGACCTGTCCGCCTACGGCCGCCGCGCTTTCCTCGCCCTTCGCGTTCTGCTCGATCACGACGGCGATTGCCACGGTGGGGGTGTCGTAGGGGGCAAATCCAACGAACGTGGAGTTCGCGTTGGCGTTGTTGGTCTCGGCGGTGCCGGTCTTACCGGCCACCTTCACGCCCGCGATCGCCGCGGCCGAGCCGGTGCCGTTTTGGACGACGTCGAGCATGGCCTGCTTGACCTGCTCGGCGGTGCCGCTGCCCACGGCCTGGCCGAGGGAGTGGCCGCGCGTGGTCTTGAGGACCGTGCCGTCGGGGGCGAGGATCTGCGAGACCACGTAGGGGTTCATGGCGATGCCGTTGTTGGCGATCGTGGCGGCCATGAGCGCGTTTTGCATCACGGTGGCCTGCGGGCCGGGCGTGTGGCCCTGGCCGACGGGCTGGCCGGCGCCCGCCCAGGCGAGCTCCCACTCAGTCATCTCCTCGGGATTGGGCATGACGGATGCAGCGGTGGTGAAATCCAGGCCGAGCTGCTGTCCGTAGCCAAAGGCGCGCGCCGTGGCCACGAGCTTCTCGGCGCCCAGGCCGTCGGCCACCTGGCCAAAGACCGTGTTGGACGAGAGCGCGAAGGCCTTGGCGAGCGAAATCTTGCCGTGACCGCGCTCGCCGATGCTCACAACGTCCGCGCCGCCGATTTCCATGCGCCCCGGGCTGTCGTAGGTAGTGTCGAGCGTGGCCAGGCCATTCTCGAGCGCCGAGGCGAGCGTGAGCACCTTGAAGGTGGAGCCCGGCGTGTAGAGCGCGAGGGTTGCGCGGTCGTACATGGAGGTGTCCGCACCGCCGCTGGCGTTGGCGGCCTCGATCGCCGCTTGGATGTTCGTGTTGTCGAACGTGGGGGCGCTGGCCCAGGCGAGCACGGCGCCGCTGCGCGGGTCGAGGGCGACGATGGCGCCCACGCGGCCGGCGAGGGCCTGCTCGGCTGCACGCTGGATGCGCGAGTCGATGGTGAGCTGGACCGAGTTGCCCGGCTCGCTGATGCCGGCGAGCGAGTTGAGGGCGTTTTGCCAGCTCGAGTAATCCTTGGATCCCGTGAGCGTGTCGTTTTGCGTGTTCTCGATGCCCATGGTGCCGTATTGCTGAGAGTAGTAGCCCACCACGTGCGCGGCGAGGTTGCCGTTGGGGTAGGAGCGCGCGTACGTGCCGTCGGCCTGCTGGATGGACTCGGCGAGCGTCAGGCCATCCGCGGTGATGATCGAGCCGCGCTTGATGAAGCGCGCCTTGTTGATGGTGTGGTTGTTGCTCGGCATATCCTGATACTCGGACGCCTTGATCACCTGGATATAGGTGATGTTGCCGATGAGCACGGCGAACAGCGCGGTGAACAGGAACACGGTGCGGGTCAGGCGGTTGGCGAGCGCCACGCGGCCGAGCAGGCCGCTCTCGGGCGTGTCGAGGGCGGGGCGGCGCATGTGGGAACCGCGCACGGTGGTGCGGTAGCCGGCGGTGGCCAAGTCGGTGCTCGTGTTGGCGATCTCGGTCGAGCGGCCGGTTGCCTCGTCACCGGCGCGCAGCAGCAGGGCGACGATCACGAAGCTCGCGAGCAGGGAGGAGCCGCCCTGGCTCATGAAGGGCAAGGTCACGCCGGTGAGCGGGATGAGCTTGGTCACGCCGCCCACGATGGTGAAGGCCTGGAAGGAGATGGCCGCGGTGAGGCCGGCGGCGGAGAAGGCCGCCAGGTCGGATTTGGCACGCGCGGCGGTGGTGAGGCCGCGGACCGCGAACAGCATGAACAGCAGCAGCACGGCGGAGCCACCGAGCAGCCCCATTTCCTCGCCGATCGCGGCGAAGATCATGTCGGAGGCCACGACGGGGATGATGTCGGCCATGCCCTTGCCGATGCCGACGCCCGCGAGACCGCCGTCTGCCAGGGAGAACAGCGACTGGACGATCTGGTAGCCGAGGTTCTGCGCGTCGGAGAACGGGTCGAGCCAGATGGCCACGCGGACCTGCACGTGGCTCATGATCTGGTACATGCCGAATGCGCCGATGGCGAGCAGCGCAAGGCCGATGATCACGTAGGACACGCGGCCCGTGGCCACGTAGAGCATGATCAAGAAGATGGTGTAGAACAAAAGCGCGCTGCCCAGGTCGCGTTCGAACGCGACGACGAGCAGACAGACGCCCCACACGATGAACAGCGGGTAGAGCAGGCGCAGGCGCGGGAATTTGATGCCGAGCACGGTGCGGTTGGAGATGGACAGCAGCTCGCGGTTCTCGGCCAGGTAGCCGGCGAGGAACAAGACGATGAGGACCTTGGCGAACTCACCGGGCTGGAACTGGAAGCCGCCGATCTTGATCCACAGCTTGGAGCCATAGATCTCGGTGCCGATGAACATGGGCAGCACGAGCAAGATGATGCCGGCGATGCCCAGGACGTATTTGTAGCGTTTGATGACCTCGAGGTTCTTCACCACGGCGAGCGTGCCCACCATGAGGGCCACGCCCAGGAACAGGAAAATCACCTGGCCCAGCGAGGCGTCAGGCTGCAGGCGCGTGACGAAGGTGATGCCGATGCCCGAGAGCGTGAACACGACGGGCAGGATCGCCGGGTCGGCGCCGGGCGCGAAGATGCGCACGCCGATATGGGCCGCGGCGAATGCGGCGAACAGCCCCAGCGGGACGGCCAGCGTCTGGAAGGAGAGCGCGGCGCCCGTGGTGACTACGTACATGGCGTAGAGCAGCGTGACGGGGAACGCGGCGGCTATGAGCAGGAGCAGTTCGGTCGTGCGGCGACTCATTTACGCGGCACCTCCCTCGGTCGTGGTTGAAGGTGAAATGGCATCGGCGGGCGATTCGCTCGGGGACGTTCCGCCTGCCAGGGCGTCTGCGGGGCTTGTGCCCGGCGCCTCCGTGGACCCGGTGAGATCCTGTTGGATGGCGCGCGCGTCCTCGATGAGTCTGGTCTGCGTCTCGTCGATCTGCGCTCGGTAGTTCTCCACCGCGTCCTGCGCGTCCTTGAGGTTCTTCTGCGGGATACCCTCGCGGAGGCGGTTTTGGGTGTCCTCGGGGAGGTACTTGAGCTGGATGGAGGTCTCATCCTCGAGCCAGTTGAGCTTGAGTCCGAGGAGTGAGTCGGGAATGCCGGTGTAGATGGCGACCGCATCGTCCTTCACGCCCAGGTAGACGGACTTGCGGATAGAGATGAACGAGGCCACGCCGGCCACGATGAGCGCGATGAGCAGGCCAACGATGGCGAAGAACAGCGTGCGCTTGTGCTTGCGAGCGACCTCCCGAACGCGGCCGTCGTCGGTGATGTCGACCACCACGACGGTGACGTTGTCTCCGCCGCCTGCGGCGAGCGCGGCGTCGACCAGGTTGTCCGTGCAGATCTGCGCGGTGGAGCTCTGCTGGGCGATGCGCTCGATCTCGCCGTCCGGGACCATGCCCGACATGCCGTCGGAGCACAGGATGAGGCGGTCGCCCTCCTCGACGTTCAAGGTGAAATGGTCGGCGTACATCGCCGGATCGGAGCCCAGGGCTCGCGTGATGACGGACCGGTTGGGATGCGTGCGCGCCTCGTCGGCGGTGATCTCGCCGGCATCGACGAGCTCCTCGACGTAGGAGTGATCGCGCGTGACACGGATGAGGGTGCCCTCGTGTAGCAGGTAGGCGCGCGAGTCGCCCACGTGCGCGATGGCGAGGGTGGTGCCCTCGATGTAGGCGGCGGTGGCGGTACAGCCCATGCCGGGCCTGCCCACGCCGTTCACGGCCGCCTCGATGATGGCGGCGTTGGCCGCCTCGATGGAGGCGGCGAGCCGTGCGGCATCGGCCGACTTGGGGCCGGTCTTGGCGATGGTCTCGACGGCGATCGCGCTGGCAACCTCACCGGCGGCGTGGCCGCCCATGCCGTCGCACACGCAGAACAGCGGCGAGGCGGCGAGATAGGAGTCCTCGTTGTGGCTGCGCACGCAGCCCACGTCGGAGCGGGCGCCCCACATGAGCATGGAGGACGTGCCGGCATCGAAGGTGGCGTCGGTGTCGATCAGGTCGTCGGTAATGGGCTCGAAGTCCATGGTCGAGCCGGGATCGTTGAGCTTGGCCTCCACGGCTTGGAGGTCGATCTCGGCCGTGTCTTCAGGCGAGACGGGTGCGGTCGGATCGGGGATCGACTGGATGGGAATCTCGGGCTCGGGCTCGAAGGAGCCGGGGGCGGCATGCGCCGGAGCGGGCGCCGGGGTGGGCGCCGCGGTGGGCGCGGGCGCGGGGGCGGCTTCGACCGAGATGGGGGGCGCTGCATGCGCCGGGGCCGTATGGGCGGGCGGCATGGGGGCCGGCTTGTCGTAATCGGGCGCCCAGGGATCCGGGGCGCCCGATGCCGGAATAGCAGAGGCCGGGGCCACAGGGGCCGCCGGTCGAGCGTGCTGGGCTTGTGATTCGTACCCGGTGGTGCGCAGGTCGTCCTGCTCGGGTGTCATCGACGGTTCACCTTCATGACCACGTCGCCGATCTGGACCTCATCGCCTTCGCGAAGGGTCGCGGGCTCCTGCAGCGCGCGACCGTTGACGAGGGTGCCGTTGAGCGAGTTGAGGTCCTCGATCACGAGCGCGGGGCCCTGGAGGGAGAAGCGCGCGTGGCTCGCGGAGACGAAGGGCTCGTTCACGCAGATATCGGAGGACGGGGAGCGGCCCACGATGACCGGCCCCAGGATGTCCATGTGGATGCCGCGAATGCCGCGCGGTCCCTTATCGACATCGATCGTCCAGATCGCGGAGTCGCGGCGCTGGCCGCGCACCAGCCCCACGCCCGTCTTCATGACGGCGAACAGGAAGATGTAGAGCAGTGCGACGAGGACGATGCGCCCGGCGAACAGGATGATGTCGATCACAGGCTAACCCCTAAACTCGAAGGTGCTCAGACCGAAGGTCAGCACGTCGCCGTTGCGCAGGGGGCAACGGGTGATGCGGCGGTTGTTGACCATGGTGCCATTGGTGGAATTGAGGTCCTCGATGGACCAGTCGCTGCCGGTGAAGGTCAGCTCGGCGTGGCGGCGGCTCACGTTGGGGTCGCGCAGGACGACGTCGGCCACGGAGCGCTCACGGCCAACGGTGGCGCGGGCGGAGGTGAGCTCATAGGTGTCGCCGGTCACGACGTCGACGAGTTGGGCGAGCGGACGGGCGGGGGCAGCGGGCTTTGCGGGCGCCATATGGGCCGCGCCCGCGGCGGCGATACCCGCGCCGGTCGCGGCGGCGGCACCGCCCATGCCGGCGAGCTGCTCGCGCGTCATGGTCTGCGGGACGGGGATGGGCGTCGGTGCGGGCGCAAAGGGGTCGGCGACCTCGGCGGCGCCGGCGACCTGCGCGGATGCGGGGCTGAACGCGGCGTCGAGTGAGGGATTCGCCACCGGCACGGCGCCGGCGGCGGAAGAGGGCGCGGGGGCGGGGATAGGCGTCGGGGCGGGCGTGGCCTTGCCGGACGCGCCCTTGAGATAGGCGCGCTCCTCCTCGTACAGACGGGCGAGGGTGGGGGCGTCGACGTTCTCGGCGAACACGGAGAACTTGCCCGGCTTGAGCGACGGGTCGATCATGAAGCGGACGAGCGGGGTGCCCACGAAGCGGTAGCGCTTCTTCTCGGCCTGGGCGCGCACGAACTCGGTGACCTCGCTGGCGAGCTGGGAGTAATAGGGCGCCAGGAGCTGATCGTCATCGGCGGCGATGAGCACGGTGTAGAGGGCGGGGGCGGTGTTGACGCCGTTGATGACCAGGGTCTGGTCCTCCATCTCGCGGGCCGCCTGCTTGGCGAGCTTCTTGAAGGAGAAGGGCGCCTGCGCCGCGCCGAAGATCCCAGCGACGCGGTCTTCAAATATGTTCAGGAAGTTCACGAACGATCACCTTCCGAAAAATCTCGCTTATAACCGAGAGCAAATATGCATAGCCAAACAAGTATAGAGGATAGGCCGCCCAGGCCCAGGGCCACGGCCGCGTCGGCGGGGGGCACCGCGCTAATTTCCATAGGGTGCGCAAGATAGCGGCATGCGACCGCGCACAACGGGATGAGCAGGTAGAGGACGGTGAGCGGGTATGCGGAACGTCCCTCCTGGCGGTTTACCCATGTCCGCGTCAGCGCCCAGGAGGTCCCGGCGGCGATGAGAGCGGCGCCCGCTGCGGGGACGAGAAACGCCGGGGTTGCGAGCGCCATGAGGGCGTCGAGCGAACCCAGGGTCCCGGCCCGCAGGTGCGAGGCCACGAGGAGTTGCGCGAAGGCGGCGCCGGCACCGGAAGCGGCGACAGCTACGCTCGGGGTGAGGAAAAAGCCTCCGATCACGGCGGATGCGGGTGCGAGGATCATGGCGTCACCGGCGGCCAGGCCGAGGGCGGCGCAGGTCACGAGGACAGTCGAGGCGGCCGGATGCAGGCGGCCCCATACGAACCACCAGGCGGCCATGAGGCAGAAGGCCAAAACGGCCAGCGGCAACACCTCGAACAGGGGTGTCGAGTTGACGATGAGCATGAGCCAACCGGCAAGGGCGAGGGCAGACCCGATTTGCGGCGCGATGCCCGCTCCCACGCCGATGCCCGCCGCGGTGATGGCGCGGACCGCCGCTCCGCCTACTTGCAGGTCGCCCAAAAGTGCCCACGATACGGCTGCGACCGCGACGCCTGTGACGGCACCGAGCGCATATTCGCGTGCACGGGGGAAGCGGCTGCCCAGATATCCCTTGTCCGGGTCGAGCTCCCATACGCGCTCGGCGCGGCCGTCGGCCGGGTCGAGGGCGTCTTCGGTATCGTCGGAGGTGAGGCGGCTGATGATCCGCGCGAGGCTCTTGCGGCCTTCGCGCGGATTGCCCAGGCGGGCCAGGAAGGCGTCTCCGAATTCCGCCACGCTCGGCATGCGGTCGTATGGGCTGGGGGAGAGCGCATCGAGCAGGGCCTGCTCGGCGGCCTCCGGGATATCGGGCAGCAGGTCGCTTGGGTAGAGGACTCCGCGGATGATGCGGTCGAGGGAGTCGGCGGGGGTGCCGGCGCGGAAGGGCGCCGTGGCGCAAAGGGACTCGTAGAGGACCGCGGCCAAGGCGAAGATGTCGCTGCGCTCGTCAACCTGCTCGCCGTTGAGCTGCTCGGGGGGCATATAGCCGATGGTGCCGCCTCGTGCGCCGCCAAAGCCCGCGGCGCTGGCGAGCATGGCCATGCCGAAGTCGGCCAGCTTGACGTGGCCGTTGCGGTCGATCAGGACGTTGGCGGGTTTGATGTCGAGATGGAGCACGCCGTTCTCGTGTGCGAAGGACAGGGCCTGGACCAGGGCGTCGGCGATGCAGGCCGCCTCGTCGTAGGTGAGGGAGTGGCCCTCGACCTGCTGGAGGAACTCCTCGAGCGTCATGCCGTCCACGTATTCCATGACCAGGTAGGCATGGGCGCTGTCGTAGGTGAAGTCGATGACCTGCACGATATTGGGATGCTGCAGCATGCTGGCCGTGCGAGCCTCGGCGAGCGCGGCAGCGGTGGTCTCGAGCGGGGTTCGTGCGTCGGGCGATGCCAGGGGCATGCGCTTGATGGCCACGCGTCGCTGCAGGCGGGAGTCGAGACAGATCTCGACGCTGCCAAAGCCGCCCGCGGCGCGCGTCTCGAGCGGCCGATAGCGCTTGAGCAGGGATGACGCTGCCGAGCGCGGGCTGCTTGCATGATTGGACTGCGAGGGCATTTCCCGCTGTTGCGGGTCGGGTATGTTGAAGGGGAAGATCGGCATGGCCATCCTCGTGCGTTTAAAGTTCGTTTCCGGCCGAAGCCAAGTGCGGTTTCGGCCCATTTTACCACGGTGGCCGTGTGCACCGTTTTCATCGACCGTCGTCGGCGCGCATCCGTGCGGGTTGGAGCCGCGGACGTGGGGCCGCGCGAGACGCTATGATGGTGGGCACGATTATTCACGCGCGCGATGAAGGGTGTGCGTGCGATAAGGGGTGTGCGACGAAGGCGGTGAAAGGGCATATGGACGATTCCGAGCGACTCGCGGCATACGATGCGTTCGCACGGGGTATTCGTGCGGAGCTCGCCGAGGTCGGCGCGCGCATGGACGCTCTGCGCACCGAGAACAAGGTCAAGACGGCGACGTATCGCCAGCTGTTCGCCACGCGCATGAACCTGAAGGACATCGACCGCCGCCTGGTCGAGCGCGGATTGTAGGAGGAATTCCCCATGGAGTCGCTCTATAGGAAGTACCGCCCGCTCACGTTCGAGAGCGTCGTGGGCCAGCAGCATATCGTCTCAACGTTGGAGCACGCGGTGGCCGAGGGCCGCCTGAGCCATGCGTACCTGTTCTGCGGCCCGCGCGGTACGGGCAAGACCACCATGGCGCGTATCCTCGCCAAGGCGCTGCTGTGCGAGAAGGCCGAGGGCGCCCGCGCGGCAGGTGCGACCGGCTGCAACCCCGACGGTACCTGCCCGGAGTGCACGGCGATCGCCGAGGGCACGCATCCGGACGTTTACGAGCTCGACGCCGCGTCTCGCACGGGCGTGGACAATGTGCGCGAGGAGATCATCAACTCGGTGAGCTTCGCCCCGGTGCGCGGCGCTTACAAGGTCTACATCATCGACGAGGTCCACATGCTCACGACGCAGGCGTTCAACGCGCTGCTCAAGACGCTCGAGGAGCCGCCGAGTCACGTCATCTTCGTCCTGTGCACCACCGATCCGCAAAAGATCCTGGAGACGATCCTGTCGCGCTGCCAGCGCTTCGACTTCCACCGCATTTCGAACGACGACATCATCGGTCGCCTGCGCTACATCTGCGAGCAGGAGGGCTTCGCCTTCGACGAGGAGGCACTTGAGGTCGTGGCGCGCCACGCCCGCGGCGGCATGCGCGACGCCCTGTCCACGCTGGAGCAGCTCTCGGTTTTCGGCGACGGCTCGGTGCGCATCGACGACGCACGCGCCCTGCTGGGCGAGGTGGCGTCCACGGTGCTGTCCGAGTTTGCCTGCAAGATGGCGGTGCGCGACACCGTGGGCCTGTTCGGCCTCATTCGGGCTCAGGTTGACGAGGGCAATGACCTACAGGAGCTCACGCGCGACCTGATCGCGCACATCCGCGACGTATACACGGCCGCGATCGCGGGTCCTTGCGCCGAGCTGTTCGATGGGACGCCCGAGGAGGTGGCCGCGCTCGTCGAGGAGGCTCGCCTGTTCGAGGGGGCCGACCGCCTTTCCCGCGCGCTGACTGTGCTGGATGACGCCGCGCTGGAGATGCGCAACGCAACCGATCCGCGCCTGGTACTCGAGATTGCCTGCACGCGCCTGGCCCGCCCCGAATCCGACTTGACGCTCGAAGCGCTCGCCGAGCGTATCGCCCGCCTCGAGGCCCAGATCGCCTCCGGCGTGCCGAGTGCGCCGATGTCGGCCGAGCAACTTGCGTCGGCAACGCGGTCGAAGGCCGCGCCCGCGCCCCAGGAGGTTCGTAAGGCCGCGCCCGCGCCGGTGTCTGCGTGCGCGGTGCCCCCGACGAGTGCCCCCACTTCCGCAGGCGCCCCGGCATCTGCATGCGCGGCGGCCCAGACGAGCGCCCCGGCCTCCGTGGGCGCTGCGGTTCCGGCGCAGGTGCAGGAGCCGCCCGTGCGTCCGGCTGTCTCTGCTGTCCCCGCGCAGGCCCCGGAACCGGCTTCCACCCCCGTGCACGCCTCGGCCCCCGCTCCCTCCGCGCGCGCCCCAAAGCCCGCTGCCCCCGCAACGGTGCCGGCGAGTGCCACACCGGCGATGAGCTCGTGTGCGGTGACGCCCGCCTCCGCCGACGACGCCGAGTTGCAGCGCCGTTGGGTCGAGACGGTGAAGAAAATCGCCGCGGTCCAGCCGTCGCGCGGCGGCTTGCTGCAGAGCTCCCGCGCTGTGAGCGACGATGGCGAGACCCTTGTGGTCGCGTTCCCCAAGGGCTCCAACTTCGCTCTCAAGATGATCAGCCGCCCGGACAGCAACGCCCTGGTGATGCCCGTTATCTGCGAGGTCTTTGGCAAGCGCTCCGTTGAGTACGTGATGGACGGCGCTCCGGCCGGTGCCCCCGCCGCGCCGGCTCAGTCCGCTGCTCCGGCTCAGCCCGCTGCTCCCGCGCCCACGCGTCCCGCGACGCTGGCCCCCGCCGCCGTCCCCCAGGCCGCTCCGGTCTCGGCGACCCCGGCCGCCCCGGCTGCCCCGATGGGCGCTGCGGCCCCCGCGCCGTCCCGCGCTGCGACCTCTGCCCCCGCAGCTCCTTCCCCGGCGCCGTCGCAATCCCAGTCGGCCGTTTCCGCCCCCGCCACCGCGGCGCCCGTTGCCGATCACGCCAGCGGCCCCACGGTCCTCGCGGAGCGTGACATAGAGGCCGATCGTAAGGCGTGGGAAGACGACATGCCGCCTTATGACGATGCGTTCATCGCGTCGTACGATGACGACGCCGAGGTTCCGCCGTTCGATATCCCGGCGCCTGCGCCTGCAGCTGCCCCTGCTCCGGCTCCCGCGCCCACCGAGGCTTCCGAGGCATCGGCCCCCGCCGGCGCCCCCGCGTCGGCTCCGGCTCCCGCGCCCACCGAGGCCCCTGCCCCCGCGCCCGCTCCCGATCTGGGCGAGGCTGCCGACGGCGATGCTCCGGTCGACCCCAAAGAGGTGCTTCAGAATATCTGGGGCAACGTGACCTTTAAATAGCATGGCGTCGGCATGGGACGACCCAACTGGCGCCCCTGCATCCGCCTCGCGCGGCATCAGCCGTTCGCGGGGCGGCGTGCTCATAAACCCTCTTCCGTACAGGGGAGATGTGCGCTTGTGTCCGCCCCACGTGGTACCATGCCCCTTGGAATGACCCGCCTGTTAAATCGCAGGCTTTACCAGTGAGGAGAACCCATGGCCGGAATCAACATGCAGCAGCTCATGAAGCAGGCTCAGCAGATGCAGAAGAAGCTCGCCGAGGCCCAGGAGTCCATGAACGAGGTCACCGTCGACGCTAGCGCCGGCGGCGGCATGGTCAAGGTTACCGTGGATGGCAACATGCAGCTTCAGTCCGTGACCATCGACCCGGACGCGCTCGACCCCGAGGACGTCGATATGCTCCAGGACATGATCGTGGCTGCTGTGAACGAGGCCTACCGCGGTGTGGCAGAGATCGCCAACAAGCGCATGAGCGCCGCCACCGGTGGCATGGGCGCCGGCATGCCCGGTATGCCGTTCTAAATCCAAGAGATTCCACCTCGACCGCATCGTTTAGCCGGGCGTGCGCAATTGGGGTACGTCCCCAATTGCGCATGTGTTGCCTGTCGCACCATTTTGGGAGGGCAAACGCGCATGAGCGCCGACCGCAGTCTACAAATCCTTCTCGATGAGCTGGGCCGCCTTCCGGGCATCGGTCCCAAGAGCGCCCAGCGCATCGCCTATCACCTTCTCGAGGCCGACGCCGAGGAGGCTCGCCGCTTGGCGGACGCCATCCTCATGGTGAAGAGCGAGGTCCATTTCTGCAGCCGCTGCTTCAACTACGCGACGGGCGATGAGTGCGCGATCTGCGAGGACTCTTCGCGCGACCGCGGTCGCATCTGCGTGGTGGGGGAGCCCCGCGATGTCTCGGCAATCGAGCGCACGGGCAGCTATCGCGGCCTGTATCACGTGCTCGGCGGCGTGATCAGCCCCATGGACAAGATCGGTCCCGAGCAGCTTCACGTGCGGGAGCTGCTCGCCCGCTTGGGCACGGAAGACATCGAGGAGGTCATCATCGCCACGAATCCCAACATCGAGGGCGAGACCACCGCGAGCTATCTGGCGCGCACCATCAAGCCGCTCGGCATCACCGTCACGCGGCTGGCGAGCGGCCTGCCCGTGGGCGGCGACCTCGAATATGCAGACGAGCTGACCCTTGGGCGTGCCATCGAGGCGCGTCGCGCGCTCTAGCGCCCCGTCCGTCGCGAGAGGAGTTGCGATGCGCATCTTCGACACATCGCGCAAGCGCCTGCGTCGCACGGCGCTGCCCCCTCGCCTGGTGGGACTCGTCACCTTTTCATTCGCCCTGCTTGGCCTGGGCGTCGTCACCTATGCCGCCTCATTGCCGTCGCTGATCCAGGTCGCGCAGCGCACCGAGGAGCGAGGCTTCGCCGATGCGTTCGTCGAGGGGCTGTTCGGGTCCGGCGCCCTCGTTGGCGGCGCTTCGCAGGGTGCGGGTTCCGATGGCGGGGCGCAGGCCGGCGAGGCGGCCGCGGATGGTTCCACTTCGTCTGAGGATGGTCACGCCGGCGGTCTCACGCTGGGCGGCGTGGCCTTCGAGCAGGTTATCTCCGGCGTTGTGGGCGGCGGAGCTTCCGGTGCGTCCTCGGCGCCCAGCGCGTCGGGCTCGACCGGCGCGGGCACTGGCCCCAATGCACCTGGCGGCTCGCACGGCAATGCGAGTGGCACCACGACTCCCGCGCCCGAGCCCGCCCCGCCGGTGGAGGTTCCCACGGAGCCCGCCGTTACGGAGGAGCAGGAGCGGCAGTTCTACAACGCCTTGAGCGCCTCGGCCGGCCGCATCAACGGATATGTTGGCGAGATCAATGGCATCACCGCCGCTTTCAACAACGATTGCATGGCGGATGCGAACACGCGCGGTGCCCGCGCGACACAGGCCGCAAGTTTGCGAGACCGCCTGGTCAACGAATACATACATGTGCGCGACGAGATCCTGGTCGCAAACGATTCGCGGTACAAGGCGGCGCAGGGCGATCTCATCGGGATGTATCGCTTGCTGGCAACCTATGCCGGGGTCGTTCACAGTTCATGGCAATATGCGGGCAATCCCGATACCGTCAACACGGGCATCGATGCCATCCGTCGAGCCCAAGGCGCGGAGCTCGCCGAATTTCAGCAGGTGTACGGGAGGTTCAGCCTATGAGCGCATCCACCCAGGACATGACCCCGCGCACCACCGAGCCGCTTGGGCCCGCGGAGGTCGGCCCGTCCCATGAGGCGCCCGCTCGCTCGGGCGCCGATCCGAACCGTTCCACACCGCCGTATCCCAGCGGTTATGTCCGCGGTGCGCGCATGGTGCGCCTCGAGGGCTTTGAGGAGCCCTTCCGCATGGCGGAGCCCGAGCGCGAGACATATCACCGCCGTTTCGGCATTCCGTTCGTGGATGACTCCTCCGCCCGCCGCGGCGGATTGGGCACCGTCGTGCGCGCGACGAACGCCTTGGGCGAGACCTGCGCGCTCAAGACCCTGAATACGCCGGTTCGCGCCGAGCACGAGGACGATGTGTCCTTTGCGGCTCGCGTCGACCTTGCGCACACGGCGTTTCGCGCTGAATACGAAAGCCACCGATCGCTCTCCGGTTTCAAGGGCTTCCCGCGCCTGTTCGGTTTCGCGCACATCGGGGACACCCCCGCGATCGTCATGGAGTGGGTTGAGGGCGTGACGCTCAGCGTGGCGGCGCGCATGCTCTCGGTCGACGAGGCCGGTCGAGTCGCCCCGCTCGTCGCCGCCCGCATCGGCCGCGACCTGGCCGACTTGCTCACGCGTCTCGACCTGGTGGGGGACGGTTTCGTCCACCGTGACATATCTCCGTCGAACATCCTTGTGCGAACGGCGCACCTGTCAGTCACCGAGCAGGCTGCCGACGGCGCCTTCGACCTCTGCCTGATCGACTTCGGCTCCTCTGTGCACCTCGATCCCATGGGGGCTCCGGGTTACACCATGCGCTATGCGACGCTGCGGCGCGCAACACCCGATTACGCCCCGCCCGAGATGCTCACGGGCGACCTGCCCAATCTCGTCGAGCTGCGCAAATCCGAGAAGATCGACGTCTACGCCGCAGCGAGCGTCATCTTCGAGCTGGCCTGCGGCTTGCCGCCCTTCGAGCTTGAGGGCCGAGCGGGCGAGTCGCTCTACCGCATCAAGATGGACGAGCCTCCGCGCCCGCTCGTGGCCGCGCATCACGCGGCGTTCCATTTGGGCGATGTGCTCATGTTCGAACCCGAGGTCGCAGCGGTTGCGACGGAGGCCTCGCTGGATGTGACCGATGCGCACGACGAGCTCGAGTTCAAACGCGCTCTCGATCGCGTCGATGGCCAGCTCGCTGAGGTGCTCACCCCCGCGTTCGCATCGGGTCAAGAGGCGCGCCCCTCGGCAGAGGCCCTGCGTGATGCTCTCTCGGCGTTTTGCGCGCGCTATGTCCAAAATGTTCGGCGCGCCCTGCGTGGCGAGCGCCTGATTCCGTGCCGGGGTGAGGTGCGTCGTCGCGAGGGTCGGTCCCCGTACGCGGTGAACCGCCTGATTGGCGTGGTGGGCATGGCTTTGTCTGGCGCCGCACTCGTCACGGTGATCTGCGTGACCGCCTTGCTGCTTGACGGGGTCACGGTCTTGTTCCGCTTCGGATCCTTCGCGGCCCGCGGGGAGGTTCCCGCCGCGCTCGTGGGGCTCACGCTCGCCTTCCCGGCGGTCTGCGCCCTGGCGGGGCGCGCTCGGGCCGGCGGCACGCGCGCGGGCTTCGTGCGCGGGACGCTCGCTCTGGCGGCGGGCTCGGCACTCGTACTCGCGCTCGTCTTGCACGTCTCGTTCTTGGGCGTGGTCGTAAGGTCCCCGCTGCTCGCCGCGCTGTTCCTGGCGGTTGCGGCGGCGTGGTGCCCGCTTGTGCTCGAGTACGCCATCACGGCTTTGCCACGGCCCTTCGGCGCACCCGTCGCCGGCTTGCCGCATATGGCGGCGCAACGTTCGATTATGGGGGAGGGGCCCGACGCCCACGCCTCCCTGCCCGAGGATACGGAGGTCCCAGATGCCGCTGAAGCGCGCGAATGAGCAGACGCCCTGCGGGGCCCTGTTCGACATACTCAAGCGATTTGGGGGGATCAGCCATAAGGAGCTGGCCTCAATGATCTTGTCCGAACGACCGCTTGCCGATGGGCGCAGCCCGCAGAGCCGTTCGTCCGATCGAAGCTGGGTGTCGCGCTTTGTGGTGCACGCCCCGGCCGATGCGTCTCAGGAGCGGCTGTTCCGCGATTACGGTGTTGCGGCGCAGCGCGTGATGAACCGCCTGCGCACCAGCCGTTCGGGCTCTCGCACCTGCGCGGAGATTCTCGACATGGTGTGCGGCGAGGCCGGCGAACCCATGGTGCGTGCGTTGGAGGCGAGCCATGATGACGTGCGCCTCTACCGCAACGCCCTGGCCCGCGTGCGCGATGGCGAGGGTTACACGGTGGGGGAGCGTGCCGAGGCGGCCTTGGTCCTGCTCGTGGCGGCGGGGTGCTCGGCCAACGTTGGCCGAGCGGTCGATTACACCACGGAGTACATCCGTTGCCTGATGGGCGGCAGGCTCGGCACGCCCACATCCTGCCCGGTCTCTCTCGATCCCAAGAAGACGCAGGTCGATCTTGTGCTGCCGCGCGTGCTCGGGTTTGTGCGCATCGTGGATGGGGTCATCGCCAGTGAGCCGTATTGGGTCTCGTCCGGTTCGGCCGGGGCCGAGATCGGCGCATTGGCCACGGGTGCGGAGGATATCACCGACGTGGCCGGAGACGTTTCGGCCCATCATGCGCGCGTGTGGTACGAGGCCGCCGATGCCGGTGCGGGACGCTGGATGCTGAGTGATCTTGGCTCCAGTAACGGGACCGTGGTGGTTGACGGTGACGGCTCGGCCCCGTTGCGCATCGCAAAAAACGAGGCCGTGGAGATACATCCCGGCGATGAGGTCCGTTTGGGTTCGCGTACGACGTTCGTCCTGGTGGAGGGTGCGGCCGAGATGGCGCGCTAACGGCGCGTCGCCGGCTGGCCCGCGAAGGGCCCCGACCCTACTCCTCCCTGCCGAGAAAGCGCTGTAGCTCCGCCTCGCATGCCTCCATGCGCTTGTCGAGCGCGCCGGCGGCGGAGGCGAGCTCATCGAGCTGCTCTTGGCATGCGGCGATGCGCGCTTTTTGCAGCACCGCTGCCTGGGCGATCTGCTCGAGCTCGTCTCCCTCGAAGAAATCGACGGTCGCGGCCTGCTGCTCGAGCACCTCGAGCTCGATGCGATGGCGGGCCATCTCATGTTCGAGGTGGCCGGAATAGCCGAGCGCTCCCTGGGAGAGTTCGACGAGCCACCTACGGTAATTGAGCTGGTCGACTGGATCTGACTCGTCGGTGGAGCCCCCTTTGCGCATGTGGTTCTCGACGGCGGCGATGCCCCAGGCGTTGGGCAGCTCGTCGAAATCTTCCTGCGTGGGCACCTGTTCGCCAATTTCTTGCACGATGTGTTCCGGCAGGTCCCTGAGCAGGCAGAGCAGCTCTGCGCGGGCCTTGTCCATCTCGAGCTCCGCGGAGTACAGGTCGAAAAACGCCGCCTGCAGGTCCGTCTGGGTCACGGCGCTTTTGAGGTAGGCGATGCGGCGGCGCAGTTCGCGGCAGGTGGTGGACCTGGGGCAGCGGCATTGCTCGGCGTGGGGCTCGGTGCACGGGGGCTTGAGGGCGGCGGCCTCCTTGGCCATGCGGTCGCATACGGCGCTGACCTCGCATTCGGGCTTGGCGCCCTCGGCGTCCAGCTGGAGGCTGGCGATTTGGCGCGCCCGGTCCTCCCGCTTGAGATCGCACAGGCGCTCGCGCAGGTTGGAGATGCGCTCCGTTTCATCCCAGCACTCTCGATGCCTGCGCTCGGCGCGGGCGAGGGCCTCTCTGCGGGCGCGCACCGCCGCGCGCGCTTCGGCGGTGGTCATGCCGGCCTGGGCCGCCGGCGTTTCATTCGAGTTTTCCACGGCTCCTCCTGTCCATAGAATCCGATGTCTCTACCGTATGCGCCCGTGCGGACAAAATGTTGAGCAACAATTTTGATAGGAGGCTTGGCTTGGGGAGGTCCTGTTTGCAAGCGCTGTCAGGTGTTGCTCAAACTGCTCGATGACCTGCGAATTTAGCTGGGTAAAACGTTTGCCGATGAACCCCGATTGTCGGCATCCGCGTCGCCGAGCGGGGTACAATGAGGACGCGTGCGTAGTTTCGCGTCGATTCGTCATGTCGCGCGCACCACCTATGGGAAGGACCGTCTCCGGGCCGCGCTTGGCGCCCCGCGCGGGGCCGTTCTCATATATAACCCGGGGTCCGCCTGGCCCCGGCGCCTTATATACCTAGTTCGAGAGGAGAGGGGTATATGGCAGATCGCAAGTTCAAATCTATGGACGGCAACGAGGCCGCCGCGTACGTTTCGTACGCGTACACCGAGGTGGCGGGAATCTATCCCATCACGCCGTCCAGCCCCATGGCCGACCATGTCGACCAGTGGGCCGCTCAGGGCAAGAAGAACATCTTCGGCACGCCCGTGAACGTGGTCGAGATGGAGTCCGAGGCCGGCGCCGCCGGCGCCGTGCATGGCTCCCTGGGCGCTGGTGCCCTCACCACCACCTACACGGCATCGCAGGGTCTTCTGCTCATGATCCCGAACATGTATAAGATCGCGGGCGAGGGCCTGCCGAGCGTCTTCCACGTCTCGGCCCGCACCGTCGCCACCCACGCGCTCAACATCTTCGGCGATCACTCCGACGTCATGGCCTGCCGCCAGACCGGTTTTGCCATGCTCGCCGAGGGCAACGTCCAGGAGGTCATGGACCTCTCGCCCGTCGCCCACCTCGCCGCGCTCACCGGCAAGACGCCGTTCGTCAACTTCTTCGACGGCTTCCGCACCTCGCACGAGATCCAGAAGGTCGCCGTGTGGGATTACGAGGACCTCAAGGACATGTGCGACATGGACGCCGTCCAGGCGTTCCGCGACCATGCGCTCAACCCCGAGCATCCCGCGGCCCGCGGCAGCCATGAGAACGGCGACATCTTCTTCCAGCACCGCGAGGCCTGCAACGGCACGTACAATGCGCTGCCCGCCATCGTCCAGTCCTACATGGACAAGGTGAACGCCAAGCTCGGCACCAACTATCACCTGTTCGACTACTACGGCGCCAGCGACGCCGACCGCGTGGTCGTGTGCATGGGCTCCTTCTGCGATACGCTCGAGGAGGTCATCGACTACCTGAACGCCCACGGTGAGAAGGTCGGCCTGGTCAAGGTCCGCCTGTACCGTCCATGGTCTGTCGAGGACTTTGTGGCCGCGCTGCCCGCGACCGTCAAGAAGGTCGCCGTGCTCGACCGCACCAAGGAGCCCGGCTCCATCGGCGAGCCGCTGTATCAGGACGTCGTCTCCGCCCTGTACGAGGCCGGTCGCTCCGACCTCGTGGTGACCGGTGGCCGTTACGGCCTCGGCTCCAAGGACGAGCCCCCGGCGGCTGCCTTCGCGGTCTTCGAGGAGCTCAAGAAGGATGCGCCCAAGCGCGAGTTCACCATCGGCATCGAGGACGACCTCACCGGTCTGTCCCTGCCCATGGATCCGGACGCCCCCAACACGGCGGCCGAGGGCACCATCGAGTGCAAGTTCTGGGGCCTCGGCGGCGACGGCACCGTTGGCGCCAACAAGAACTCGATTAAGATCATCGGCGACCACACGGACAAGTACGTGCAGGCCTACTTCCAGTACGACTCCAAGAAGACCGGCGGCGTGACCACCTCGCATCTGCGCTTCGGTGACTCCCCGATCCGCTCGCCGTACTACGTGAACAAGGCCGACTTCGTGGCCTGCCACAACCCGAGCTACATCATCAAGGGCTTCAAGATGGTCCGTGACGTCAAGCCCGGCGGCACGTTCCTGGTCAACTGCCAGTGGACGCCCGAGGAGTTCGCCTCCCACATGCCGGCCAACGCCAAGCGCTACATCGCCCAGAACAACATCAACGTCTACATGATCGACGCCATCGACCTGGCCGCCAAGGTGGGCATGGGCAAGCGCACCAACACGGTGCTGCAGTCCGCGTTCTTCGCCCTGGCCGGCGTGCTGCCGCAGGAGGACGCGATCCGTTACATGAAGGAAGCGGCCACCAAGTCCTATGCCAAGAAGGGCGAGGCCATCGTCGAGGCCAACCACAAGGCCATCGATGCCGGCGCCACTGCCTTTGTGAAGTTCGACGTGCCCGCCGATTGGGCCGACGCCACCGATGCCGCTCCCGCCTCCGTCCTCTCCGACGAGGAGAAGAGCGCTATCGCCAAGCAGGTCAAGGAGCTCATGGAGCCCATCGCCCGCATGGATGGCGACTCCCTGCCCGTCTCCGCGTTCAAGGATTACGCCGACGGCCAGTTCGAGCTGGGCGCCTCCCAGTTCGAGAAGCGCGGCGTGGCCGTCATGGTCCCGCACTGGGATGAGACCAAGTGCATCCAGTGCAACCAGTGCGCCTACGTCTGCCCGCATGCCACCATCCGTCCCTTCGCGCTCAACGAGGCCGAGGTCGCCGAGGCGCCCGAGACCATGCGCATGCTGGATGTGAAGATCCCCAAGGACACCGGCTACAAGTTCGCCATCGCCGTCAGCCCGCTCGACTGCATGGGCTGCACCAACTGCGCCAAGGTCTGCCCCAAGGACGCGCTCACCATGGTTCCCGCCGAGGGCGAGCTCGTGGAGCAGAAGACCTTCGACTACTGCGTGGCCAATGTCGCCGAGAAGCCCGAGCTCATCGGCAACAACGTCAAGTCCAGCCAGTTCAAGCAGCCTCTGCTTGAGTTCTCCGGCTCCTGCGCCGGCTGCGCCGAGACGGCCTACGCTCGCCTGGTGACCCAGGTTTGCGGCGACCGCATGTTCATCTCCAACGCCACCGGCTGCTCCTCCATTTGGGGCAACCCGGCCGCGACCTCCCCGTTCTGCACCGACAAGAACGGCCATGGCCCGGCATGGAACAACTCCCTGTTCGAGGACAACGCCGAGCACGGTCTCGGTCTCGAGCTCGGTTACAAGGCAGTCCAGGGCAAGCTCGTCGCCCAGACCGAGGAGCTCATGGCTTCCGACTGCGCGACCGACGAGCTGAAGGCCGCCGCTCAGGCTTGGATCGACTCCCGCGACGACGTCGAGGCCTCCAAGACCGCGGCTGCCGCCTACATCGAGCAGCTCGAGGCCTGCGGTTGCGACAAGGCCAAGGCGATCCTGGCCGATAAGGCGTACCTCACCAAGAAGTCCTTCTGGATCTTCGGCGGCGACGGTTGGGCCTACGACATCGGCTTCGGCGGCCTGGACCACGTCCTGGCCTCTGGCAACAACGTCAACGTCTTTGTGTTCGACACCGAGGTGTACTCCAACACCGGCGGCCAGGCCTCCAAGGCCTCTAACCTGGGCCAGGTCGCTCAGTTCGCCGCCGCGGGCAAGAACATCAAGAAGAAGAGCCTCGCCGAGATCGCGATGAGCTACGGCTACGTGTACGTGGCGCAGGTCGCCATGGGCGCCAACCCGGCTCAGACCCTCAAGGCCATCCACGAGGCCGAGGCCTACGACGGCCCCTCCATCATCATCGGCTACAGCCCCTGCGAGATGCACTCCATCAAGAAGGGCGGCATGCAGAACTGCCAGGCCGAGATGAAGAAGGCCGTGGACTGCGGCTACTGGAACCTGTTCCGCTACAACCCGGCTGCCCCCGAGGGTAAGAAGTTCGCCCTCGACTCCAAGGAGCCGGCCGGCGGTTACCAGGAGTTCCTCATGAACGAGGCCCGCTACGCGAGCCTGACCGCCGCGTTCCCCGAGCGCGCCGAGGAGCTCTTCGCCGCCAACGAGGCCGCCGCGATGGATCGCTACAAGCACCTCGTCAAGCTCAAGACCCTCTATAACGAGGAGTAGGCGAGAGCGCATCGAGATGTTTCTCGCATAGTGCATGAGCGGACGCGCAGGCCCCCGGGAGCGATCTCGGGGGCCTTTTGCGTGGCGATTCGCCTGGCTCGGGGTGCGGCATTGAGGGCGGCCGAAGATGGAAAAGCGTGACAAATAGCTGAAAAATGAGATGGAAAAGCGTAGTAATATGAACTGAATCGAGATGGAAAAGCGTAAAAACACGAGGTGGTGTCTGGTATATGCTCCAGCGGTCGGCCATGAAGAAGCTATATGAGTGGAAGAAGACGAAGACCCGTCAAGCGCTTATGATTACGGGCGCTCGACAGGTGGGTAAGACCACGTTGGTTCGCGAGTTCGCCTTCCAAGAATATCGTCGGCTTGCCGAAGTCAACTTTTTTGAAACGCCCCTTGCCGTCGAGACTCTTGCTGCAGCCAAGAATGTCGATGACCTGCTACTTCGTCTGTCGGCGCTCACCGGTGTATCGCTGGTCCCCGGAGAGACCTTGCTGTTTCTCGATGAGGTTCAAGAATGCAAGGACATGCTTACTTGGATGAAGTTTCTCACCGAGCGCGCGAACCTGGATGTCATCCTTTCCGGCTCCCTTTTGGGTTTGGATGCATACGTCCAGGTGCGCTCCCTGCCCGTCGGCTTCCTTCGGACAATCGATATGTACCCGTTGACCTTTGAGGAGTTTGCCCTGTCAACGGGGGTCGCGTCGGAAGTTTGGGAGGTTATGGAGAGATCGGTGCTGGAGTGTCGCGAGGTGCCCGATTATATCCACGACCTGCTCATTCGAAAATTCAGGGAGTATTTACTTGTCGGCGGTATGCCCGATGCGGTGCAGGCGTATGTGAACACCTCGCAGATTGTGCCCACGAGAGAGATCCAGCGCGATATTTTCGCTCTATACGAAAGCGATATTGTCAAGTACGTGGAGGATGCAACCGAATCTCGCCAGATAAAGATGGTGTATGAGTCTATTCCAGCGCAGCTTAACACCCCTACGAAGAGATTCAAATATGCACGCATTCAAAAGAACCTGAGGTTTGCCAATTTGGAAACGGCGTTCGACTGGTTGACGAGTGCGGGAATTGCCCTGGAGGCGACGCGGGTGGGGGAGCTGGACTATCCCCTGGGCATGCATGAGGATCGCACCGCGTTCAAGTTTTTCCTTAATGATATTGGAATGCTGACGTCACGGTTGATGGGCACGGTTGACATCGACGTCATCAACGGTAAAACCGATATCAACTATGGATCGCTGTACGAGGCCGTTGTTGCCCAGGAGCTGATTGCGCACGGAATGGTGCCTCACTACTACGCATCTAAGAAGCGAGGCGAGATTGATTTCGTCGTCGAAAACCAGTCGACGGGGGCAGTGACGGTTATCGAGGTAAAGTCGGGCAAAGATTACCGACGTCACAGCGCGCTCACATCTCTCTTAGAGAGCGGGGAGGTCGAGAGGGCGATTGTCCTGTGCAACGGGAACGTTCAGCAGGCGGACGGTCGGCTGTATATACCGGTCTATGCGTCGCATCTTGTGCGGCAGGTGTGATTCGGTAAATGGAGCCTCCCTCTCCGACGCCCCTGCCAACGCCGGGGTCCGGCGGGGCGTCGGGAGCGGGGGATATCAGCTCTGCCAGAATTTGACAATCAGATCAGCTCGGTTGAGAGCGTCGGTTTTAACCACGAGGTTGTGCACGTGGGATTTGATGGTGCCCACGGCGAGCACGAGTTCGTCCGCAATCTCCTGGTTTGTCTTTTTGAGCACTACGAGCCGAAGCACTTCGGCTTCGCGGTCGGACAGCCCGTGGTCCCTGCGGAATCTCGGCATGATGTCATCGATGTGTCGTTCAATGTCGGGAACGCTATCGACGTCAGGCGCTTCCTGGATGCGGATTGAGAGCACATGGTAGATGTGGCGCAAAAGGACGACGGCGGCAAACACCAGTAGGACATTCTCGGTGAAGTTGCGCTCGGAAAGATAGAGTGGCAGCCATGCCTCGCCGTTGCTCGGGGGCGCTACGAGAATCACGAGCGTGTCTTCTATAATCACGAGACCGATGAGCGTGAGGACGACACGAAGCGGTTTCGCGAATTTCGCCAAGCGTGCTTGCAGCTCGGGTGGCGCCTCGTGTCGATAGCTCCAAATGGCGTAACTCAGCGCCCCAAACGAAAACATCTGTCGGAGTGTGTAGTAGAGCCACTGGCGGATCGGGCCTTCGGGAAGTGCGAACAACACTGCAGCGTTCGCCGCCGTAAGAGCTATGACGGGCCAGGCAAATAACCGCTTCGAATGCTTGTCGAGCACGTTGAGGATGAGGAGCCAGACAAAGGCGTTGAGAACGATGCTCACTGCGGTGCGCAGGAGGGGCATCGAGATCGCGTAGTACTCATCCATGGGGAAGGGCTTGTTTTGCGAAATGTACTCGTGGAAGAAGATCTCGGTCAGTTCGATGGCGTAGCAGACGAAGGCGCCAGCGCTGTAGAAGAAGAGACGTCGCCGTGTTGACGCCCATGCCGCCAGGGAAGACACGGCAATCGCGACGCAAAGCGCGAGTATCGCAATCGTGTAAAAGAAAAATACGCCGTTCATACCCAGGCTCCTCCCATGCAGTTGGCGATACCAATACTACCCAAAGAAGAAGCGGGGGACTGGCCCATCGTTGGCGCAACTCATCTACCAGCGGTTTATTGGGGTTTATTCTCATATGCGGTTGAAAATTCCCAGTGAGTGGCTCGAACTTGGAGTTCTGGAAGTGACATGCCCCTCAAGTCGGATTGATTCTTTTTCAAAGATTCTTCTCCCGTATCGCCGTTGACGGATTCGGTGAACGGCGGGGTTTTGTCCAATCAATCGGCTTTCAAGCAGGCGCACGCTGGCATGTTGACCGGGTTCAACCGTGGTTGAGCGCGGTTGGATTCCCCGAACGGCGTATCAACTCGAATAAACTCGCCAATCGCATGCGGCGGTTCAAAGATGAAGTCACGGAAGAAGCCGGGGTGGCGCGGTGCCAGCCCCGCATGACAAAGTCGGTGCGCACGAGCGCTCGGCGGAAAGGACTAGCAATGGCTATGCCCAAGGACTTCATCGACACTAACGATTTCACCAAGGATCAGATTCTGGCAATCGAGGATCTCGGCCTGGCCATGAAGAAGGCCATCAAGGTCGACGGGTATTATCCGCACCTGCTCCGCAACAAGACCCTCGGCATGATCTTCCAGCAGGTCTCCACCCGCACCCGCCTCTCCTTCGAGACCGCTATGACCGACCTCGGCGGCCACGCTCAGTTCTACGGCCCGGGCTCCATCCAGCTCGGCGGTCACGAGTCCCTCGGCGATACCGCTCGCGTCATGGGCTCCTTGCTCGACATCATGATGGCTCGCGTCGACCGTCACAAGGACGTTGTCGGTCTGGCTGAGGGCTCCGCGGTGCCCGTCATCAATGGCATGTCCGAGTTCAACCACCCCACGCAGGAGATGGGCGACCTCATGACCATGCTCGAGAACCTGCCCGAGGGCAAGAAGATCGAGGACTGCACGCTCGCCTTCATCGGTGACGCCACCCAGGTCTGCCTCTCCCTCATGTTCATTTGCTCCAAGATCGGCATGAAGTTCGTGCAGTTCGGACCCAAGGGCCATCAGATCTGCGACGGCGCCCTGCATGTGGGCACCGAGGAGGAGCGCGCCGAGTTCGGCAAGAAGCTCATGGAGATTGGCGAGGAGAACTGCAAGCTCTCCGGCGGCTCCATTGTGATTTCCGACGACATCGAGTGCATCAAGGGCGCTGACTTCATCTACACCGACGTGTGGTACGGCCTGTACGACGAGGAGGTAGAGGGCGAGAACTACATGGACGTCTTCTACCCCAAGTACCAGGTCACCATGGACATGATGAACTTCGCTGGCCCGAATTCCAAGTTCATGCACTGCCTGCCTGCCACCCGCAACGAGGAGGTCACCGACGAGGTCATGGACGACCCTGAGCGTTCCCTGTGCTGGGTCGAGGCCGAGAATCGCAAGCACTCCATTCGCGCCCTGCTCGCCACGCTCGGCACCCGCACTCCGCTCAACGATGAGGGCGTGGAGTACTCCGCCAAGGCCGAGCTGCACGCTGCTCTCGACAAGATCTGTGAGCTGCAGGCCTAAATAGCGCTCCTCTCTCTCGCGGGCGGCGGATGCTCGTCTCCTGCCGCCCGCTTTTCTGTCATTGACTGAGCTAAAGGAATACCAATGAGCGAATCGAAGAAGAAGCTCTCCTTTTTGACCGTGATCGCCACCGTCATCTGCGTCGTGTTCGTCTGCGAGGCCGCGGCACCGGCTGCCGCCATCGGCAACCAGCAGTTCTTCTGGTGGATCTTCCTGGTCATCACTTTCTTGTTGCCCTACGGCATGATCGTCGCCGAGCTGGGAACCACCTATGACGGCGAGGGCGGCATCTACGACTGGGTCCGCGAGGGCCTGGGTGATAAGTGGGGCGCCCGTATCTCCTACTATTACTGGATTAACTATCCCTTCTGGATTGCCTCGCTGGCGACCATGTTCCCCGATATCTTGGGCATGGTGTTCGGCGTTGAGTTCTCGTTGGGCGCTAAGATCGCCATCGACCTGGCCTTTGTATGGACGGTCTATCTGATGGGCCGCTCCAAGGTGGCCGATTCCGAGTGGGTCCTGAACGGCGGCGCTATTATCAAGGTCGCCGTGGCTGTGATCGTGGGCGCGCTGGGTATTTGGTACGCCATGGAGAATGGTTTTGCCTCAGATATGAGCCCGCACACCTTCCTGCCCGAGCTCACCAACGCCAACGCGCTCGGCTACCTCTCCGTCATCATCTTTAACTTCATGGGCTTTGAGGTCATCTGCACCATGACCGATGACATGGCCGACCCCAAGAAGGATATCCCCAAGGCCATCATCGTGGGCGGCCTGGCCATCGCCGCAATTTACCTGTTCGCTGGCTTTGGCATCGGCGCTGCGGTTCCGGCGGACAAGATCGACCCCGATTACGGCATGATTTACGCCCTGCAGACCATGGTGGGCAACTCCCCGATTTTCAAGATCGTCTGCATCGCCTTCCTAATCACCCTGTTCGCCAACATGGCTGCCTGGTCGTTTGGCGTCAACTCAGTCGCCCGTTACGCCGCTGAGCACGGCAACATGCCCAAGATCTTCGCCTCGATGATCTCCAAGGATGACATGCCCAATGGTGCCAACCTGGTAAACGCCATTGTCGCCTCTGTGGTTTTGTGTCTGCAGCTCGTGCCCATCCCGGCTATTTCCGAGGGGATCTTCTGGATGCTGTTCGGCACTTCCGTGGTATTCCTGCTGTTGACCTATATCCCGATGTTCCCGGCGTTCCTCAAGCTTCGCAAGGTCGATGCGAGCCGCGAACGCGTCTTTAGCTTCCCCTTCAAGGGCGCCATGATGAAGATCGCCGTCGCCGTGCCCTGCATCGAGCTCGTTTTGGCCATTGTCGCCACCATCGTGCCGCTCAACGCCACCGAGTTCGAGAGCAAGGTTCCGATGCTCGTCATCTTCTTCGTGTTGCTGGCTGTGGGCGAGGCGTTCCGCATCGTCTCCGCCAAGGGCCGCGAGAAGGAGTACCACGGCCTCACGCCCGAGCTCGCTGCAGCCCGCCTGGCCGAGGAGGCCGAGGAGGAATAGGGCACCCCATTTTCATCTGGTAGTTTGCGCGGGGTGACCCGCCCCGCGCTCAAGGTTGTACGAATATGGAGGTAAAACTATGCGTACGATCTACGAGTCCGACTCCACCCCTAAGGCCGACGGCTTCTTCATGCCCGCGGAGTTCGCTCCGCAGGATCGCGTGTGGATGGGCTGGCCTCACCGCACCGACACCTGGGCCCACGGCGCCAAGCCGGCCCAGAAGCAGTACGCCGCCATTGCCCGCGCCATCGCAGAGTTCACGCCTGTGACCATGTGCGCCAACCAGGCCGACTACGCCAACTGCAAGGCCGTCTTCGAGGATGACGAGAACGTGACTGTCATCGAGATGACCACCGACGACGCCTGGTTCCGCGACACCGCCGCCACCTATGTCATCAACGGCAAGGGCGAGAAGCGCGCCAACCACTGGCACTTCAATGCCTACGGCGGTCTTATCGACGGCCTGTATTTCCCGTGGGACAAGGACGAGCAAATCGCCCTCAAGATGGCCGAGCTCTCCGGTTGCCGTCGCTATCGTCCCGATGACATGATCCTCGAGGGCGGCTCCATCACCGTCGACGGCGAGGGCACCCTCGTTGTGACCGACCAGTGCCTGCTGTCCCCCGGCCGCACCTGCTCCGCAGTGCTCGAGGAGGAAGAGGACCCCGAGTCCATCTGGCCCAAGTTCAAGAAGAAGTTCGAGCCCTGGAGCGAGAAGCTTCGCGAGTACATGGACGAGCACCTCAAGGACTACCTGGGTGTCGAGAAGGTCATCTGGGTCAAGGAGGGCATCGATCCCGAGGAGACCAACGGCCACATCGACGACGTTGCTACCTTTATTGCTCCGGGTGTTATGGCTTGCATCTGGACCGATGATCCCGAGTATCCCTTCTACGAGCAGTGCCACGCTGCCTATGAGACCCTCTCCAACTCCGTTGACGCCAAGGGCCGCAAGATGAAGGTCTACAAGCTCCCCATGCCCGTGAACCCGCTGTTCATGGACCAGGCTTCCTGCGACACCATCGACGCCGACGAGAACGCCGAGCCCCGCGTTGCCGACGAGCCGCTGATCGCTTCCTACATGAACTACCTCGTCACCAACCACGGCGTTATCGTCCCGCAGTACGGCGACGAGAACGACCAGCTGGCCGTCGACACGCTGCAGAAGATTTACGACGAGGTCTGGGGCGAGGGCGTCTACAAGTGCGTGGGCGTGAAGTCCGAGCAGGTCGTCTACGGTGGCGGCAACATCCACTGCATCACCCAGCAGGAGCCGACCGCGTAGTTTCCATTTCACGTTCGAACGCGACCGATCCCGCCTGAACGTGGCAGTCGATTATCCGTGCGCATGAAAGCAGCCGTTCAACATCGCTTTCACTGCGATTTTCTGTCATGGTCGCCTGGCGTGTTGTCTCCTCGTCAGGCGACCGTTCCTTTTGAGCTGTCCGCAGGCTCGGTCGCCAGGAAATGCGAAGGATGGTCGTTGCCCACTCCATTGCAATAACAGGTACGCATATTTGCTCAGAATCTTGTATAGAGATGAATAGACTGGCCAAATCGGCAGGATGGGTATACAGATTTAAGGTGTGCAAAACCGTTTGAGCAATGTGGTCAAACTATGCCTATATCCTCGGGATATAACGTTTATCGCCAATTATCGTCCGTTCACCAAGACAGTCGAAAACTATGTTACTGGACTGTGCTTGGGAGGGTATATTGCATAAAGTACGTCAGCTGGTGAATATTTGTTACCAGCAAAACGAGAAGAAAAGAGGCAGTTATGTCCAAGCCCCTTGGCAAGCCCGATCGCATCGTCGTCGCTCTCGGCGGCAACGCCCTCGGCAACACCCCTGAAGAGCAGATCGAGAAGGTCGCCCACGCCGCCCACGCGCTGCTCGGCCTCATCGAGCAGGGCAACGAGATCATCATCACCCACGGCAACGGCCCGCAGGTCGGCATGATCCAGAACGCCTTCGCCGCCGCCCACGACGCCATCGGCACCCCCTCCATGGACCTGCCCGAGTGCGGCGCCATGTCCCAGGGCTACATCGGCTACCACCTGCAGCAGGGCATCGGCCGCGAGATGCACAAGCGCTACAAGCGTTGGCACGCCGCCTCCGTCGTCACCCAGATCGAGGTCGACCCGGACGATCCGGCCTTCGCCAACCCCACCAAGCCCATCGGCCCGTTCTACACTGAGGAGCAGGCCAAGGAGATCATGGCCGAGAACCCCGAGATGACCTTCGTCGAGGACTCTGGCCGTGGCTGGCGTCGCGTCGTGGCTTCCCCGGAGCCCAAGAAGATCGTCGAGGCCGACTCCATCCTCAACCTGCTCGACAACGAGTTCATCGTCATCGCTTGCGGTGGCGGCGGCATCCCCGTCGTGCGCGACTACGAGAACAAGGGCTGCTACAAGGGCGTAGCCGCCGTCATCGATAAGGACATGGGCGGCGAGCTCCTCGCCGAGGACTGCTCCGCCGACGTCCTGTTCCTGCTTACCGCCGTCGAGCACGTCGCCATCAACTTCGGTAAGCCCGATCAGCAGGAGCTCGAGGAGCTCACCGCCGACGAGGCCGAGAAGCTCGCTGACGAGGGCCAGTTCGGCAAGGGTTCCATGGAGCCCAAGGTCCGCGCCGCCATCAAGTTCGCTCGTTCCCGCAAGGGCCGCACCTGCATCATCGGCGCCCTGGACAAGGCCGCCGAGACCATGGCCGGCCTCTCCGGTACCCGCATCGTCGGTTAGTACCCCCTATGTCGTCAGGCGCCCGGCTGCCGCTTCGAGCCGGCCGGGCGTCCGATGATTTCCGTCGTCGCGTGTGGCCGCTGCATCGCGCGTGACGCTTACAGAGCCTCCCTCTCCCAGACGCCCCGGTTTACTGCCCCGGGGCGTCTATTTGTGTGGGGTTAGAGCGAGAGGGCCCAGAGCGCTTCGATTTGCGGGAGAACCTGGCTGATCGGCCAGCGTTTTGCGCTGTTGTAAGGGCTGTTGGGGTCATGGATTTCGACCATGCCGCGGCTGTCCATGCCTTTGATGACAAGGAAGTGCCCGACTGTGGTGAAGTCGCCGGGCGTGAGGCAGCAGATGATCGGCATGCCGGCATCCAGCGCGGATGCGATGCTCGCGCGCGAAGGGGCCACGGGGGTCGATCTCAATCCGATGGCGGCGGCGCCGTCGGTCATGAAGCGCCATTCGGTCGCACCGGTGGGGGCGAAGTTGTGCTCATCGGCAAACGAGGCCATGGCGACCGGATCGAGATCGGTCTTACCCGTCAGGTATGTGTAGACCATGGAAAGGCTCGTGGGGCCGCAGCCGGCGATGCGGATGTTGCTTCCTGCGTAAGGCTTGTTTGCCCAGAGCGGGTCGGTTTGATAGAGATGCGGCATTGTGCCTGCTGTCCATTGCGAGCGCGGTGTGGAGATGGGGATGGCGGTGGGCCCGAGCTTGAACGGGTTGACCGTCTGCTTGGCGAGGCGCTCCTGTTCTTTCTTCGCCTCGATGCGCGCGGCTTCCTCCGCTTTGTCTCGTTGGATTTTGGCGTTGATGCCAAGGCCTCCCGCACCAATCACCGCGATTACCAAGAGCACGGCGATCCCGCGCGGGCTGAACAGCACGGATCGCCATGTGGGGCGTGAAAAGATGCGGCCGGTGTTGCTGCCCCCACGCAAAGGTCCGCCTACGTATCCTGCACGCGGACTTCGGTACCCGCTTGGGCGGTGACGTGAGGGCGTGTGGGCGTAGCTTCCGTTGAGGGGTCGGCGTTGACCGGCGTCGCGAGATGGTTGGTTTTGCGCGCGGCCCCCCGAAGAGGGCCTGCCTGTTGGGCGCGCCTGTGGCTCGGGATGTGCCCGTCCGATGCGGGAATCGCGGGCGTAGGGGTCCCGGCGCATGAGGTGCGGGTCCCGAGCGCCTTGTGGTTGCGGGGCGTGGGCGCTCGGCGAGCGCGGCGTGCGGGGGCCGCGATACACGGGGGCGTTGGCCGCTGCCCGCGCGGGCGGACGGAACTCGGGATGCAGGGCGGCGCCGTTGCTCGGACGAGCGCCCTTGCCGTTCATCGGGCGCGATCCCACGCCGCGCGTCCGTTCGTTGACGCCGAGCGGCAGGGGAGCGCGGTCGCGCGTGGCCCCGTTGTTCGCGGAGGATGCAAGGTGCACGGAGCGACGGGGGTCGTCCCCGCGGTATCGGTCGTCCATCGGTGCCTCCCGGATCGAGACGGCTCAAACGCCATCGAAAACAAACGAAGTACATTCTACCAGCCCAAATATAAACACCTGGGCATCTGTCCGTCCGGGTGCGAGCAGGTCGGGGCGCTGCGAAGGGCCGCTCGCCTTATAGCCTACTTTGGTGGCTGCGAGCCCCACTTCCGCGACTGGTCGATTTGGGCGGTGAACGGAAAAACGGGCGCGGCCGCGCGTTCGCGCAACGACCGTTAGTCGGAGAACGGCGCCCGCTCGTCTGCGATGACATTCCGAACGTCGACTGACCGCAAACCTTCACATCGGTTGGCAATATTCTTCAGGACATGGAAAAGGCGCCCGCCAAACCGGCGAGCGCGAGGGGGCGGGTCGACGAGTGGACACGTCGGCCCCAAACAAAAGAAAGGAGGCGTGCTATGGCGGAAACCAACGCTTCTGCTGCCGATCAGGGCGGCATGAAGAAGACGCTGTCGCTGTGGAACTTCTTCACCATCGGCTTCGGCGCCATCATCGGTACCGGTTGGGTCTTGCAGGTCGGCGACTGGATGGTCGTTGGCGGCGGTCCTGTCCCCGCTATGATCGCATTCCTCTTGGGCGCCATCGCCTTGGTGCCCATCGGAGCGGTGTTTGGCGAGCTTACGGCCGCCATCCCGGTTTCCGGCGGTATCGTGGAGTACGTCGACCGCACCTTCGGTCACACGGCGTCCTACATCACCGGCTGGTTCCTGGCTCTGGGCAACGGCATCCTGTGCCCGTGGGAGGCAATCGCCATCTCCACGCTGGTCTCGGACATGTTCGGCAGCCTGCCTGGTCTTGAGTGGCTCCGCGCCGTCAAGCTCTACACCATCCTCGGTGCAGACGTCTACCTGTTCCCGACGCTGATCGCGCTCGCCTTCGCCGGCTACGTGGTCTTCCTGAACTTCCGCGGCGCCAGCTCCGCTGCCAAGCTGCAGGCCTTCCTCACCAAGGCCCTGCTCTGCGGCATGCTGCTCGCCATGGGCGTCTCCATCGTGACTGGCTCCCCCGACAACGCCATGCCTGTGTTCTCCCAGGTCGCCGGCGCTGGCGGCGGTGTCGCCGAGACCGAGTCCACCAACCTGCTCGCAGGTATCGTCTCGGTCCTGGTGCTGACCCCGTTCTTCTACGCGGGCTTCGACACCATCCCGCAGCAGGCCGAGGAGGCCGCTGAGGGTCTGAACTGGAACAAGTTCGGCAAGATCATCACCTTGGCCCTCCTGGCCGCCGGTGGCTTCTACATGGTCTGCATCTACTCCTTCGGCACCATCCTCCCCTGGAACGAGTTCGTGGCTCAGCCCGTTCCCGCTCTGGCCTGCCTGAAGAACATCAATATGATCCTGTACGTGGCCATGCTCGTCATCGCCACCCTCGGGCCCATGGGTCCCATGAACTCCTTCTACGGCGCTACCTCCCGCATCATGCTCGCCATGGGCCGCAAGGGTCAGCTCCCCGAGAAGTTCGCCGAGGTCGATGAGAAGTCCGGCGCCCCCAAGCTCGCTTGCGTGGTCCTCGGCATCATCACCGTCATCGGTCCGTTCCTGGGCAAGAACATGCTCATCCCGCTGACCAACGTGTCCGCCCTGGCGTTCATCCTCTCCTGTACCATGGTCGCCCTTGCGTGCCTGAAGATGCGCTACACCGAGCCCGACCTGCCTCGTCCCTACAAGGTTCCTGGCGGCAAGTTCGGTATCCTCCTGGCCATCCTGGCCGGCGCCATCATCATCGGCCTGCTCGTCCTGCCCTTCAGCCCGGCCTCCCTCAACATGGTTGAGTGGTCCATCGTGCTCGGCTGGCTGGTCGTTGGCCTGATCCTCATGTTCGCCACCAAGGCTCGCGCCAAGAAGTAGCGAAACCCCTTCGTCGGCGGGCGCACGACACGACGCGCCCGCCGCACTCCGGGGGTCCACACCGACCCCCCAGGGGAGAGCGCCCCGGCGCCGACCCCACCATGGAACAAAGTGCACCGAGCTCCGCGTTCCATCGCGGCATATCCGCCGCGTCTCTCCTCTCTTGCGGCATACCCGGCCGTGCACGTACCCCGCGCGGTCGGGTGCCACTAGCCAATCCATCGTTCCAATAAGGAGGAACAACATGGGTAAGAAGTATGCAATCGTCGGCGGCAAGCTCATCGACGGCACCGGTGCCGATCCGGTTGAGAACTCCCTGGTTCTCGTCGACGAGAACGGCAAGATCGAGTACGCCGGCGCCCACCAGGACACCCCTGAGGGCTACGAGGTCATCGACGCTACCGGTAAGACCGTCATGCCCGGCCTCATCGACACCCACCTGCACTTCTCCGGCAACCTCACCGACGATGACACCGACTGGGTCATGCAGCCGCTCCTCGAGAAGCAGGCCGTCGCCGTCAAGCAGGCCTACGACTGCCTCACCCACGGTCTGACCACCGTGTGCGAGATCGGCCGCTTCGGCATTCAGATTCGCGACTGCATCGATAAGGGCGTCTTCAAGGGTCCTCGCGTCCTCGCCACCGGCCTCGGCTTCTGCCGCACCGCCGGCCACGGTGACTCCCACCACTGCAGCCAGCTCGAGAACAAAGAGTCCCATCCTTGGGGCGATCAGGTCGACGGTCCGTGGGATCTGCGCAAGGCCGTTCGTCGTCGTCTGCGTGAGAACCCCGACGCCATCAAGATCTGGGCTACCGGCGGTGGCATCTGGCGCTGGGACTCCGGCCGCGACCAGCACTACTGCTCCGAGGAGATCCAGGCCGTCATCGACGAGGCCAAGCTGGTCGGCATCCCGGTGTGGAGCCACTGCTACAACAACCACGCCGCTGCCTACGATTCCGTCCGCTTTGGCTGCGAGCAGCTGATTCACGGTTTCGACATCGACGAGCGCACCATGGACCTCATGGCCGAGCAGGGCACCTTCTTCACCCCGACGATCGCCTTCCTGCCCACCTGGTACTCCACCTATCCGCCGGTCTACGTGCCCGAGCTGCATGACAAGTACGAGGGCACCCTCGTCGAGAAGGAGCTCCAGCGCAACTACGACTGCCTGCGCGAGGCCAAGAAGCGCGGCGTCGTGATGACCATCGGTTCCGACTCCTTCTCCTTCGTCACTCCTTACGGCACTTGCTCCATCGAGGAGATGTACGAGTTCGTGGACAAGATCGGCTTCACCCCGGTCGAGACCATCACCTGCGCCACCTTGAACGGTGCCAAGATGTGCCACATCGAGGACGAGACCGGTTCCCTCGAGGCCGGTAAGTGCGCCGACCTGCTGGTCGTCAACGGCGATGTCGCCGCTGACATCCACACCCTCAACGTTGACAACATGGACGTCATCATGAAGGACGGCTGGATTGTCGACGCCGGTACCTTCGGTGAGGGCAACAAGTACTCCGAGTAACTGAGTTACTCCCATAGGGCTCCTCGGCTCTGCCTCCAGGCGTAGCGGCTTCGCAATAGATAGGGAAGCGGCGTCGTGGAGGGGCCGAGGAGCCCCGCGTTTACCCGGGGCGGGGCAGGGCGCCGCTCCAGGGGGACGACACGAGCGCCCATCCCGCTATTCGGGGTGGGCGCTTTTTTCGGCCGATTGGTATCATGGAGCACGTGTGATGAATGTCAAAAAGGTAGGTGTTTGCGTGCGGCGGCCGTTTGCCCGTTGGAATCAGACGAAATTCTTCCGCGTCGCCCAGAGCTGGGCGCTGCGCGGCCTCATCCTGTGCGTCCCGATGTTGCTCGGCCTGCTGGCCCTCGAATTCGTGACCAACCCCAACCCGGTCCCCGCGGTTATCACCATCGCTGGCCTCGTCTTGCTGTGTTTCTTCTTTGCGTACGTGTTCGTCGCGCCCGATGACTTCTCGCTCTCCGCGACCGACCGAACGCTCGGCATCGCGAGCAAGATCTTCGCTTACACCCGTCACGGCCTGGCGCCCGAGGCGACGTTGGGCGCGTGCAAGCTGATCCTGCCCGAGACCCTGGCCTCGGCGATCTGTATCACCGACGGCACGGCGGTCGTCGCGAGTTGGGGCGAGGATTCAGACCGCTGCCCCACGGGCACGCCGGTCGTTCTGGAGAGCACGCTGCGCGTCATCGAGAGCGAGCGCATGGAGGTTTTCGCGCGCGAGACAAGCGGTCCCGATGAGCCGTATTTCTTCCCGCGCCTGCAGGCTGGCATCACAGCCCCGCTCATCGTCCGCGACCGTTGCATGGGGACCTTCGAGCTGTACTATCCGCGCTACAGCGACATCGATGCGCGTCAAACCGCGCTCGCCACGGGCTTTGCCGAGCTGATCTCCACGCAGCTGGCGAGCTTCGAGCTTGAGCGCCAGGAGGATTTGAGCGCCCGCATGGAGCTGCGTGCGCTGCAGTCCCAGGTCGATCCGCACTTCCTGTTCAACACCATCGGAACCATCGTGTCGCTCGTGCGTACGGAGCCGGAGAAGGCGCGCTCGCTGCTCATCGACTTCTCGAACTACTATCGCCAGACGCTGTCGAACTCCGATGCGCTCACTTCACTCGAGAACGAGCTCGACCAGGGCATGCGCTACATCAACCTCATGCAGGCGCGTTACGGTGACGGCCGTCTCAAGCTCTCGGTCGACTTCGATCCGTTCACGCTCGATTGCCGCGTTCCGCCGTTCATCTTGCAGCCGCTGCTCGAGAACTGCATCAAGCATGCGATGCGTGAGGTCGAGCCGTTGTCCATCAAGCTTTCCTCCCTTGAGACGGATGACGGTATCCAGATTGTGGTCGAGGACGATGGCATCGGCATGAGCGAGGAGACGCTCGCCCACCTGCTCGACGTGAAGCGTGATGTGGACAATACATGCCCGTGCGGTTGCACCGAGGAGGATGGTGAGTGCGTCGAGGCCAAGCTCGAGTCCATGAGCAGGAGGAGCGCTCCCACTACGGCGGACGGCTCGCTCAGGCGCGGCGGCGGTTTGGCCCTCGTCAACGTGCTCATGCGCATACACTTCTTCTTCGGTGCGGAATCGGGCATCCACGTCGAATCGCAGGAGGGCGTGGGAACGCGCGTGACGGTCGACCTGATCGGCGAGCCTCACGAGCCGGAGGGGACGGCGCTTCCCTCTGCCAGATGACGGCGATTCGGTCCGCGGCGCAGCGCGCCTTGCGGGCCGATGCGGGCGTGCCGTGCCCTGCGCCCGCGTTACACTAAGGCCCTGACTGTGCGCGACATACGGTTGCGCGTCGCGGCCGATTTGATTGGATGGCGTGTTGGGCGCAGAGCCCATGGGACAAGGGAGATGGCATGGCCGACCAGGCATGGCGTGTTTTGATTGTCGATGACGAGCCGCCGATTCGCGCTGAGTTGAACTACCTGCTCAAGCAGGACGGCCGCGTCGGACGCATCGAGGAGGCCGGCGGGGCGACGGAGGCGGTCGAGAAGATCTTGGCCTTTGGCCCCGAGGTGTTGTTCCTCGACATTCAGATGCCCGGCACGAGCGGCGTTCAGCTCGCAGATACGCTGCAAAAGCTGAAGAAGCCCCCGGTGATCGTGTTTGTGACGGCGTTTTCCGAGTACGCGGCAGAGGCGTTTGAGCTCGACGCGGCGGACTACGTGCTCAAGCCGGTTGAGCAGGACCGACTTGAGAAGGCACTCGACAAGGTCGAGAACGCCCTCAACGCCCGCCGGCCGGCGGTGGCCGAACCCGTGCGCCGCATCCAGGGTGAGCGCAACGGCAAGCGCACCTACATCCCCGTGACCGACATCGCCTATATCGAGGCTCGCGCTGATTACGCCTCCGCTCATACGGAGACTGGCACCTACCTGGTCAATGATTCCATCTCGGTTTTGGAGCGCCGTCTGGCGAACGAGGGGTTCTTACGTGTGCACCGCAGCTTCCTGGTGAATATCGACGACGTCCGCGATGTCGAGGTGCTCAAGCCGAGTGGTCTCATGCAGCTCAAGCTCGGCCGGACGGACGCGAGCATCCCGGTCAGCCGCAGGCGTGCGACCGGTGTTAAAAAGCAGCTCGGCCTGGCGTGATGAGCCGCCGTCGCTCCCGCGCGCGGGTTGTGACGAGTCTTCATAGACATGGGTGACGTGGTGCGCTTCCTCGCGCGTACCACGTCATTTTGCTATAGTAACGAGCAGTGTAGCTATTTTGGAGGACGATCTGAGACCATGCCTGACGCGAGCGACAGTCCCTCGCCGCGACCCGATGTCGCGGCTGTCCCTGCTCCCATAGCGCGCGCCGACGCGACATCGCGGGCGCAGCGCTTGCTGCATGCCGCCGGTTCGACCGCAAAGGAGGCGGTCGCCACCGTCGGAGCGCCGGTCAAGGCGGCGGCTCGCACGGTCAAGCGCCACTTGGTGCCCCAGTATACGCTGGGCGAGGAGATCGCGAACTCCATCACGCACGGCATAGGCGCCGCCCTCGGCATCGCCGCGCTCGTCGTCATGGTCGTGAAGGCGGCCATGGACGGGGCCCATCCGGCGTCGCTCGCCAGCGCGATCATCTTCGGCGTCGCACTCATCCTCGAATATCTTGCGTCGACGCTGTATCACGCCATTGCCGTCCCGGCTGCCAAGCGCGTCTTTCGCGTGATCGACCATAGCTGCATTTACCTGCTCATCGCGGGCACGTACACCCCGTTTTGCCTCATCACGCTGGCCGATGCCGGCGGTATCCCGCTGTGCATCGCCGTGTGGGCGATCGCAATCGCGGGCGTGCTGTTCGAGGCGTTCATGCGCGAGCGCCAGCCCCATTGGCTCACCGCTGTAATCTACGTCGCGATGGGCTGGCTCGTCGTCTTCCGCTTGCCGCAGCTCGTCGCCGCGCTGCATCCCACCGCGCTCGTGCTGCTTGCCGTGGGCGGCGTGTGCTACACCGTTGGAGCGGTGTTCTACGTTCTCAAGAAGATTCGCTACATGCACAGTATTTTCCACCTGTGGGTTCTTGCCGGCAGCGTGCTGCAATTCTTGGCGGTGGTCCTCTTCGTGATTTAGCTTTTTGGTGCGTAAATCCTCGGATGTGTAATGAGGGACGGGTGCACATTACACATCGATTTGCGTGCATCGTGCGATGTGTAATTCGCACCCGTCCCCAATTACACATTGCTCGCGCCATTCACTTACCCAGGAGGTTTGAGCCCGTCCCCATGGACATCACCATCAGTATCATCACCACACTTGTCCTTACCGTTGTCAACGGCTACTTCTCCATGTCGGAGATGGCCCTCACCACGGCCAAGCGCGCCGTGCTCGACCACGAGGCGGAGGAAGGCGACCGCCGCGCCGCCCGCGCCGCCGAGCTCGCGGCCAATTCCGGCAGCTTCCTCGCCACCATCCAGGTCGCGATCACGCTCGTGGGCTTTGCGTCTTCCGCGGTCGCCTCGACGAGCCTGTCCGATCCGCTCGCGCAGTGGCTGTCGAGCTTCGGTATCGATGCGCTGACCATGGTCGCCCCCGGCCTCGCGCCCGTATTCATCACGCTCGCCGTGTCTTACCTCTCGATCGTCGTGGGCGAGCTTGTTCCCAAACGCATCGCCCTGGCCGATGCCGAGGGCATGGCCAAGCGCGTCGCCAAACCGCTCACGGTGTTCCAGAAGATCGCTCGTCCGCTCGTCTGGCTGACACAGGCTTCCGCCGACGGCCTCGCCCACGTCTTGCGCATCAAGAACGCCGACGACCGTCAGAATGTCTCCGAGGAGGAGATCCGCTACATGATCAACGAGCAGGACACCCTGCTCGACGAGGAGAAGCGCATCATCCATGAGGTGTTCGACCTGGGTGACGCCTCCGCGCGCGAGGTCATGGTGCCGCGCGTCGACGTGACCATGGCCGAGGATGTCCAGACGGTCACCGAGGTCATGAACCTCATGCGCCAGACGGGCTTCTCCCGTATGCCGGTGTTTCACGAGGACCAGGACGGCGTGGTCGGCATCGCCCACATCAAGGACCTGATCGGCCCCGCCATGGGCGGCGAGGGCGATCGCCCCGTGTCCGAGTTCATGCGCGACGCCACCTTTATCCCCGACACCAAGGACATCCTGCCCCTGCTCTCCGAGATGCAGACGGCGCACGACCAGATCGTCGTGGTGGTTGATGAATACGGCGGCACTGCCGGCATCATCACCATCGAGGACATCGTCGAGGAGATCGTCGGCGAGATCGAGGACGAGTTCGACCCCGACAACAAGTACCTCACGCGTCTCTCCAAACGCGAGTGGCTGGTCGATGGACGCTTCCCGTGCGATGACGCGATCGAGCTCGGCTGGCCCATCGAGGAGAGTGACGAGTACGAGACCATTGCCGGCTGGATCCTCGATCTGTGCGACTCCCTGCCCGATATCGGCGAGGTTTTCGAGTCCGATGGGTACAAGTTCAAGGTGCAGTCCATGCGTGGGCAGCGCATCTCGCTCATCCGTGTGATCGCGCCTCTCGAGGAGCCCAAGCCCTCCGAGGAGGAGCGCGCCGCGGACGTTCGGTCCGGAGTCGAGCGCGCGATTCGCGAGCACGTGCAGGAGAACGCCACGCGCTCCCGTTCGGTGCGTGCGGGCGCGAACATCTCGCCGGATGATCTCACGCCCGAGTACCAGCCCGAGCAGGGCGAGTAGGGGCGACGCGTCTTCGGCGGGGCGCGAGCCGCAAGGCGAGTGAGCCACGCTGGCGCCCGGATGCTAAGTGAGCGCGTCTGCGGGGTGCACATGTCGCCCCGTAGCGATGTAGTCGATCAGCGCCGTTCGGGCGCCGATGAGAAAGGTAAGGCCATGGCCGATTTGTTCAACATTCTCAAGGTCACGGTGGGACCCAAGAAGCTGACCGCCCGCGTGCTTGTGAACCCCGGCATGCCTCTCATGACGTCTGAGGACGTTGAGGCGACCGCCCGCGTGTATTATCTCGCCCCTGCCATCGCCGAGCACATGTGCCTGGGCGATGCGGGTTCCAAGTTCCAGGACTGCATGGGTCATACGGAGCTTGCCCACCTGCTCGAGCACCTGACTGTCGAGATCATGAACGAGACGGGGCTCGCCGGCGGTATTTCCAGTGGTCGCACGCGTGGTGTGATGGGCGACGATCGCCTGTTTGACGTTGAGATCTCCTGCCCCGACGACGCGCTCGCCGTTGGTGCGCTCTCCTCCGCTTCCTTCATGATGAATTGGGCGTATCTGCACGCCGATCAGACGCCGCCGGACTTCCCGGGTACGGTTGCCGCGCTCGCAAGCCTGGTTGGCAGCCTGCGCGGGGAGGCCGCTGCAGGCGATGGGGCCGGTGCCGGCTCGGGTGCCGTGGCGAACGGCGCCGAGTGCGGGGCCGAGGATTTCGGCCCGATCGATACCGAGGGTGCTTCCGTTGTCGCGCATGATGACGTCGAGGGCGCCGTCTTCGGTGGCGCTGCCGCCGAGTAGCAAGGCATCGCATCGCGTTTCCGCGCGGCATCGCCGCCGCGCCGCCATGTCCCTTGAGGATATGAACGATTTTGCCGGCAGAAATAGGAGCGGGACTGCGGACAAAAAGTTGGACATCTCAGAGGTGTCCGGACGGAGGTCCGCAT